>Ga0307374_10004804_pt1 | contig 22329 bp, 17 predicted proteins | sample OX3MG_FD_202532 | JGI IMG/M metagenome (GOLD analysis project Ga0307374, IMG submission 202532) | Soil microbial communities from Risofladan, Vaasa, Finland - OX-3 | ecosystem: Environmental > Terrestrial > Soil > Coastal area > Acid sulfate soil | place: Finland: Risofladan, Vaasa | collected...
GTTGAACACGTGGTGGTCGATGCCCAGCTGGTGGCAGACCCGCCGGGCGTCATCGACGTCCGAGACTGAGCAGCAGCCCGAATCAGAAGGGCCCCCCCAGAGCTTCATGGTCGCCCCGACCACCTGGTGGCCCTCGTCCACAAGCAGGGCGGCGGCCACCGAGGAGTCGACCCCGCCGGACATGGCGGCCAGGACCCTCACCGGGCGCTCCGCGCCGGGCTGGGCGCCCGGACGGCCGGGACGGCGGCGGCCGAGCTGCGGAGGCGGGCTACGGCGGCCGGGACGGCCTCCAGGGCGGCGTCCACGTCCTCCTCGGTGGTGGTCCAGCCCAGGGAGAGCCGGAGGGCCCCCCGGGCCAGCTCCTCCGGTACGCCCATGGCCCTAAGCACGTGGCTGACCTGGGTGGCGCCGCTGGCGCAGGCCGAGCCGGCCGAGGCGCAGACGCCGGCCTGGTCCAGGAGGAAGACCAGGGCCTCACTCTCCACCCCGGGGATGCAGAGATGGCAGATCCCGGCCACCTTGTCCTCCCGCCGGCCCGTCTCCACCGCCCCTGGCACCGAGGCCAGCAGGCCATCGGCCAGCCGGTCACGGAGGTCCCCAACCCGCTTGACCAGGGCTTCCCTGTCCTCCTGGACCACGGCCAGGGCAGCGGCCAGGCCGGCTATGCCGGCCACGTTGTGGGTGCCGCTGCGCCGGCCCGCCTCCTGGCCGCCACCGTGGACGGTCACGTCCAAGTCCGCCGCATTCCTCACTACCAGGGCCCCGACCCCCTGGGGTCCCCCGAACTTGTGGGCGCTGATGGAGACCAGGTCGGCGCCGGCGGTGGCCGCCGCCGGGTCGAGCCAGTTGACAGCCTGGACGGCGTCGGTGTGGACCAGGGCGGCGGGGGCCTTCCGCCGGGTGATCCCGATGACCCGGTCGAGGGGCTGGACGACACCGGTCTCGTTGTTGGCGGTCATGACCGAGACCAGCGAGGCCGGGGTCGGGGCAGAGCCGCGGGCAGAGCCTGGCGGGGCGGCTGGGGTGGGCGGGGCGGCGGCCGGGGCGGGCTCGGCGCCGAGGGCCCGCTTGAGGTCATCCAGATCGACCTGCCCCTCCGGGTTGACGCCGACAGTGGTCCCCCCGGCGGCCCGGACCGACTCCAGGACGGCATCGTGTTCCACCGCGCTGCAGAGGATGTGACCGCGGGGGGAGCGACCGGCGACGGCCAAGTTGTCGGACTCGGTTCCGCCTCCGGTGAAGACCACCTGGGACGGTTCGGCCCCCAAGGCGGCGGCCACCACCTCCCGGGCGTCCTCGACAGCCCGGCGGGCCGCCCTGGCCACCGAATGGGCGCCGGAAGGGTTCCCGAAACCCGGCTCGGACATCAAGGCGAGCATGGCCCGGCGGGCCTCGGGGCGAATGGGAGTCGTGGCGGCGTGGTCCAGGTAGGCGACCATGGGCCCGAAGCCTAACGAGGAGGGCGATTCCTCCGGACGGCTATGCGCAGTGACAGTGGGCGGCGCAGGTAGTCTGTAAAGAGAATGCAATGCACAGGAAAGCCGATTAAGCCATGAGTCAGCTTCGCCTAGACCCCCTCACCGGCCGGTGGGTCGTGGTCAGCACGCAACGGGCCGACCGGCCATCCGCCTTCCTGTCCCGCAGCCTGGACCCCGAGTCCGGTCCGGCTCGGCCCTGCCCATTCTGCGCCGGCAACGAGGAGGCGACGCCTCCCGCCCTGGAGACCTACGGGCCCAGCGGCCAATGGCGCGTCCGGGTCGTACCCAACCTGTATCCCGCTTTCCGGGGCGCCGACGCCATGGTGGTGACCCACCTCGGCCCCGCCTTCACCCAGGCCCCGGCCAGCGGCATCCACGAGGTCCTGGTCCTGTCCCCGGACCACCACGCTGGGTGGGGAGACCTGGAGGACAGCCAGACCGATCTGATCATGGCCGCCATCCGGGACCGGATCGATTCTCACTCCCGCTCCGGCACCCTGCGCTACACCCAGGTCATCGTCAACTCCGGCCGGGAGGCGGGGGCTTCCATCGCCCACCCCCACGGCCAGCTGCTGGGCATGCCGTTCGTTCCCCGGGAGCTGGTGGACGAGCAGGCCGGCTTCGCCCGCTTCAGCGGCAGCTGCCTGTTGTGCACCACCATCGACGCCGAGGAGGACGCCGGCCTCCGGGTTGTTCACGCCGATGACCAGGTGGTGGTGATCTGCCCCTTCTGGAGCAGCCAGCCCTTCGAGATGCTGGTTCTGCCCCGCCACCATGACGCCCACCTCAACGACTCGTCCGATGCCGACCTGGCCGGCGTGGGCCGGGCCATCCGGGACGTCCTGAGCCGCCTGGGCGACCGCCTGGGCAGCCCGGCCTACAACCTCGTCTTCCACTCCGCCCCCTACCGGGCCTCGGGCAGCTTCCACTGGCATGCCCACCTGATGCCCAAGCTGACCACGGCCGCGGCCTTCGAGATGGGCACCGGCGTACCCATCAACGTGGTGACCGCCGAAGAGGCGGCCGACGCCCTCCGGGCCACCGCCGATCTGACCCCTTAGCCCTCCGGGCTAAGCCATAGGACGCCGAGGGGGGGCAGCGTCACCTCGGCAGAAAAGGGCAGGCCATGCCAGGAGTGGTCGGCCGCCCGGACCCGCCCGGCGTTACCCACCCCGGAGCCGCCCAGCTCCAGAGCATCGGTGTTGAGGACCTCGGCCCATGACCCCCCGCTGGGCAGACCGACCCGGTAGCCCTGCCGGGGCACGGGAGACAGGTTGGCGATGCAGGCCACCGGCGGGCCCGAGCCGGTCCGGAGGAAGGACAACACGTTGGAGTCCGAGTCGCTGGCATCGATCCAGCGGAAGCCGGCGTCGCTGAAGTCGGACTCCCAAAGGCTGGAGTTGGCCTGATAGGCCCGGTTGAGTGAGCGGACCAGCTCGGACATGCCCCGGTGCTCGGGGTACTCGAGGAGGTGCCAGTCCAGGCTGCGGTCGTGGCCCCATTCGGAGGATTGGGCCAGCTCGATCCCCATGAAGATGAGGTTCTTACCGGGGTGCGCCCACATCCAGGCCAAGAGGGAGCGGAGGTTGGCGAAGCGCTGCCACTGGTCACCGGGCATCTTGGCGAGGAGCGATCCCTTTCCGTGGACGACTTCGTCGTGGGAGAGGGGCAGCACGAAATGCTCGCTGAAGGCGTAGAGGAGGCCGAAAGTCACCCGGTCGTGGTGGTAGCGCCGGTAGACGGGATCGTGCGCAAAGTACTCGAGGGTGTCGTGCATCCAGCCCATGTTCCACTTGTAGGTGAAGCCGAGCCCACCGTCATTGGTGGACTGGGAGACGCCGGGCCAGGCCGTCGACTCCTCGGCCAGGGTGATGGCGTCGGGGTGCTCGGCCGTCACCACATCGTTCAACTCCCGCAGGAAGGCGATGGCGTCGAGGTTCTCCCGGCCGCCGTACTGGTTGGGGACCCACTCGCCCTCCTGGCGGGAGTAGTCGAGGTAGAGCATGGAGGCCACCGCGTCGACCCGCAGGCCGTCGATGTGGAACGACTCCAGCCAGAAAAGGGCGTTGGAGATGAGGAAGTTGCGCACCTCGTTGCGCCCGTAGTTGAAGACCAGGGTGCCCCAGTCCGGATGGGCCCCCTGGCGGGGGTCGGCGTGTTCGAAGAGTGCGGTGCCGTCGAAGTTGGCCAGGGCCCAGTCGTCCCGCGGGAAGTGGGCCGGGACCCAGTCGACGATGACCCCGATGCCCTGGCGGTGGAAGGCGTCGACCAGCCGGCGGAAGCCGTCAGGGCTGCCGTGCCTGGCCGTAGGGGCGAAATAGGAAGACACCTGGTAGCCCCATGAGCCCCCGAAGGGGTGCTCGGCCACCGGCATCAGCTCTACGTGGGTGAAGCCCATGTCGGCGACGTAGTCGGGTAACTCCTGGGCCAGCTCGTCGTAGGTCAGGACGCGGTTGCCCTCCTCGGGGCGACGCCGCCAGGAGCCGAGGTGGACCTCGTAGACAGACATGGGCGTGCTGTAGCGGTCCCCGGTCGGGGCGCCGGCCGCCCTCGAGGCCATCCAGGCCCCGTCCTGCCAGTGATGGGTGTCACGGGCCGCCACGATGCTGGCCGTCCCGGGGGGCAGCTCGGCCGCCTGGGCGTAGGGGTCGGCCTTCATCCGCAGCTCCCCGGACTGGGTCAGGATCTCGAACTGGTAGCGGCAGCCCGGGCCGACGTCGGGCAGAAAGACCTCCCAGATGCCAGAGGACCCGAGGCTCCGCATAAGGTGGATGCGCCCGTCCCAGAGGTTGAAGTCCCCGATGACCCGGACCGAACGGGCGCTGGGCGCCCAAACGCCAAAGCTCGTCCCCCACACGCCCTGGTGCGTCATCGCCCTGGCCCCGAGGGTCTCCCACAGGCGGCGGTGCCGGCCCTCGCCCAACAGGTACAGGTCCAGCTCGCCCACCGTGGGCCAGAACCGGTAGGGGTCCTCGATGGCGATCCCGACCCCATCGGGATAATCGACCTCCAGGGTGTAGGCGGACTCGTCCGCCGTGGTGGCCGTGAACACCCCGGCCGGGCTCACCATCTTCATGTCGATCTTCTTGCCCTCGGCCGTTACGACCCGCATGGCCGAGGCGTCGGGCCGGTAGGCCCGTACCTCCAGGCCGTGGCGGCCGAGAAGGCGGTGGGGATCGGAGTGCTCCCCGGCTACCAGCTTCTTGAGTTCGGCGGTCGTGCTGCGGGACATGGGCACGTCCCCTTCCTACCCCTTTCCCAGCCTTTCGATTGCGGCCAGGGGGATGTCCTCCCAATCGGGGCGGTGGGCGCGCTCGTAGGCGACCTCGTACAGGGCCTTATCGAACTCGAAGAAGGCGAGCAGGTCGCGATGGGCGTCGGAGTCGGGACCCTCGGCCGGCAGCACATCCTCCAGGCCCTCGACCGAGGCGTAACCCTCCAGGAATGCCTGGCGGTTGCGCTGCTCCCACGCCTGGGCCCGTCCCTCCAGAGCCTCGCGCTCCGAGCTCTCCCGTTCATGCAGAGCGGCGGCGGCGGCATAGGCGAAGGAGCGGACCATGCCGGCCACGTCCTTGGCCGCCGGCCAGGGCAGGCGCCGCTCGGCCACCGGACGGGCCGGCTCGCCTTCGAAGTCGAGGACGAACCAGCCGGCGTCAGCCCGCATGACCTGGCCCAGGTGGAGATCCCCATGGACCCGGACGGAAGGCACCTCTTTGAGGACCACCACCCGACGGGCCAGCGCTTCCGCCCGCAGGCGCACGTCAGCGCCCAGCCTCAGTCGATCGACCTGTTGGACCAGGGCGTCCGCCCACTCCGACAGTGACGGCGGATGCACGCCAAAGGCCTTGCCTAGGGCGATGTGCATCCGGGCCGTCATCTCCCCGATGCGCCTGGCCTCGGAGGCGAAGTCCCCGCCGGCGACAGCCGGATCTTCCTCCTCCGAGGCGTAGAGATCGCGAAGCGAGGTCAGGGCCAGGGCCCAGCCCTCGCTGCCCCCGGCCAGGAACTCCTGGGCCACTGCCAGGTCGTAGTCATCCCGGCTCCACACCCCGAGTGGGGAGGCCAGGTGGTTGAAGCCGACCTGGTCGAGACCGGTGGAGACCTCCACGTCGGGGTTGGGGCCCAGCTGCAGCCGGCGGAACAGCTTGAGGATGACCTTCTGACCCAGCACCACCGAGGAGTTGGACTGCTCCGCTCCCACCGGGCGGACGATGGCGTCCTCCACCCCGGTAACGTCCATGGTGGCGGCCAGGTGCTTCACGATGTCGGCGTCGGCCAGCCCGTCGTAGGCAAACCACGCCTTCCCGCCGGACGCGAAGACCCCCAGCACGTCGCGCTCGCCCAGGTCGAGAGGCTCGTCCTCGGGACGCAGGCCGATCAGGAGCTGGTAGAGGTCACCGTGGCGGCGCACCAGGAGCCACAGGGTGGGGGGCTCAAAGCCGTCCAGCAACTCGGCCTTCTCGACCGAGACTTTCCCGCCGGGATCGGCCGCCGCCCAGCGCTGGCGTGCGATGTAGGGCTCCAGCAAAGGAGTGATGCCGCTCAGCAGGTCCTCGGCCTTCACAACGTCTCCTCCTGTACCTCGATCAGGTCGAACCAGTAGAAGGCGTAGGGCGCCAGGGTCACGAAGTAGGGCAGCGCCCCCACGCGGGGGAATGGCACCCGACCCAGTAGCTCCACCGGGGTCCGCCCCTCCCAGCGTCCGAGGGCGAGCTCGCAGGGCTGGGCGAAGCGGGACAGGTTGTTGACACAGAGCACCACGTTCTGATGGCCCGCCTCGTCCTCATGACTACGGACGTAGGCCAGCACCGAAGGGTTCTCGGCCGGGAGGACCTCGAAGGCGCCGGTCCCGAACACCGGGTGCTGGCGTCGAACGTCCAGCATGCGGCGCATCCACTGCAGGAACGAGCTCGGATTGCGCATCTGGGCTTCAACGTTCACTCCCGAGAACCCGTAGACCGGATCCATGAGCGGGGGCAGGTAGAGCTGGGCGAAGTCGGCCCGGCTGAAGCCGGCGTTGCGGTCGGGGGACCACTGCATCGGCGTGCGCACACCGTCGCGGTCACCGAGATAGATGTTGTCCCCCATGAGCAACTCGTCTCCGTAGTAGAGGATGGGGCTGCCCGGCAGGGAGAAGAGCATGGCGTGGAGCAACTCGGCCACCCGGCGGTCGTTCTCCACCAACGGGGCCAGGCGCCGACCGATGCCGATGTTGCGGCGCATGCGCGGGTCCTTGGCGTACTCCGCGTACATGTAGTCGCGTTCCTCATCGGTGACCATTTCCAGGGTCAGCTCATCGTGGTTGCGCAGGAAGATGCCCCATTGGCAGCCCTGGGGGATGTCGGGGGTCTGAGCGAGGATCTCGGTGATGGGATAGCGCTGCTCCCGACGCACGGCCATGAACATGCGGGGCATGAGGGGGAAGTGGAAGCACATGTGGCACTCATCGCCATCCCCGAAGTAGTCGACCACGTCCGCCGGCCACTGGTTGGCCTCGGCCAAGAGGACCTTATTGGGATGGGAAGCATCGACCTCGGCGCGGAGCCGCTTCAGATAATTGTGGGACTCGAGCAGATTCTCCCCGTTGCTGCCGTCCCGCTCGAAGAGATAGGGGACGGCGTCGAGGCGGAAGCCGTCCAGGCCGACGTCGAGCCAGAACTTGACCACGTCGATCATGGCGTCGGCCACGGCGGGATGGTCGAAGTTGAGGTCGGGCTGGTGGGAGAAGAAGCGGTGCCAATAGTACTGCTGGCGGGTCTGGTCGAAGGTCCAGTTCGACTTCTCCGTATCGACGAAGATGATGCGGGCTTCGGGCCAGCGCTGGTCATCATCGCTCCACACGTACCAGTCGGCCTTGGGGTTGGTGCGGTCCTGGCGCGACTCCTGGAACCAGGGGTGCTGATCGCTGGTGTGGTTCATGACCAGGTCGGCTATGACCCGGATGCCCCGGCGGTGGGCTTGCTCCACCAGCTCGACGGCGTCGGCCAGATCCCCGTACTCGGGCAGGATGGTGAAGAAGTCGCTGATGTCGTAACCGCCGTCGCGCAGCGGAGACTGGTAGAAGGGCAACAGCCACAGGCAATCGACGCCCAGCCAGCTGAGGTAGTCGAGCTTGCTGGTCAGGCCCTTGAGGTCACCGGTGCCGTCGTCGTTGGCATCGTAGAAGCCCCGCACCAGGACCTCGTAGAACACGGAGTGCTGGAACCACGGTGCCGGGCCGGCGGCGGCTGCTCCTCCCGGCCCGGCTCCGGCCGGGCTCTCGGCCGCCGGCCGACCCGGCACCGGGTCCTTCACGGCCGGACGACGGGGCCGGCGGGGCCGCGGTGGCGCGCCGGAACCGCCGGTGGGAGGAATGGTCACGGCCGGTCAGGCCCGCCGTAGATGCAGGATGTGGGCCGGGGTTTCCGCCGGATCGAGCCGTATGTAGGACTCCGGGCCGCGCCACACGAAGGTCTGGCCGCTGAGTTCGTCATGGGCCTCATAGGGCTGGTCCCACGGCAGTCCGAGGGCACCCAGGTCGATCCAAAGGGTTGTCTCCGCGATGGCGTGGGGGTCGAGGTTGACCACCATCAGCATGACATCGGAACGATCGTCGGCGTGCTTGGAGTAGGCCAACACGGCTGGGTTGGCGCTGTGGTGGAAGGTGACATTGCGCAGCCAGTCGAAGGCCGGGTGCCGGCGACGCACGGCATTGATCAGGCCGATGAATGGGGCGATCGACTCGGGGTCATCCCAGTCCCGCTCCCTCAACTCGTACTTCTCCGAATACAGGTACTCCTCGTTGGTCTCCGAGGCGGGTTCGTTCTCGCCCAACTCGTAGCCGCTGTAGATGCCGTAGGAGGGGACAAGGGTGGCGGCCAGCACCAGGCGCATTCGGAACGCCGAAGGGGGCCCGTCGCGCAGCGCGCCGGAGAGGATGTCAGGAGTGTTGGGCCAGAAGTTGGGCCGCATGTAGTCCGCCGTCGAGCCCTGGGTGAGCTCGGTGACGTACTCCGTCAGCTCCTCGGCCGTCTCGCGCCAGGTGAAGTAGGTGTAGCTCTGGGTGAAGCCGACCTCGGCCAGCCTGGCCATGACCTTGGGCCGGGTAAAGGCCTCGGCCAGGAGGATGACCCCGGGATCGACGGCCTGGATCTGGGGGATGAGCCACTCCCAGAAGGCGATGGGCTTGGTATGGGGATTATCGACCCGGAAGATGCGGACCCCGAAGCCCATCCAGTGCAACAGGACGTCCCGGCAGGCTTCCCAGAGGGCAAGGCGGTCCTCCTCCCGCTCGGGCCAGAAGTTGATCGGGAAGATGTCCTGGTAGCGCTTGGGCGGGTTTTCGGCGTAGGCGATGGAGCCATCCGGACGCAGATGGAACCATTCGGGGTGGTCCCGCACCCAGGGATGGTCCGGGCTGCACTGCAGGGCATAGTCCAGGGCGACTTCCAGGGCGAGTTCACCGGCCCGGGCCATGAAGGCACGCAGGTCGTCCTCGTCCCCGAGGTCGGGGTGGATGGCGTCATGTCCCCCCGCCTCCGAGCCAATGGCCCAAGGGCTGCCCGGGTCGTCCGGTCCGGCCACCAGGGTGTTGTTGCGGCCCTTGCGGAAGGACAGCCCGATGGGATGGATGGGGGGCAGGTAGACGATGTCGAATCCCATGTCGGCCACCGCCGCCAGACGCTCCCCGGCGCCCCGGAGGCCCCCCTCCGAGCGGGGGAAGAGCTCGTACCAGGCTCCCCGCAGGGCCAAGGGACGGTCCACGTGCAGCCGGAAGGACGCCGAGCGGGTCAGGTCAGGCGAACCCTGGGGCCCAGCCATTGCCGCGGCCACCTCGGCGTCCAAGGCGGGGGCCAGGCGCTCAGGGGCGGAGGCGTCCTTGTCCCGCAGGGCCCCGACGGCGGCATCGATGGCGGCGGCGGCGCCGGCGGCCGAGGGGCCTCGGGACCGGGGCCCTGGCCGGCGGGACTCGAGCAGCCTGGCCCCCTCCTCCAGTTCCAGGTCCACCTCCTGGCCGGCCGAGAGCTTTGTTGTGACCCGGTGCCGCCACGTCGAGTAACGGTCGGCCCAGGCCTCGACCACGAACTCATGGAGGCCGACTTCGGTCGGGCGCAGGGTTCCCTCCCACTCATCATTGAGCGTCTCATACAGTTCGGTGTCCTCCCACCGACCCCCGATACGGCGCCACCGGACCCGGGCGGCCAGGATGTCGTGGCCGTCCTTGAATAGGTCGGCGGTCACCCGCACGGCTTCGCCCACCACCGCCTTGGCCGGGAAGCGATTGGGCGTGGAGGGGCGTACGGAGTCCACCACGATGCGGCCGATCACCCATCTGGCCTACCACGACTGGTCCCGATCCGAAACCGGGACGGCGCCGATAGGGTCGGGGACGATGCGCGCCCTCCACAGCTTCACCGTGCGGCCCAGGCTCCCCGAGGCCCTCCAGCCGCTGCAGGAGCTGGCCATGAACCTGCGCTGGTCCTGGGACGGCCGCACCCGGGATCTGTTCCGCTGGGTCGACCCCCTGGCCTGGCAGGAGACCGACGGGGATCCCCTGGCCGTCCTGGGCCGGGTCGGTCACGACCGACTGGAGGAACTCGACCGGGATCCCGCCTTCAAGGCCTTCATGGCCGAGGTCTACTCGGACCTCCAGCGCTACCTGAGCTCGGCTTTCTGGTTCCAGAACCGGGCCGACAGCCCGCTGCGCTCGGTGGCCTACTTCAGCCCCGAGTTCGGCATATCCGAGGCCGTTCCCCAGTACTCGGGCGGACTCGGCGTCCTGGCGGGGGACCACCTGAAAGCGGCCAGCGACCTCGGCGTGCCCCTGGTCGGGGTGGGCCTGCTGTACCGCCAGGGCTATTTCCGCCAGAGCCTGGACGAGGACGGCTGGCAGCGGGAGCGCTTCCCCGACCTGGACCCCCACGCCATGGCCCTGCGCCTCGTCCCGGGGGTAAGGGTCAGCGTCAAGCTGGCCCGCCAGAGCCTGGTGGCCCAGGTGTGGCGGGCCGATGTCGGACGGGTGAGGCTCTACCTGCTCGATTCGGACGTGGATGAGAACGGTCCCGAGGAGGCCGGGGTCACCGACCGCCTGTATGGGGGAGGGACCGAGCACCGCCTCCGCCAGGAGATCCTCCTCGGCATCGGCGGCGTGCGGGCCCTCGAGGCCCTGGGGGAGAAGCCGCAGGTCTTCCACAGCAACGAGGGCCACGCCGGCTTCCTGGGCCTGGAGCGGATCCGGCGCCTGGTGGTCGAGGAGGGCCTGAGCTTCCCCGAGGCGGTGGAGGCGGTACGGGGAGCCTCGGTCTTCACCACCCACACCCCGGTGCCCGCCGGCATCGACCGGTTTCCCGCCGAGCTAATGGAGAAGTACTTCGCCTCCTGGGCCAAGGAGAGCGGAGTCAGCTTCGAGGCCCTGATGGAACTGGGCCACGACCCCGGGGAGGAGGCATCAGCCCCGTTCAACATGGCGGTGATGGGCCTGCGCCTCTCGGGCCTGGCCAATGCCGTTTCCAAGCTGCACGGCCGGGTCAGCCGCTCCATGTTCTCCAGCCTGTGGCCTGAGGTCCCCGAGGACGAGGTCCCCATCACCTCGGTCACCAACGGCGTGCACAGCGCCAGCTGGACCAGCCCGGAGATGTCCGCCTTCCTCACCCGCCATGTTCTGCCGGCCTGGAGCGAAGCGCCGGCCGCGGCGTGGGACCGGTTGGACGACGTGAGCGACTACGAGCTGTGGCGGGTCAGGGAACAGACCCGGGACCGGCTGGTCTCGACCGTTCGGGAACGGACGCGGCGCGCCATGCAACGCCGGGGCGTCGGGCCCGATGGCCTGGCCTGGACCGCCGACATCCTCGATCCCCGGATCCTCACCATCGGTTTTGCCCGCCGCTTCGCCACCTACAAGCGGGCCACCCTGCTCATGTCCGACCCGGAGCGCCTCAAGGCCCTGCTGACGTCACCGGATCGTCCGGTCCAGATGGTCTTTGCGGGTAAGGCCCATCCCGCCGATGACGCCGGCAAGGAGTTGATCCGTCAGGTGGTTGACTTTGCCGCCGATCCGGAGGTGCGCCACCGCTTCGCCTTCGTCGAGGACTACGACATGGCCATCGCCCGGGCGCTCACCCAGGGCGCCGACGTGTGGTTGAACACTCCCCGCCGGCCCCTGGAGGCCTGTGGGACCAGCGGACTCAAGGCCAGCCTCAACGGCGGCCTCAACTGCTCGATTCTGGACGGCTGGTGGGACGAGTGCTTCGACGGGGCCAATGGGTGGGCGATCGCCTCGGCCGAGGCGGAGGCGGATCTGGAACACCGGGACGCCACCGAAGCGGCCAGCCTGTTCTCGCTGCTCGAACATCACATCGTTCCGCTCTTCTACGACCGCAGCGACCACGCTGTGCCCCAACGATGGGTGGCCAAGGTGAGGGCGTCGCTGCGCAGCCTGGGTCCCTTTGCCGCCGCCAGCCGGATGGTGTGCGACTACGTCGAGCAGATCTACGAGCCGGCGGCGGCCAGGTCCGATGACCTGTCCCGGGACGGCTGCCGTCGGGCCAAGGAGCTGTCCTCCTGGAAAACGCGGGTTCGCCAGGGCTGGCCGGCGGTAGCGGTGCGGTCCGTCATCCCCGATGAGACCAGCGCCGATCTTGGCGGAGTCCGCCGGGTCGAGGCCGAGGTTGATCTCGGCAGCTTGACCACCGACGACATACGGGTCGAGCTCATCCACGGCCACGTCGGCCACAACGATGAGTTGAGCGACACCCGCCGGGTCGCCATGGCGCCGACCGGGCCGGCCGCAGGCGGCGCCGCCGCCTTCTCCGGCCAGTTCACCTGCGACGCCACCGGGCGCTACGGCTTCACCGTCAGAGTGGTGCCCAGCCATCCCGACCTGGTGTGGCCCGAGGACATGGGCTTCGCCACCTGGGCCGACCGCAGCCGCTGAGGCTGGGGGCTTGGAGCTGGGGGCTGGGCGCTTGGGCTGACCCGGCCGGCCGGCTAGCCCTCCTCGGTCAGCGCGGCGGCCGCCGTGTATGGATCGATGCGCCGTTCGAGCAGGTCGGCCAGGAGCTCCTTGTAGCGGCCGTCCTCCAACCGGGCCCAGGCCCGGGCCTCCAGCTGGCGCAGGACGATCTCCCGGAGCTCCTCCTCCAGGCGACGCTCCCGCCGCCGGGCCAGGCTCCCGTCCGCCTCCTGGGCGGCCCGGTGGCTCTCGATGGCCGACCAGACCTCCCCAACATTGGAACCGGTGCTGGCCACGCACGACACGATCGGCGGGGTCCAGGCGCTCGGCGCCGACATCTCCAGCATGCGGCGCAGGTCCTGTTCGGTCTCCCGCACGCCCTCCCGGTCGGCCTTGTTGATGACGAAGACGTCGGCAATCTCCAGCAGCCCGGCCTTATTGGCCTGCACGGCGTCGCCCCACCCGGGGTTCACGACCACCACGGTCGTATCCGCCGCCCCGGCTATCTCCACCTCCACCTGGCCGACGCCCACCGTCTCCACCAGCACCAGGGGCAAGCCCACGGCCTCCAGGGCCCGGATCGCTTCCCGGGTGGCCAGCGACAGTCCGCCCAGATGGCCCCGGCTGGCCATGGAGCGGATGAAGACCCCTGCATCAAGGGCGTGGTCCTGCATGCGCACCCGGTCCCCGAGGATGGCGCCCCCCGAATACGGCGAAGACGGATCCACCGCCAGCACCCCCACCTCTCCCCCACCCTGGCGGATGGTTGCGATCAGGCGATCAGTGAGCGTCGACTTGCCCGCCCCGGGGGCTCCGGTGAGACCGACGGCGTATCCGCCCCCCGATTCGGCGAAGGCCAGCCTCCCCACGGTCCGCGCCTCCTCCCCGCCCCGCTCGATGACGGAGAGCATCCGGGCCAAAGCAGTCCGATCCCCCTCCCTGGCCGCCTTGAACAGGGCTTCGGGGTCGCGCCGGATCGGTCGCGGGGGCACTGGCACCCGGTCAGTATGGCGGGCCGGGGATCACCCAATTGGCAACCGTGCCTCGCTACCGTAGATCGGTGGACAGCTGGGAGATAACCCGGGTGAGCCCGCTGCCGGTCCTGGCGGAAACCGCCCCCGCCCGCCCGGACTCCCGGGCCTGGATCGAGGCCGAGATAGCTGAGTGGCTGAGCGAGGCCGATGAGGAGGCCTCGGCCATCATCGACCGGGCCCGGGCCGAGGCCCTGCGTTGTGAGCTGGCCGGGCACGAGGAGCTCGAGCGCCTGAGAGAAGAGGCGGTCAAGGTCCGTATGGCCACGGCCGAGCGGGTGGCCCGCCGGCTCAACGAGGCCCGCTTCGAGGCCGATCAGTTGCTGGCCGAGGCCGGGATGCAGGCCGAGGCGATGGTCGGCCAGGCCCGGGACCTCATCCGTGAGCTGGTGGCCGAGGTCGAAGCCGCCGTCGGCCCCGCTCTGGCGGCCGGGTCCGCCTCGCGCCTCCAGGAACTCCTGGGCGCAGAGAGCCTGGCCCTGCCCGGCCGGTCGGGCGTCCTCGACCTGTCCGGCGCCGTCCTGCTCGAGCGCCTGCCCCCCGTTGCCCCGGCCACGCTCCTGGCCCTGCCCGTTGTCAGCGGCGCCGGCGGCGGGGTGGATGACATAGTTCCGGCCGCCCCCATCCGGCCGGCCTGGTGGGACCGCTTAGTGGATCTGGTACGCAGAGCGGCCTGACCTGGGTATCGTCCGCCCATGGGCGACGGCACCAGATCACCTGACCGCAACCTGGCCATGGAGCTGGTCCGGGTCACGGAGGCGGCAGCCATGGCCGGCGCCCGCTGGATGGGCCGGGGGGACAAGGAAGGCGCCGACGGCGCCGCGGTGGATGCCATGCGGATCATGCTCCAGACCGTCAGCATGGACGGCATCGTCGTCATCGGGGAGGGCGAGAAGGACGAAGCCCCCATGCTCTTCAACGGAGAGAGGGTGGGAGACGGCAGCTCGCCACTCATCGACATCGCCGTCGATCCGATCGAGGGCACGACTCCCACCGCCCTGGGGCGGGGCAACGCCCTGTCGGTGATAGCCGCCAGTGAACGGGGCACCATGTTCAACCCCGGGCCGTGCGTCTACATGGACAAGCTGGCCGTGGGACCGGCCGCCGCCGGCCTGGTCGACATCGACAGGGACGTCGCCTACAACCTCCAGGCCGTGGCCAAGGCCAAGGGCGTGAGCATGCGGGACCTCACTGCCGTGGTACTTGACCGGGACCGCCACCGGGAGTTGATCGCCGAGATCCGCGACGCCGGCGCCCGGGTCCGCCTCATCCCGGATGGGGACGTGGCCGGGGTCATGTCCACGGCCTGGCCCGGCTCGGGCGCCGACATCCTCTTCGGCGTGGGCGGCACCCCCGAAGGCATCCTGGCCGCCTGTGCGATCAAGTGCATGGGCGGGGAGCTGCAGGGCCGGCTCTGGCCCCGCACCCCCGAGGAGCGGGCCACGGCCGAAGCCGAGGGCTACGACGTTGACGCCGTCCTCTTGACCGATGACCTGGTCAAGGGGGACAACTGCTTCTTTGCCGCCACCGGCATCACCGACGGTGATCTGCTCCGAGGCGTTCGCTACGAGCCGGACCGGGGCGTCAGCACCCAGTCACTGGTCACCCGATCCCGCTCCGGGACCGTCCGCATGGTCGAGGCCTGGCACCGGCTGTCCAAGTTGGAAGAGTTCAGCCTGGTCGACTTCAGCTGACCACTGGGGGTCACGTCCGACCCCACACCGAGTGGCGCCGACTGAGAGATGCAACTTGGAGACACACCCGAAAATCTTGAGCTTTGTCTTGTTGTGGTGAATTCTCGTTCGTTCCACAATGCATTTGCAATGAAACTCGGGTCTGTCTTCATGTTGCATGTGCCGGCCGGCACCGCATTTCGTGCTGTCGACATCACTGCAGGTGACCGCAGTTCGCACGACAGCTCAATTCAGTAACGGCGAATCAGAACGTCGCCGCTCAGGGGCTCGTCCCCACTCTCGAATCCGCGGTGGCGGAGGAAGCTCTCCAGGCCAGCGGCGGACGGATCGCTCCGCCACGCCAGCGAGTCGGCACCGAGGTCAGAGGCGGACCGGGCGATGGCGGCGGCCAGCAGATGCGAACCGATCCCGGTGCCGCGCTCGGACGGGTGGACGTAAAGCTCGGTCAGCCACGCCGCCCGGCCTCCGGCCCGGCCGGTGGCACCCGCCAACTCCGGGGCCGCGGAAGAGGCGGGGCCACCCGCCGTGGCGGATGGTGCAGCAAGGTCGGCGGTGGCGGCCGGACGGAGGCGGACCTCGGCCAGGCCGACCGGGGCGGCCTGGCGGCGGGCGGTGATGACCAGGCCGGGGGGCAGTCCCAGGCGGGCCCGGACGGCCGGGTCGGCCGGAGGAGAGAGCGGGCCGACGGAGAGGTCGAGGGGCAGGCCGCCCCGGCCCACGATCCAGGCGCCGCCGAGGAGGGCTTCGAACCGGGGCGTCCAGCGCCGCCCGGCTCCCTCTTCCAACAGGGTGATCCGGTCGAAGACCACCGACCGGGTGTAGTCGGCCAGGGCCCGCACCGCCGGGCCGATCCGGTCCTCCTCCACCTCGTCGGCCAGGGTGACGTGGGGGACGAAGGAGAAGGTCAGCCTTCGCCGGAAGGGGGGCTGGAACACGGCCTCCCGGAGACTGTTCACGGCGTGTTCCGCGGAGGGTCCTAGGGTCAGGTAGACGACCGGGGTCACCGGCCAGAAGGTGGCGGGCGGCCCGAGGGTGGCGGCTATCGGGGCCGAGCCGGCGGCCACGGTGGTGAGCAGGGCCTCGGCGTCCTCGAGGCGATCGAGTGGGACGTTGACCGGCGGGACCAGCGTCAGGTGAGGGGGGATGCGAGCCAAAGCGTCGTCCCCGAGGGCCCGGCGCAGGCCGTCGATCTCGGCCGCAGCCGGCTCGGGGACGGGTAGGACGACCCCGAGGCGCAGACGAGGCATCGGGTGGGGAGGCTCAGCCCCCGGCGGCCTCGACCCGGGCCAGGGCCCGGCGCAGGGCGGCCTCGGCGTCGGCGTCGGTGCCGGCGGCCAACGCCCGCTCGGCCACCTCCCGGGCCCGCTGGGCGCGGGCCAGGTCGATGTCGTCGGCCCGCTCGGCCACATCGGCCAGGATGGTGACCCGGTTCCCGTGGACCTCTACGAAACCGCCGTGGGCGGCCAGACGCACCTCGGGGACGCCTTCGGCGATGATGCGCACGACGCAGGGCTCGAGCACGCCGAGGTAGGGCATGTGGTCGGCCAGGAAGGCAATGTCACCGCCCTCGGTGCGACACGTCACCATCTCGGCCTCCCCGGAGAAGAGGTTGCTCTGGGGCGTGACCAGCTCGACGTGGGTGGTGGCCAAGGTGGCCTACTCCCCCTGGAGCTGGCGGGCCTTCTCCAGCACGCTGTCGACGCCGCCGACGTTGAGGAACGCCTGCTCGGGGACCTCATCCAGCTCACCGCTCACCAGAGCCTCGAAGGCATCCACCGTCTCACTGATCGGCATGTAGATACCGGGGAGGTTGGTGAAGACCTCGGCCATGTACATGGGCTGGGACAAGAAGCGCTGCACCTTACGGGCCCGGGAGACCGTGACCCGGTCCTCCTCGGACAGTTCGTCCAGGCCGAGGATGGCGATGATGTCCTGCAGCTCCCGGTAGCGCTGGAGGATCTCCTGCACGCGTCGGGCCACGGCGTAGTGACGGTCGCCCACTATCTCGGGAGCGAGGATGTTCGAGCTGGACTCCAGCGGATCGACGGCCGGGAAGATGCCGAGGGCGAAGATATCCCGGGAGAGGTTGGTGCTGGCGTCGAGGTGGGTGAAGGTGGTGAACGGCGCTGGGTCGGTGTAGTCGTCGGCGGGGACGTAGACGGCCTGCAGCGAGGTGATGGAGTGGCCCCGGGTAGAGGTGATCCGCTCCTGGAGGACGCCCATCTCATCAGCCAGGGTGGGCTGGTAGCCAACGGCCGAAGGCATGCGGCCGAGCAGGGTGGAGACCTCGGAACCGGCCTGGATGAAGCGGAAGATGTTGTCGACGAAGAGGAGCACGTCCTGGTTCTTCACGTCCCGGAAGTACTCGGCCATAGTGACGGCCGACAGGCCGACGCGCAGGCGCACGCCGGGAGGCTCGTCCATCTGGCCGTAGACCAGGGCCGTCTTGGCGATGACGCCGGACTCCTGCATCTCTAGCCACATGTCGGTGCCCTCACGGGTGCGCTCCCCCACCCCGGCAAAGACGGACACGCCGCCGTGCTGGTCGGCTACCCGGCGGATCATCTCCTGGATGAGAACCGTCTTGCCCACGCCGGCGCCGCCGAACAGGCCGATCTTCCCCCCCTGCACGTAGGGGGCAAGCAGGTCGATGACCTTGAGGCCGGTCTCGAAGACCTGGGCCTTGGGCTCCAGAGTGTCGAAGGCGGGCGACGGGCGGTGGATCTCCCAGTAGTCCTCGATCCCGTCGATGTGGTCGGTGTCGAGAGGCTCGCCCAGGACGTTGAACACGTGGCCGAGCACGGCGTCACCCACCGGCACGGTGATGCCCCGACCGGTGTTGCGCACGGTCGTACCGCGGCGCAGACCGTCGGTGGCCCTCATGCAGACGCAGCGGACCCGGCCCTCACCGATCTGCATGGCCACCTCGGCCACCACGGTGGAGACGTTGCCCTCCAGGTCGATCTCCATCTCCACGGCGTGGTTGATCTCAGGCAGGCTGTCGGGGGGGAACTCGACGTCGACCACCGGGCCGGCGATGGCTACCACGCGGCCGTTCTTGGTCTGGGTGGACGGGTTGTCGGCAACGGTCGTCATATTGCTTCCTGCTCCTGGTGTCGGTCGGGGGCGGCGGGGGTGGCGGGGGTGGCGGCGGTCATGCGGCGGTGCCGGTGTGGGTGATGAGAGGTGCCTCCTCGGCGCGGCCGGCGGCGCGCAGGGCCTCGGCGCCGCCGACGATCTCCATGATCTCGGTGGTGATGGCGTCCTGGCGGGCCCGGTTCATGACCCGGGTGAGGCGGGTGATGAGGTCGTCGGCGTTGTCAGTGGCGGCCTTCATGGCCCGCTGGCGGGCGGCCTGCTCGGAGGCGGCGCCTTCCAGGAGGGCGACCAGCAGCTCGGCCTCGACCCAGCTGGGCAGCAGCTTCTCCACGATCTCCTCGGGATCGGGTTCGAACTCATAGACGATGGTGCCTCCGGCGTCCTCGGAGGAGGAGGCCTCCTCGACACCGGATTCGATGTCCTCCCGGAGCAGCGGGATGAGCTGGCGGGTGGTGACCTGCTGGGAACCGAGGGAGAGGAAGCGGGTGTAGACGAGGTTGACGGTGTCGACCTCGCCCTCCTCGAAGGCCCGCATGACCACGGCGGCCACCTCCCGGGCGTTAGAGAAGGTGGGTCGCTCGGAAAAGCCCAGGAAGGACTCCGCCGACCGACCGCGATAACGGAAGTAGTTCTGGGCCTTCTTCCCGGTCGTCACCAGCATCACGTCGATGCCGCCCGACTCGTACTGTCGGATGAGACGCTCGGTGGTGCGGATGACCGAGGAGTTATAGGCGCCGGCCAATCCACGGTCGGCGGTGATGGCCACGATGGCGGCCCGCCGGGTCTCCTCGGGCTGGCGGAAGAGGGGATGGCGCTGACCGTCGGGGTCGTGACCGAGGTCGGCCACCACCTTGCGCATCTGGGTCACGTAGGGCCGGGCTGCAGCTATGGCCTGCTGGGCTCGAACGATGCGAGAGGCAGCGATGAGCTCCATGGCGCGCGTGATCTTCTTGGTGGACTGCACGCTCTTGATCCGCCGCCGCAGGATGCGTTCACGACCGCTGGCCATCGGAGGCTAAGCCCTGGCCCCGGCCGACGCCTCCGTCGGCTGGAAGACCTTCTTGAACTCGTTGATGGCGGCGTCCATCTTGTCCTTTTCGGGCAGGGCCTTGGTCTCCCGCACGCTGGTGAGCATGTCGGAGTGGCGGGTACGCAGGAAGTCGCGGAGCTCGCCTTCGAAGCGGACGACGTCAGGCACGGGGATGTCATCGATGAAGCCGTTGGTCCCGGCGTAGATGACGAAGACCTGCTCCTCCACCGGGAGTGGGGCGTTGAGGGGCTGCTTGAGCAGCTCGGTCAGGCGGTAGCCCCGGTCCAGCTGGGCCTGGGAGAGCTTGTCCAGCTCGGAACCGAAGCTGGCGAAGGCCTCCAGTTCGCGGAACTGGGCCAGGTCGATCTTGAGGGTGCCGGCCACCGCCTTCATGGCCTTGATCTGGGCATTGCCGCCCACCCGGGACACCGACACGCCGACGTTGATGGCGGGACGGACGCCGGAATAGAACAGGTCGGTCTCCAGGAACACCTGGCCGTCGGTGATCGAGATCACGTTGGTCGGGATGTAGGCGGAGATGTCACCGGCCTTGGTCTCGATGATGGGAAGGGCGGTGAGGGAGCCGCCGCCGCGCGCCTCGGACATCTTGGCGGCCCGCTCCAGCAGGCGGCTGTGAAGGTAGAACACGTCACCCGGGTACGCCTCGCGTCCAGGCGGCCGGCGCAGCAGGAGGGCCAGCTGGCGGTAGGCCTCGGCCTGCTTGGAGAGATCGTCGTAGACGATGAGGGCGTGCTCACCGTTTTCCATCCAGTGCTGGCCCATGGCGCAGCCGGAATAGGGGGCCAGGTACTTGAACGGGGCGGCCTCGGAGGCGGGGGCGGCCACCACCACCGTGTAGTCCATGGCCCCGTGCTCGGCCAGGGTGGCCACCGTCTGGGCGATGGTGGAGCCCTTCTGGCCGATGGCCACGTAGATGCACTTAACGCCCAGGCCGGCCTGGTTGATGATGGTATCCACGGCCACCGAGGTCTTGCCCGTCTTACGGTCCCCGATGATGAGCTCGCGCTGGCCCCGCCCGATGGGGGTCATGGCGTCGATGGCCTTGATGCCGGTCTGGAGGGGCTCGCTGACCGGCTGGCGGTCGACGATGCCGGGGGCCTGAACCTCGAGGCGGCGGACCTCGGTGGTATTGAGGGCGCCCTTGCCGTCGATCGGCTCACCCAGGGGGTTGACCACCCGGCCGAGCAGGGCATCACCTACGGGGACGGAGAGGATCCGCCCGGTGGCCCGGACGATCTGGCCCTCTTCGATGTGAGCGACTTCGCCGAGGATGACGGCGCCGATGGAGTCCTCGTCCAGGTTGAGGGCCAGGCCCACCACCCCGCCCTCGAACTCCAGGAGCTCATTGACGGCGGCGTTGGCCAAGCCGGTCACCCGGGCGATGCCGTCCCCGACGTCGCGGATGCGGCCCACCTGCTCGGTGGTCACGCCGGGGGTGAAACCCTCGACGTTGCGGCGGAGGGCCTCGGCTATATCCGAGGCGTTGATGGTCAGCTCGGCCATGTCAGCTCGATTCCCCTGTTCCTGTGAGTAGATCTACCTGCGGAAGGCTGAGCCGCTCCTTGAGCAGCTCCAGCCGGTGACGGGCGCTGCCGTCGACGACGGTGTCGCCCACCGAGGCGATGAAACCGCCCAGTAGGTCACGGTCCACGCTGACCCGCACGTCCACCTGGCGACCGGTGATGCGGGACAGAGCCTGGGTCAGACGGGCGCGCTGGTCATCGTCCAGCTCGACGGCGGAGCGGACCTCGGCCACCCGACGGTTTGCCTCGGCGGCCACCCGGTCCACCAGCCAGCTCAGGCTGGCCACGTAGTCGCGGGGCCGGCCGTAGAGGGCGGTATAGGTAGCCAGGCGGACGCTGGGGGGAGAGGCCTTGGCGCCGAGGAGGTCGCGCACCAGGCCGGCCCGGCGCTCAGCCGGCACCTCCCGGTCGGTCAGGACCGCCTTGAGCTCTTCGGAGGAATCGACCACCCGTCCGAAACGGAACAACTCGTCCTCAACTTCACTCAGACCGCCAGCGGCGGCCAGCGGGGCCAGGACAGCGGTGGAGTAACCCTCGATCCGCTCCCGGGAGGCGCTGCGGCCCAGCATGTCAACCTCGCCCGACCGACGCCCGGGCTGGCCGGGCTGGCCGGCATCGCCAGGAGCACCGGCGGCGATGGCAGCCGCTGCCGACGACGCCAGCCAGGCCAGGTCGGAGACAATCTCCGGAGCCCGGTCGACCTCGATCACGTAGGACACCAGTTGAGCGGTGGCCGGGGCGACCTTCCCCTCCAGCAGGTCACTCACCACAGCTCGGCGGGCCCGGCTCGGCAGACCCGGGTCGGACAGGGCAGCCCGCAGATCCTCCGAGGAGCCGACGGCGCGGCCGAGGGCGGACAGATCGGCGGCCACCACGTCGGCGCGGCCCTCGGCCCCGGCCGTCTCCATAACGGCGTCGAAGTAGCCCCGGACGGCCTCTCGCACGATTCTCCTGCCTAGCGGGAGGCGCCGGCGCTGCCGGCCCCGCTGTCTGCCCCCGCCTCGCGCTCGACCTCACCGATGGTGCGGTCGATCAGCGCCTTCTGAGCCGACTGGTCCATGGCCTGGCCGATGACGCGCTCGACCACGGTGAGGACCAGGTCGCCCATCTCGCCCCTCAGCTCCTCAGCCGCCCGGCGGGCGGAGGAGTCGATGTCGGCCTGGGCCCGGGAGAGGATGCGCTGGTACTCGGCCTCAGCCCGCTCCCGGGACTGGGTGCGCAGATCCTCACCGAGGCGGTTGGCTTCCTCGACCAGCTGGCGAGCCTGGGTGCGGGCCTCGTCCATCGCCTTGCGGTACTCCACTTCGGCCTCCTCAGAACGCCGCTTGGCCTCCTCGGCGTCGCTCAGGGCCTGGCGGATGGTGTTCTGGCGCTCTTCCATCACCTCGTTGACACGGGGCAGGACGTAGCGGGCCAGGAAACCCAGCACCAGGAAGAAGATTACGAGTTCGACAATGAACGTCCCGTTGGGAACGAGGAAGTTCGAAGCGAAGACTGCCTTCACGGGCGATCAGCCCTTGGCC
>Ga0307374_10004809_pt1 | contig 22318 bp, 31 predicted proteins | sample OX3MG_FD_202532 | JGI IMG/M metagenome (GOLD analysis project Ga0307374, IMG submission 202532) | Soil microbial communities from Risofladan, Vaasa, Finland - OX-3 | ecosystem: Environmental > Terrestrial > Soil > Coastal area > Acid sulfate soil | place: Finland: Risofladan, Vaasa | collected...
TCCCTACCTGTTTGGTCAACCCAGTCGCCCACCCCAGAAACCGCCCTCAACTGCCCCGCTCAGACTCATACCTGGATTGGAAATTACTCCTGCCGTTCCGCCATTCCATGAATGAAGTATCAAGCGCAACTTTTCGTGGCGAGATGGTTCTCGCGGTACTGCCGCGCTAGATAAGTGGCAAACAGGGAGCTACATGGCGCAGGCTGGCTCGGAGCGCTGGCGCGCGCTTACGCGGCGAACGATGAGGCAGCGCTCGATGCCGCCGTGGTGGCGATTGGGCACACTGATGGCGTCGATCTATATTGGACGAGCCTTGCCGGGAATTTGAGTCAGGCGCTGGCCGCTTCGCAAGAGGTCTCGCTGTCCGCTGCCGTGATCACCGTCACTGGGGAACTGGCCGCGATCGCCATCCCGGCCTATCAGGCGGCCACCCAAGCGTGTAAAGGAGAGCGCCTGAAACGTCCTCATGCACTGCAAGACTGTCGGGCGTTCGCGGCCGCGTTCCAACACGGGGACACGTCCATTACCGCCATGGTCGGCAGCTCGATCGCGAAACACGTCTGGCCGGTCGATTCGACCGAGTCGATCGCGGCCGGCGAAGCGCGCCGCGTCGGGTATTACCGCATGGAGAAGTGCGGACCGGATCTTCAGAGCGCCACGGATGTCAGTCGATTCGTTCGAGCGTTGATCGAGCACCGGAGCGAACAGGCGGTGTGCCGCGAGGAATTATCCATCCACCATATATCTGCGGACCCAGCACCCGACTGGGTGCAGCGGGTTTCGCAGTAGCCATGGCGAGCTACTACCTGACGGTGAAGCCCGTCTCGCGCGGCGCCGGCCGATCGGCAACCCCAACATCGGCCTACCGCAGCGCCTCGATCGTCTACGACCGCAACCGGGAGCCCAAACAAGCCAGTCGAGGCGGGTTGACAAATGTGCATTACCGGGGTAATGTAATTCAATGGCGATAGCGCAATCAAGAGTCACAGCGCAGGGCCAGATCTCTGTTCCGGTCGAAGTGCGCAAGAAGCTCGGTATAGGTCCGGGTTCCATGCTCGAGTGGTACGAACAGGATGGCAATGTGGTCGTCCGGAGAGCGGGCCGTTTCAGTTCGTCAGACATGCACCAGGCGCTCTTTCCTAAAGGCACGCCGAATGCCCAGATGATCCCCGACGTGAAGGTGGCCATCCGAAAGCATATTCGACAACGGCATGTTCGCGATTGACACGAACGTCCTTGTTCGACTCGTCGCACGAGACGATGCCGATCAGGTCAAAGCGGCTGAGCCGTTCGTTGGCAAGGGGGCCTGGATATCCCACTTGGTGCTGGCTGAGACTCTTTGGGTCCTCGATTCCGTCTACGATCTTTCGCACTCGCAGATCGCAACCGCTGTCGATATGCTGCTCAAACATCAAGATGTGACGCTGCAGGACGCCGATGTGGTCGCCTCGGCGCTGCTTATTTATCGTTCATGGCCGGCGATAGACTTTTCAGACTGCCTGGTGCTCGAGATTGCGCGAAAGGCCGGTCACTTGCCGGTTGGCACGTTTGACCGCCATTTCGCAAAATTGGACGACGTTCGGCGATTGCGCTGACCGCTTCGACCGAATGGTTGGGGGCGCTGTGATCCCTTCCTGCCACTCGCGAGCGGTAGCTATCGGGCGCCCCGATGTTGCAGCAAGTGCGAATTACCTTTGCGCGATCGGAGCAAAAAGGTCGTTCTCACCCTGTTCACGGACGTTTGAGGAATCTCAAGTAGAAAGCTGCGAACACCAAAACAATGCCAATGTTCACGGTCAGGCGCTCCCAGAATCGGCTTCTGAAGAACGCGAAATCCACACCGACGATGACGGCTACCATTGCCACTACGTAAAGCGCGATAGTGACCTTCTTGCCCATTTCAGTTTGCATGACCTTTATCTACAGGAAAGGACGACTTCCTGCAAAACAGAATATGTCTCGGGTGAGTTTTGCGATCAGCAATGCCTCAAGTTGACCCTCAGCTGACCGTCACCAACTGACCGTCACCACCGGCAGCGGTCCGACAAGCAACTCGATCCACCTTGCGCAGCTCCGCGTGCCGCAAACCTCGTGATTAGGCAATCAATCGCGCAGCGCAAAGGGTATCGGACGCGACTCTAGCCAGCGCTAGATGCTCTGGGCGCACGCGGCTGAACAATCCCAGGCTGATCGCGTACGCGGATTCGTACAGCTGGATCGACAATAGTGCCGCGGACACGTCAGCGAAGAAGCCGGCGCGGTACAGTCCGGGCGCGGTGGCGATGTTGTGTGCAGTCGCCGCGGCGTCGCTGTATACGACAAGCTTCGCCCGCACACCCATTTGCGCGAAAATGCCGCAGCCGATGCATAGCACGTACAACGCGCCGCAGATTCTTGCTCTCAGGCGTGCTGATGTCTGCGGAATTACGCTGTGGGCCATCTGGGCGGTTATCCTAGCGCCCCTTCGGCCCACAGACTATCCATGTATCAGGCGGGCCAGACTTTACAGTCGTGGTCCGCGCACATAATGTAAATCTTTTGCGCGTTTGGTTGCGGTCTGCTAACGCATGCAACCTTCGAATGCCTGTAAATGTTGTGCGGCGGCGTCGGGCCGAGGACGTTTCGCAGCTGCCACAGACTCGCCAGGAACTCGAAGCGATGTGCTTTGCCGCTGTGACGCGTGCCCACGCTTGCCGATGATATCCTGCGGCTCGTGCAGATGCGCATCGTCGCAATCTGGACCCGGGGCTACAAGATTGCCACCGAACGGGTTACTCCAAATCGAGTACGCCAGCGTGGCGAGATTCTAGCCGAACTTCGCCGACTCGTTGCCGACTCAGCGCTCACCGACACCGCCTTTCGTGAACAGGCGAGCGCGATCGTGCTTCCCGAGCAAGGCGGTCCACCGCCAATCCCGATGAGGAAACAACTGACTGGAGAGCCGGTCGCGGGAGAACTGCACACCGGGTCCGGAGGGAGGGGACGGCGATAGCCGTTCCCTACCCCTATCCTTTCACCCGCTGCCCACCATCGCGAGCGGCAGCTATCGGGCGGCGCGAGGCCGAGACTATTCTTTCGATTTACGCCGGCGCAGAAGGACCAAACTACCGATTAAGAGCGTTATGGCTGACGCGGCCGAGGCCGGGTTAATTTCCGGCGCGGCAACACTGCACGTGTTATTAACATAACACATGATGATGGCCTTGGCATCGGCATCGCCATCGAGAAAAGCGCGATACACGCGCTCGGGCTTGGCGCGCGGCACGCGATGCAGACGAATGGTGTGCGGCACGCGCGTTTCTTTCAGGCGGACCTGTGCTCGGATGGAGCGGCCGGCGTGAACGGACGATCGCCGGCGACGTCGAGCTCGCGAACCGGCCGCACTTCGACGCTACCGTACTTCGCTGGCGGAATCTGCCCAGTGATGCTGAGTGCTTCGTTCAGATCCTTGGCGTCGATCAGGTAGAAGCCGGCCAGCTGCTCCTTGGTTTCGGCGAACGGTCCGTCAAACAGCGACACCTGGCCGTTGCGCACGCGAACTGTGGTGGCCGTATGCGCCGGGTGCAAAGGTTCGGCGGCCAGCATGCGGCCGCTCGCATGCAGACCCTGGGCGAACTCGTAGCAGGTGCCGTCGGGGCACGCGCTCCAGTTTTGTGAGTCGAGATAGACCAGGCAAAGGTATTTCATGAGTACTCCAGGATGTCGGTAAGGCGCTCAAAATCGGGCGACCAGCTCGGCGAGTTGCCGGATCGCCCCCTTCCAGCCGATGAGGGAGCAGATCATGACCGATCCTGTGCGGGCCTCCTATATGGGCACCTCGATCATCTCGCCATTGACGATCCACGGGCAGCCAAACTTGTCGGTCACCATGCCGAAGGCCTTTGCCCAAAACGTCGGCCCGAAGGGCATCGTCACTTTGCCGCCGGCGCCGAGCGCGCTGAATATGCGCTCGGCCTGCGCTGCGGTGTCGTAGTTCAGCGTGAGCGACACTCCGTGAATGCCTTGATAGGGCATGCCCGGCGGGCAATCGCCGGCATACAAGCAGCCGTTGCCATCGAGCGCCAGGCGCGCGTGCATGACGCGGTTCAGCGCGTCTTTCGGCGTCTTCTCGGCCATCGGCGACTCACCGAAGGTCAGTATGCCAAGCGTGCCGCCGAACACCTTTTCGTAAAAACGCATCGCGTCAGCGCAGTTACCGTCGAAGGCCAGGTAGGCGATGGGTTGAGGCATGGTCGATCTCCTGTGTGGGTTGACTCGGAGCCAAAATCGTAGAGGCCTGTACTCACTGGTCGAACGGCGATCGCCCCAATCGACAATGCCGGCAAAACATTTTACGGGGGAGGGGAGGGCGGTTCATCCGCGGCGCGAGAGTCGCGCGCGAGTCGCTCAGTGCGCCAGGTCGTCCTGCCGCCGACGTAACAGCCGGCGCTGGGGTTCTTGCTGCGTCAGCGCGAGCGCCGCCTCGAAGGCGCGATGGGCCTCGGCGGTTTGACCCAAACGGCCGTGCAGCTCGGCCTTCGCGGCGTGTGCGAGCGGATACCGCCGCAGCTCGGGCTGTGCGAGGAGCGCATCGATGATCGACAGCCCCGAAAGTGGCCCGTCGCGCATCGCCACCGCCACAGCACGGTTGAGCTGGATCACCGGCGAGGGCTCGATGCGCAGCAAGGCGTCGTACAGCCCGACGATCTGCGGCCAGTCAGTCGCCTCGGGCGATGCCGCCTCGGCATGCACGGCGGCGATCGCGGCCTGTAGCGTGTAGGCGCCGAAGCGGCGTGACTGCAACGCCTGCAGCGCAAGCGCGCTGCCCTCGGCAATCGCGGTGACGTCCCAAAGTCGTCGGTCTTGTGCCTCCAGCGGGATCCAGTCACCATCGGCCGTGGTGCGCGCCGCGCCGCGCGCCCCGTGTAGCAGCATCAGCGCGAGCAGGCCCTGCACCTCGGGTTCGGGCAGCAGCGCCAGCAGCAGCCGACCTAGGCGGATGGCCTCGGCCACCAGGTCGCGACGCAGTCCCGTATCACCGGTCGCGGCCGAATAGCCTTCGTTGAACACGAGATACACCACGCGCAGCACAGCCGACAGGCGCTCGGGCAGCTGCGGTGCGGCCGGTATCTCGTAAGGAACGCGGGCGTCGCGAATCTTCGCCTTGGCGCGCACGATGCGTTGCGCGAGCGTCGCCGCGGGCAGTAGGAACGCGGATGCGATTGCTTCGGTGGCCACGCCGCACACCTCGCGCAGCGTCAGCGCGACGCGCGCGTCGTCCGACAGGCTGGGGTGACAGCAAGTAAAGATGAGCCGCAGGCGGTCGTCTTCCAGCAGCTCGGGCTCGCCGGGCGCTGGGGTCTCGTCGGCGATGTTCTCGGCCCGCTCGGCCACTTCGTCGAAGGCCACGAGCCGCCTCTGGCGACGCAGTGTGTCGATGGCCTTGAAGCGGCCCACCGATACCAGCCACGCTGCGGGGTTTGCGGGCATGCCTTGCACCGGCCATTTCTCGGCTGCCGCGACGAATGCGTCCTGCAGCGCTTCCTCGGCCGCGTCCAAATTCCCCAACAGACGCACGAGTGTGGCGAACACCTTGCGGCTGTCGCGCCGGTACAGCTCGTCGAGCATGGACTCATGAAGAGGTTCCATGCCTCGCATGATAAACAGACCTAGTGGCGTGATGCAGCCTATCGGCCCGCTTCACCAAATCATCAACCTTTCTCGGCACGCCGGCAGTGCGGCCCCTTGCGGCGCCGCCCTCGCTCCTCCATCGAGGGCACCGCGTGCCGCGCGTCGATTGCAAGGTCCCGTGCACCATTCATCTCGATCAACAGAGTTCTTTTGGCCGAAACCCGCACGCGACGCACATACGGTCCATACTCCCCGCCCTCAACCGCATTCGAGTTGAGTTGGCCGGCAAATTCTTGCGGGCCATACATTAAGGTCATTATTTATGGAACATTCAAAGAACACATCTGCCAATGAACATGGCAGCACCAACCGCACGGCTCCGTCGAAGGATATTGTCGATACGGCGATCGCAGCGGGCAATTTCACGACCTTGCTTGCGGGCATTAAGACCGCAGAGCTGACCGATACCCTGAAAGGGAAAGGCCCGTTCACCGTCTTTGCGCCGACCGATGAAGCATTCAAGAAGCTCCCCACGGGCGCGCTCAACGCATTATTGAAAGATACTGCGAAGCTCAAGGCCGTTTTGAGCTACCACGTCGTCGCAGGACACGTTGAGGCAAAAGACATGAGATCCGGTGAAGTCATGACCGTTCAGGGAACTTCCCTGACTGCGACCACGACGTCCTCTGGCATGCAGGTCAACGGGGTTCACGTCAAGCAGGCGGACCTTGCAGCGACGAACGGGGTCATCCATGTGATCGACACGGTGATCATGCCCAAGAACTGGCAATTGTTGGCGGCTGCCGCCTGACGAACACCAGTCGTTGAGAATGTCGAGGTACCGAGAGGCCCTGCTGGCAGGGCCTTTCCTTTTTGCAGTCGGCCGCGCAAACAAGTTATCGGCGCTGCAACGGCAAAGGTCCACCGAATGTTCCGGGGACAGCTTGTCGAATCCACGCGATCCCAACGTCGCATTGCTCCCCCATCTTCCCAAATATTCCGCAGCAACGTACGTTATGGCCCCTTTCTTGAGGTCACCCCGAACCGCGCGTTCCCCCAGAATCACGCGGTTATGAATCTCCGTCCACACCAGTCATCGGTTCGAGTAAGGATCGTGTAGCATATTGCTTGTTATACGTCTTTGAACCCATATTCTTTCTTAGGGGCCGCACACGAAATCGCCCATACGCCCATCTTCTTGCATGAAGAGCAGTATGGATATTGACCACATGGAAGATATGTTCTACTCGGGCTCAAGCGGCGGAACCCCGACCGTTAACTTCGATGGCGGCGCGCGAGTTTAATCTCCCCATGAAATACTGGCCGGGTGCCTAGGGCTTCGCATCGTACTCTAGCGTGTACGGAGGCGGCATGCGCCCACGGAGACTGCGATGCGAATGCGATGCCACTCGTGCGACTTCTCGATTGATGGACAACATCCAATTTTGCGTTCGCGGGAAACGGAGATTCTGATGACTCAAAACGCTGGCATCTGGATTGATCATCGAAAGGCAATAATTGTAGAGCTGACGCCCGATGGAGAAACCATCAAGATAGTGCAATCGTCGGTCGAGAAGCATCCGGAGCGAGGTGGAGACTCCCCGATGAAAGGCAGCTATGAAGCGCGGCAGGTGCCGGCAGACGACAGCCGGGAGCGGGCGCTGACTGGCGACCTCGATCACTACTATGATGCCGTAATCGCAGCCTTGCCTCGCGATGTCAGCCTTCTTCTCTTTGGTCCGGGCGAAGCAAAAGGCGAATTTCACAAACGTATCGTCAAAACGACGCCGGCAGCTAGGATCTCAGCAGTACAGACGGATGATAAAATGACCGATAAACAGGTTATCGCCAAGGTGCGTAGCCATTTTGGCGTCGGTGCTACCCGCCGCTAGGAGCCTGTCGGGCTTAACCGGGCTTAACGGTTTTGAGCCAATAGGGGGTGACCTAAAAAAAAGGGGTCATTACGTACGCTCATGTCGTACGCTGATATGGCCGCATTCTTGAGGCCGCCCCATTTTATGACGAGCGAGATATCGATGTAGTGAAGCCAGCCCAGGTTAAATAGACCCCGATCAGGAAGGCGGGCGCGAGAAATAGATAATAATGTTTGCCAAAGTGCATCCCCTCAAACAGTCCCAAAAGCGCTGCAGGCTCGAGTAACGAGAGCAACAGGCCCTTCGCTAGGGTCACCCATCCAACTGCGGTAACGACCACCGGCAGCGCGCCGCCCGACCAGACGTTGTGCCCAAGTATCATCGCGATACCAATCGCAAGGCTAATTATGGCGTAGGCGAACATGACTGGTGCGTCAGCCACCGTGGCTCCAATAATCGCGCTCCCGCGCAGCAGTAGCAGGACCACGACCAAGATCGTGAAAAGTCCGATCAACCGAGCAAGGAAAATAGTGAGCGGAGACATGCGAACCTCCTTTGCGCTGATCAACCAGCGCTGACTCCCAATCCTCTGGCACCTGAATGAGTTCCGGGACGATAATGGTGACGGTAATCGCCAGGACTTAGCCATTAATTTGATCCTGCCGAACGCGAAGATCATCGACGGGCGCCGCGACGCTATGGCCTGCTGTTTCAGCAACTACCAGCAGCTGTTCGCCTCGGGCCAGGAATTCACCTACTCGCTCGAGGACCTCGGGCGCTACTACCGCAGCTACGTCGAATTGATGGGCCACTGGGATGCGGCGTCGCCCTCGCGGCGGCGTTCGGACCATTGTCGGGGACCCAAGTCTAGTACGAGGAGATAGACTGCGGCGTGCAATGAATGTCCAAGGTGCCGTTTTCATATCCCGCCTTCGACTGACCGGCGGCAACGGGGCGCCAAAGGGCGCTTGCGGCTGCGGTTCCGGCCAGCGATTGAGGCTATAATAGCGCCTCTTTGTGAAGTATAAATCCCTTCATAATCAACAACATAGTTCGCATAACACTTCTTATGTTAAATAAAGGGCGCCAAGCCGACGAGCCTATGGATATTGCACCGCCCCCATGACACGGGAGATTTGAATGAACGAAGACGCGCTAAACCTCAGCATACGTAAGTTCCTAAAATCGGTCGGCATCAACTCGCAGCGGGAGATTGAACACGCGGTAGCCAAGGCCGTCGCGGCAGGCGCCATTACAGGCACCGAAATCTTTCCGGCCACAATGACGCTGGCGGTTGGCGGGCTCAAAGTGAAGGTCGAATTTGCCGGCGAAATCGCTCTGCAATGAGCTCGGTGAATCACACAGTAGTTCCCCACATCTAAGCTTAAGGATGCCCGGTCGGGATTCAACTTGTCGGTCGAGCGGCTACAATTCGAAACGCCAATCCCGCGTCTTCATCTTAGACGAGCATCGGAGCGACTAACTGCGATCTTGTTACCGCGAATTACTGTGTCACCACCCGCAGCAACTACCGCCGCATTAACCATGCGATGATCGAGAATACCGCACTCAGGATCAGCATCGTCGTGATCGGCAAGAAGAACTTGAATCCCGGGCGGTCGATGACGATGTCGCCGGGCAAATGAAACAGATGCATCTTCCTGAGCCACGGCCAGAGTAACCCGGCAACGACGAGCACTGCGCCGAGCGCGACCAACCTTCGATTCATCGATTTTCGCCCCGGCTCGAAAGCACTTCCATCAACACTCCCCGCATCCCATCGCTGTCGTCCGCCACTAACCCCGTCAGCATCTCGATCACCAGCGCCTTCGGCAGCGCCGCCGCCGCGATTTGCTGATCCAGCGGATTCTCCAGGTTAGGTACCCGTAATTTGCCCCATCCATGCGCAATCTCCCCATCGAAGTCCAAAATGGCCTGCGCGTACGTCGTCGTCACGAGCCGCAGCCAGCGTTCCAGGCGCTTCGCCTGCGCCACATCCCCCCGATGCCGAATGCGCTCTGCGCCCTGCCGTAGCTCGCCGATCGTTCTGCCCACGCCGGCAGTCATTGTCCTCGCCCACATTCGGGATTGCCGCCAAAACCTCGGCGAAAGGCCGCCGCCGCGGCCCGTGCAGAGCCTCCTTGAGAATCTCCCGGTGTTCCTGCTCAGCGCTGCGATTGCGCTTGGCGGCCCGCAATTTAAGCGCCTTGACGAGATCGTCCGCGAGATTGCGTACCATCAATTGTGCCATGGTTCGTCTCCACACGTTTGCAACGTGACGCATTGTGCCGAGCAATTTAGTCGACTGCTAGCGTTGCTAGCACAGCTCGCGTCGCTCAATCCAGTGACTGCGCCCTCCGGGCGAGCGCCAAGCCGCTGTCACGGACGGGCGCATTCCTCGGAGCGAGCCCCTCTAAGGCCTTTCGTTAGCGGTGGTGTCTGTCTTGATGAGGGTCGATCGGTTCCTCTGCGGACCCTCATGGTCCGGCGGTGTTTCGTGCCACTCGCCAAAAAGCCGACCGTCTACGATTCGATTACAGCGGCGATCGCACCCCACCCCTGGACCTTGGATATCCCGGGAAATTGAGTACACCGATTGCTCGTCGGGCGCCCTCACCGCTTACTTCGCCAACGACACGATGGTTTTGCCGAGCGCGTGCTGACCACGTCTTCCCCGCCGGCGTCGCCGGCGGGGCTCTTCTCTCGTTGCACGAAAGCGAGCAAATACAGAGGAAATGTGGCTTGCCCGGGTGATCAATCCTACCCCATTGTTCTCGCCGATCGAGGCGCTCCGTTGCTCACGCGCGGCGTGCGCTCCTTCTACTTGCCGGGCGGCCTGCGGCCAGCCTGTGACGGCTCCGCTGCGATGGAACCCCTCCGGACTCGGGCAATCCCGCCCGACAAAGACTGGAGAACGACGATGTCGACCATCACCAACACACTGAACGCTGCGGAGCTCGCGCAATTCACCGGCAGCGAGAACTGGTATCGCCACGCGATCAACCGCACCGTACTCTTCACAGACGGCGCCAAATACGTGGCCGATCGGGCGGGAGCGTACTGGCTTCTCGATGAGATCGCGATCAGCCAGCTCGATGCGTGCATCGCCGCCGAAGAATTCCAAGTCTGGCGGCTTGCGGTGAACGCCGATCAAACCAGCGCGTTGACCTGCGACGATGGCAACGGCCGCGTGGTCTTCAGCAAGGAGATTGGGTTCACCGACTTTCCGGCGAACGGCATCACGCTCTGGTTCACCAACAACACCATCCTGTTGCCACGCGAATACTGATCTCTTCGCCCCGCCGGCGGCGCCCGCGGGGCTTTCGTCTTTCGCACAAAGGTTACATTTTGCGACAGGCAGCGTTTGGGGGAGATTGGCCCCCGAAACAAGCTGCCCGGACCTGACCCCAAGCGGACCTGACGCGTCGGCGCAGTCCGTCTGGCGAGTCGCGCGATTAGGCGGATATGTACGTCAACCTAATCACGTCCTCGCCAATTAGATCGCTGGTCACAAGACGGAGCGGCGGCCGGGGACCGGCGAAGAATGGCTTGCCGCGACCAAGCACGACCGGGTAGAGGTAGAGTCGATACTCATCAATAAGACCAAGGTCGGTTAGGCTTCCTGCCAATTCTGGTCCGGCAACTTCAATCTCCCCAATGAGCTGAGCCTTCAGCACACGTACCACCGCCTCGATGTCATCCTCGACAAGTGTGGCGTTGGCTCCGACCGACTTCAACGAGCGCGACACCACCCACTTCGGCTGGCTCCGCCACGCCGCCGCGAAGTTGTGTTCCTCCGCGCCCCAGTCCGCACGGTCTTCGTCCCAATAACGCATTACCTCGTACATGCGGCGACCGTACACACTGCCAGTCAGGTCGCGCACTTGCTCTATGAAATGACGAAAGAGCGCCGCGCTTGGCCTAAATGCCAGATGGTCGACGTAGCCATCCAAGGACTGGTTCATTCCATAGACGAGCTTTGCCATGGTAGAAAATCTCCACCCCAGGTTTATGGGGTTTCGGGAGCAACGGAATAGAAAACCGGGTTGCTGGCCTGGCTGTGAAGCTGCGTCCGAGTTCGGAGAGCCCCTCAGGCGACCTTCCTGCCCTTTGCCGCGAGAGTCGAGATGCCTGATTCGCCAATACGCTGCTACATCGCATCCGGTGCCAGATCGATGCCACCTGGCGATGTCAACGCGCCGTGGTCCAGGTACACCTTTGCGAATGCGGTCTCCTCGCAAATCGCCTCAAAGCCGTCACCCAGCGGTCCTTGTGACGGGTGCGGAGCGAGGTCCGCCACGCCGGTTGTGCCGTCGGCGAAGGACACACCGATCTTGTCATTCGGCAACACGTTGAAGCGAACAATGGACCACGTTGCCATGATGACTACTCCAAGGGTTCGATGGGAACAGCTGGGGCTGGTACTTAGCATCTGTCCCAGTTCGTCATCCGCTCATCTTTGTGCAGCGACGCCCGCTCGACCACCAGCGCGTGAATACATTCGAATGAGGGTCCCAAAGAATTCGCTGATGGTTGGCATAGCGGTATGTTAGGCTGAATAACCGCAAACTTTCGGTTAGGCAGCGAGCCGTCGCTGCAGCAGCAGGGTGACCGTTGCCCGATCAACCCCGAATTGCCGTGCGGCATCGGTGGCGGTTTTCTTTCCCATCTTCACCATCTGAACGATTGCCTGCTGCTGCCGCGGCTTGAGCTTCGGCTTGCGGCCACCGACGCGCCCATCCCTGCGGGCGGCGTCTAGACCTATCTTCGTCCGCTCTTTGAGCATGGCGCGCTCGAATTCGGCGAACGAGACGACCATCTGCATCATCATGCGCCCGGCCGGCGTGGTGGTGTCGATGGCCTCTGTGAGGCTGCGAAAGCCGGCCTTCTTCTCCTGGATCCGTTCCATGAGAACCAACACGTCCTGCAGCGATCGGGACAACCGATCGAGCTTCCAGACGACCACGACATCGCCCTTGCGCAACCGATCGAGCAGCCGATGCAGCTCCGGACGCTCCCAGCGCCCCCCGGATGCCTTCTCCTGGAACACGACCTCACAGCCGGCGGCCTTGAGTGCGGCGCGCTGGGCGGTGGTGTGCTGATCTTGCGTCGAGACGCGGGCGTAGCCTATTCGCATAGTTGCACAAAGGTGTTGCGAAGAAGTCTAACGCTGCAACACAGATTTGCAACACGCAAGTGGCCATTTTCAGGCGCATCGGTTCGTGTTGCCCAAACCAACGGTTGCGCACCGTGCGCGACCCCGGCATTACTTTACCGGACACGGCGGCGATTCCGCCCAGCCGGATCGCCGTACTCGCGCGCTTTGCCGACAAAGCCAAGGTGTCGTTCGTCGGCCGCCGGCCGCAGACCCGCCGCTGGCCAACGTTGGTCGCGTTCATCCACACACTTGCGTAAAGCCTTGCATCGGCGCGATGTGTTCGTTGCACCCAGCTGGCGCTACGCCGATCCACGCAGCGGGTTGCTCGAAGGCGCCCAATGGCAAGCCACGCGACCCATGATCTGCCGGACCTTGGCGCGCTCAGCCCTGTGGTCGACATGATCGTGCTGTGGAACACTCTCTCCACGCAGGCCGCAATCGATCGGCTACGCGCCGAGGGTTACCCCGTCTTGGACGAGGATATTGCGCACCTGAGCCCGCACGTCCATGATCACATCAACATGCTTGGTCGCTACTCGATCTCGATCCCGGAATCGGTCTCCCGTGGCGAGTTACCAGCCCTCAGGAACCCGTCTGACCCCGGTAATTAACTCGGTTTTCTGATCCCTTGCTCCCGAGACCCCCAATTGTCCCATGGAGGAGGACTGGTACTTTAGTACGCGGCCGATCTGCGCGGGTCCCTAACACCAACATCCATTTGATTCGTGCCTCGGGGAACCAGATGCTGATTTTGTATGGTACCGAACGGAAGACGGGCATCCTTTGGGCTCAGTCTCGGCACGACGGCGCCGAAAGCAGCGGACGCGGCTCTGTTGGACGCGAGTCGCCCATAGCCGATCCGCCAAAGTGCGCCACGATCGAATTGCCACCGTCGCCTACTACCTCTCGGAAGCGCGCAGCTTTGAGCAGGCTTAAGGGTAATTCCCAAAGGGTCAAGAATTTCTATTACTTCCGCGCCGCCAATTCTGCCAAAGCGAGAAGGTCAATATCATGTCCATCACCGTCAACGGCTCTACCGCCAAGCTGCCAATCGATGCACGGGTGTCGCTGCTAGACTTTTTGCGGGACCACTTGCAGCTCTTTGGCTCAAAAAAGGGTTGCAACCAGGGGGCGTGCGGCGCCTGCACGGTGTTGGTCGACGGCGAGCGCATCCTAGCGTGCCTTGCATTGGCCGTGCAGTATGAAGGTCGGAAGATCACCACCGTCGAAGGACTTGCCGAAGGAAATGCCCTGCATAGGTTGCAGCAGGCTTTCATCGACCACGACGGATTGCAGTGCGGCTATTGCACACCGGGACAAATCTGTTCCGCGATTGGCATGGCTCGGGAGGCGAAGCGTGGGGTGCCGAGCTATGTGAGCGGCGATCTCGCGGCTGACGTAATCCTGACGCGCGAGGAACTTCAGGAGCGGATGAGCGGCAATTTGTGCCGCTGCGGCGCGCATAACGGGATTATCGATGCGATCCACGAGACCGTGGCAGCGGAAATCGCGGTATGACTCCTTTCAGCTATGTGCGCGCCGGCGATACCGCCGATGCATTGAGGCTCGGTGCGGGTAGTGCAGCGGCCTATCTGGGCGGCGGCACCAATCTGGTCGATCTTATGCGCGAGACAGTCGCGCGGCCGGGCACGCTCGTCGATGTGACCGGACTCGCGAACACGATCGAAGAGACCGAGGGCGGTGGTCTCCGGATCGGCGCCGCAGTGCGCAACACCGCGCTCGCAGAACATCGCGCGGTAAGGACACGTTATCCTGTGCTGACGCGCGCGATCCTCGCGGGGGCATCGGCGCAGATCCGGAACATGGCGACCGTCGGGGGAAATCTGATCCAGCGCACGCGCTGCAGCTACTTTTACGACACTGACGGTTCGCGCTGCAATAAGCGTGCGCCGGGCGCAGGCTGCGACGCAATAGAGGGGTTCAATCGCCATCACGCCATCCTCGGCGCTTCGGAGATGTGTGTCGCGACGCACCCGTCGGACATGTGCGTCGCTTTTGCCATGCTGGATGCAACCGTCCACTTGCAGGGCGGGCGCGGCGCGCGGACGCTGCCGTTCGGCGATTTGCATCGCCTGCCCGTCGATCATCCGGAGATCGACACGGTGCTGGAGCAGGGCGAGTTGATCACGGCGGTCGAGCTACCGCCGCTGCCGTTCGCAAAGACCTCCACTTATCGCAAAGTGCGTGATCGGGCGAGCTACGCCTTCGCGCTGGTGTCGGTCGCCGCCGCACTGCAGTTGGCCGGTGGCCGGATCGAGGATGTTCGGATTGCGCTCGGCGGGGTCGCTCACAAACCGTGGCGCGCGTTCAAAGCCGAGGCCAAGTTGCGCAACGGCCCCGCGACCGAGGAAGCCTTCCGCGCCGCCGCGATCGCGGAACTGGCCGAGGCAACTCCGCTTCGCGATAACGGCTTCAAAGTCGAACTCGCTACGCGCACTCTCATCTCTGTCCTCGGCGATCTTGCAGGGGTAGCAGCGTGAGCATCGTCGAGAAAGCGAAGGGCGCGGTTCAGGGCGCGCTGCAGACAGCGATGGCGAAGCTGGTGCCGTTCGCCCCCGACAGCAGGATTCCGGGTGGCCTCCCCGACCCACTCATCGAGCAAAGAAGCGGGCTGATCGGCACGCCCGTGTCGCGGCTCGACGGCTCGCTCAAGGTACGGGGGGCCGCGCGGTTCGCCGCGGAGGTGCCGCTCGAGAACATGGTGTACGCCGCACTTGTCTACGGAACGATCCCAAGCGGTCGTATTGCGACACTGGATACTCAAGCCGCCGAGGCCGCACCTGGCGTCGTGTTCGTGATGACGTATCGCAATGCCCCGCGCCTGAAGAGCCCCGCGCCATTCGGTTCGTCGCCGACCGCCGCAGCCGCCAGCGATCTGCCGATCATGCAGGACGACCGCCTCCACTGGAACGGCCAGCCGATCGCGGTCGTTCTCGCCGAAACGCAGGAACAGGCTGATTACGCCGCATCATTGATCGTCGCGACCTATGCGCCCGAGCCATCCACGACCTCGTTCGCCGCGGCAAAGGCGACGGGATCGAAGCCGGGCCTATTCATGGGACAGGCGCTGTTGAACGAGATCGGCGATGCCGAGGCGATGCTCGCAGCGGCGCCCCACAGGGTCGACCAGGTGTATCGCACCCCGCGGCACAATCACAACGCGATCGAGCCGCATGCGGCGACGATCATTTGGGAGGGAGACGTACTCACCATTCATGACACGACCCAGATGGTCACGGCCCAAGCGGCGACGATTGCCGACGTGTTTGACCTCAAGCCCGAGCAGGTACGCGTATTATCGCCCTACGTCGGCGGTGGCTTCGGCTGCAAGGGCCTAGCGGACCACCAGATCTTGGGTGCCGCGGCGGCAAAAATAATTGGCCGACCCGTGCGCGTGAATCTGTCGCGCGAAGGCGTGTTCCGCATCATCGGCGGCCGCACGCTGACGGAGCAGCGAGTCGCGATCGGCGCGCAGGCGGATGGCCATTTTACCGCGCTGATTCACGCTGGCACCGCGGCTATGACGGCCCACAACAACATGCCAGAACCCTTCATCATGGGTACTCGCTCGGCCTATGCCGCGGACAGCTTCAGGCTGTCGGTGGAGACGGTCACGATGAACATGCTCGCCAATATCTTCATGCGCGCGCCGGGCGAGTCGGTCGGCACTTTCGCTCTCGAATCGGCGATCGACGAGTTGGCGATCGAGCTTGAGATGGACCCAATCGAGTTGCGCATCCGCAACGAACCGCACAAGGATCCGACCTCGGGTTTACCGTTCTCGTCGCGGCATATCGTCGAAGCCTGGCGTTCGGGCGCCGAGCGGTTTGGCTGGGACCGGCGCAGCGCCGTACCGGGCAAGCGGCGCGAGGGCGAATGGCTGGTCGGTATGGGCTGCGCGACTGCGACCTACCCCTACTATCGGATGCCAGGCGCCGCGGCGCGGATCACGCTGACCCGCAACGGCACGGCTATCGTGGAGGTGGCGGCGCACGAGATGGGCATGGGTACGGCAACGACGACCGCGATCGTCGCGGCCGAGCGGCTCGGGCTGCCACTTGATCGGGTCGAGGTTCGCTACGGGGACTCGATCATTCCAGGCGCAATCCTCGCCGGCGGGTCGCAGCAGACCGCCGCGATCGGCGGTGCGGTGATCGCCGCGTATCGCGCGCTTGTCGCCGAACTGCTCAAGCTGGCGGGCAGTGATTCGCCGCTCGCGGGCTTGTCGGTCGACGAAGTCGTGAGCGAGAGTGGCGGCGTTGCCAAGCTCGGCGAGCCTGCCCGGCGCGAAAGCTACTCCTCGATCCTGGAGCGTGCGCACCGCGATAGCGTGACGGCCGCCGAGAAGGCGTCACTACCGCTCGAGATGATGCATTGGTCGATGCATTCGCACGGCGCGATATTCTGCGAAGTGCGGGTCAATGGGGTCACCGGCGAAACACGCGTCAGCCGCTTCTTAGGGTCCTTCGACACTGGGCGCATCATCAATCCGAAGACCGCACGGAGTCAATTTCGCGGCGGCATCATCATGGGTCTGGGGATGGCTCTGATGGAGGAAACTCAATTCGACGAGCGTAATGGCCGGATTATGAACCCGAGTCTCGCCGAATATCATATCCCCGTCCACATGGACGTTCCGGAGATTGACGTGATCTGGACCGACATCGCCGATCCACACACACCGGTGGGCGCGCACGGCGTCGGCGAAATCGGCATTACCGGTGTGGGCGCGGCTGTCGCCAATGCAGTCTTCAACGCGACCGGGCGGCGTGTCCGCGACCTGCCGATCACTCTTGACAAGCTGCTTTAGGAAAACGAGGTCGGACACCGGCATGTTTTGCGTTGCAGGTTACGCGCGGCGTTATGCTGATGAAGTGCCAAAAAGCTAACGGGCCCCGTGGGCTGATTCCTTCGATCCAGGCGCAGCACTACCTCTTCCTAATCAGCGAACTCGATTTCGACGCTGTCGTCAAACGCATTCGCGCGCAAAGTCTCGAATACCGGGCCGACCCGATGCACCGCCGCTCCGGCGAGATCAACCACGAGGACGGCAAGCGGGGTGTCTATTTCCCCGACCCCGATGGCCACAACCTTGAGGTCATCGCCCGACCCTACGGCAGCGGCGACGGCTGAGATCGGCCGCCGCGATGGACCGCGAACGCGGAGAGATTTCGGAATATATCGATTATCCCGGTAGAACGATCACACGGAGGCCTCAGACCCATGCTCACGCTTCACACTTGGCCTACGCCCAACGGCAAGAAGATTTTCATCATGCTGGAGGAATTGGGCATCTCCTATCAGACCCATTTTGTCGACATCGCGAAAGATGAGCAATTCCAAGCCGATTTCTTGGCGATCTCTCCGAATAATAAGGTCCCTGCGCTGGTCGACCATGATGCAGACGGCGGGTCGCTGTCCATCTTCGAGAGCGGTGCAATCCTGACCTATCTCGCCGACAAACAAGGCAAATTCCTCGCGCCCTCGGGGCATGCCCGTTGGACGGCTCATTCGTGGCTTTACTGGCAGGTCGGCGGACTCGGGCCGATGATGGGCGAGGTCGGCTTCTTTGCGCTGCGCTCGAAGGAAAAGGCGCCGCTCGCCATCAATCGCTTCGTCGCAGAGGTGGGCCGCTTGTTCGGCGTGCTCGAGCGAAGACTTGCGACATCGCCCTATCTGGCTGGCGGGGAGTACTCGATTGCCGATATCGCCTGCTATCCGTGGATGGTCGGCGCCACGACGAGGACGAAGCCGGTGTTGGCGGAGCACCTCGAGAACAAGCCCGCGATCGACCGCTGGATGAAGGCGGTGGCGGCGCGCCCGGCGGTGCAGCGGGCGATGGCGATTGAGCCGCCCCACGGGGGTTGAGCGCTGACCTTGCTGGCGGCACGTTCGAAGATTCCACCTGTAAGCCGCCGTTCGAGGAGGATCGGAATGGGTCATCAAGCGCCGAAAGCGGAAATTGGAGACCGACCTCCAATTGTCGGCATACTGGTTCTGATTTATGGTGATCGCTTTATTCTGTGGCAACTCCAAGGCGAAGCGCACACCTTTGCTCAGCCAGACGTCGGCTCACCGGTAAATTCCTTTGATTGCAACAAAGCTGTCGTTCGGAGGTAGCCGCGTAGGGCCGGTGTAGCGCCACTCTATTGCCGAGTTCCTCGTTATGGTACCGATGTGCAATCTAAACAGAGCGGTTGCCACACGTCGCATCTGTCGCTACGTGTTTCCCTGACGTAAAAATCATGGGCAACCAGTAGCCGTCAGCCTCCGTCTTCAACGACGTCGATTAGTGCTCCATAGCTGCCGCCGCGGCGCCGATGCCTTCCAATTCCGTCGAGATTTGCGGCGACAGCAGCGTGTGTATCGTTGATGAAAATGGTGCGAAGCAATGGGCGGAAAAGTGTCCATCTACGCCGGAGGCTTTGGCCGCAGTGATCCGTGAGCGGGCCCCACAGGTTGCGAGGGTTAGTCTTGAGACAGGGCCGCTTTGCGTGTGGCACTTCCAGGACACCCGCCGGCCGGTCCTCCTTCCATATCATGGCCAGTCTCGCCCAGATGGAGCGCGAACTGATCGTCGAGAGGACGCGGGCCGGCCTCGCCGCCGCGCGTAAGCTTGGGCGGGTCGGGTCGCAAACGCCGCGTGACCGATAGCTAGATCAAAGCGGCACATCGACTCCTCGCCAGCAAGCACCCTCCCGCGCGACGTGGCAGAGAACCTCGGCGTTTCGGTGCCCATGCTTTATCGGTGGCTACCGGCGTCAGCAAGACCATAGCAATTAGAGATAAATACGCCGGTGAGGAATCCGTACGAACCGACATTTACCGTGCGCTTCATCAACCATTAAGTGCGAGCCACCAAATCACCTAATCACGCGGCCTGACGGTCCGATCTAAACGTGCTTAAATGCGCGAATAGTCAAGCGGGAATCTCCACATGACCTACGAACTCTATTACTGGCCCGGCATCCAGGGACGCGGTGAATTCGTACGCCTTGCGCTGGAGGAAGCCGGCGCCAGCTACCTCGATGTAGCCGTCGTGCCGCAGGCGAGTGGTGGCGGCGTGCCGGCGATTCTCAAGGTGCTCGAAGAGCGGGGCAGCCGCTTGCCGCCGTTTGCGCCGCCGGTCCTCAGGGCCGGGCGGCAGCTCATCGCGCAGACGCCGAACATCCTGCTGTTCCTGGGCGGGAGACTGAAGCTCGCGCCGACGGGTGAGCCCGGCAAGCTGTGGACGCATCAATTGCAACTCACCATTCTGGATTTCTACCTGGAGATCTTTCACACGCACCACCCGCTCGGCGACGGCTATGCCTACGAGGAACAGAAGGCCGCGGCCCGGCGGCGCACGAAGGATTTCCTGGCGGTGCGCCTGCCGAAGTTTCTCGGCTACTTCGAGCGCGTCCTCGATCTCAACCGTGCGCGCGGTCGGTGGATGGTCGGCGCACGGCTGACCTACGTGGATCTGTCCATGGCGCAGGTGATTGCGGGTCTTCGCTATGCCTTCCCCTCGGCCAGCCGTAAGGCATTTCGCCACCGCCCGCGGCTGCGCGCGCTGCACGACGCGGTCTTCAATCGGCCGCGAATTGCGCGCTACGTCGCCTCGGACCGTCGGCTGGCCTTCAATAACGAGGACCTGTTTCGGCACTACCCGGAGCTGGATCGCTGACCTGCCGGCGAAAATCTACGGAACACCTCTGGGACGCACGATGTTCCGGCCGCGCGATGACCAGCGCAACAGCCTGATCGCGTAGGCAGAGTAATAGCCCGCAAGCGTGCCGAAGAGCAGCAGCGTCAGCGGTGTGAGCGTACCTGGAATTTCGGGAACAACGGAACAGAAAACCGGGCTAAGCGGCGAGCTGTTTCTGCAGTGGCCGCGTGACAGCCGCCCGATGAGCCCCGAAAAGCTGCGCGGCGTCGGTGGTGGCTTTCTGCGGCGCGGCGCACTGTTTTTCTGCGCGGAAAAATCGACCGCCTACGATTCCGTTACAGCGGTGATCGCACCCCGCCCCTGGCCTTGGGTAACCCCGGGACCCCCGGGACAGGGCTCGGAAGAGAATAGCTGCATGATTCGAGGTCGCGAGATCAACCTGATTTCCGCTCAAGAATGAGATCCCAGGATGCCCTCGGTCGCCAAGCGCCGAAACATTGCGTCAATTCGCTCAGGAGGCAGCTTTGCGCCGCCGTCAAGCCACCACGTCATGACGGCCATGTACGCGCCGACCACATACTGAATGACCAGTTCGCGCGGAAGTGCGTCCGCGGAATTCTTGCCGCCGCCTTCGGCAAGTTCATCACGCACCAGATCGGAAAGTATTTTTCGGATAGTGGTAAGACTGAGGGTGCCGCCGCGGCTGCCAACCAACGCCCGATAATGGTCCCGATGGTCACGGGCATGCTCGAACATGGGCAGGCTGAAGGCCAAACTTCGGCTCTTGTCATCTCGCGCCGTCGCCAGAGCCTCCCTCTGCCGATCGATGAGCAACTTGCGCAAGGGCTCGAAGCCGCTCCGCCTCAAATCATCTTTGCTTGTGTAGTGGGCGTAGAACGTCGATCGTCCGACGTTGGCAGCCTCGCAGATGTCCTTGATGGTGATCGCCTCATAGCCCTTTTTGTGGATCAAGGAATTCAAGGCATGTTGCAGCGTCGCCCTGGTTCGGGAAATGCGCCGGTCCAGTGCTTTTTTTGCCATCAATGTCACCCTTCGCGATCAGATCGAGCAGATTGTTCAAAAACAGACATTTCGATCGCTTTGTTCTGGATAACATACTGAACGCCGTGTCTATTATCGTACTCTCAGTCCACATCAACAATCGAAGGATTTGGAGGCAAACGTGAGGCGGACGGGGGATTCGCCTGATCGCAGATTAAGCGCCGGCGCGCCGCGCTGGGTGAAGGTCTTTGGGATCGTCGCCATCGTCCTAGTGCTGCTGTTTGTCATCCTGCACCTCAGCGGCCACGGTTTTGGCGGCCACGGCATGAAGAACATGCCCGGAATGGATACGAAGACCACAGACCGCGTGAAACACGGCGTGAGGTCACCATGACCCTGACGTCCGGCCTCCGCAAGTTGGCGCTCACCGTGCATGTCACGTCGTCAGTCGGCTGGCTTGGCGCTGTCGCCGCTTTTTTGGCTCTCTCCATTGCCGGTGTGACGAGCCAGGATGCGCAGATGGTGCGTTCCGCTTATCTCGCGATGAATTTGATCGCCTGGTTCGTCATCGTCCCGTTATGCTTCGCCTCGCTGCTCACAGGCCTTGTCTCGTCACTGGGCACCCCATGGGGCCTATTCCGGCACTATTGGGTCCTGATGAAACTCCTGATCACCCTCCCTGCCACCCTCGTTTTGCTGGTGCATATGCAGCCCATTGGCCTCCTGGCGGGTGCCGCATCACAGACGACATTGACATTGTTCGGCGCTGATCTTCACGGGGTGATTATTCCGGTCGAACGTGAACGCGGTTTCCAGCGCATCGTGAACGCCGATTCCGGGCGAACGTGAACACGGATTGCAGCGTGATCGTGAACGCCTTTCGGCGTTCGCTGGAATGCTCATGACGATGTCGTGCCGGCATCGATTCAATTGAAAACGCCGATGGGAATCACCGCCAAGAAATAGGGCGGCGGAAGACGGGACGCTTCTTGATCCGGGGGTTGA
>Ga0307374_10004810_pt1 | contig 22316 bp, 16 predicted proteins | sample OX3MG_FD_202532 | JGI IMG/M metagenome (GOLD analysis project Ga0307374, IMG submission 202532) | Soil microbial communities from Risofladan, Vaasa, Finland - OX-3 | ecosystem: Environmental > Terrestrial > Soil > Coastal area > Acid sulfate soil | place: Finland: Risofladan, Vaasa | collected...
ATGGGGGGGGATCGCAAACTAAAGTTTGCGCTACATTTTGCGCTACATCTTATTTTCCGGCGATCATAATCCGTTGCGAGCATACCGCCCCGTTGGAGGCAAGCCGCAGGAAGTAAGTTCCTTCTGGAAGGTCGTTGGTGTTGAGCGTGGATTGATACGTCCCCTGCTTTTGAACTTCCATCACGAGCGTGCGAACGTTACGGCCCAGTTCGTCATACAACCCCAGCGTGACGGGCGCTTCCGTTGGTACCGTATATTGAACGACCGCCGTATTCGACACCGGATTCGGCACGAGGCGCGCAAGCGAGAGGAAGATGGGATGCGGATGGTCGCCCACTATCGTCGCGCAGGAATCCTTCAGGATGATCGTGCCGCCGTTAAGCCGTCCCGACGGCGCGGGCAAGGTAACGCTGTAGTCCTTGCTGGAAAGAACCGTGTCGTTACCGCCATTATAGAGGACATCCGCTCCGCAGGAATCCGGGTCAATGACGATTTGTGCTTCTTCGACATCGGAGCTTGGTGCCGCGGAAAATTGGAGAGTGACAAGCGCCTCACCTGCAACCGTCAGCGGAGGCCCGGAACCGGAAATCGTGTACGGTGGCCCCAGGGGCGGCGCGCCTGGAGCGGGCTGGATCGTCCAGCCCGGAGGCGACGATAAAGGCTTCGTGCCGACAAAGCTGACGAGCGGACTTCCAGTAAGATGGAATCGGAATTGGAATTGGGTAAGCTGCTTCTGGGCGAGCGGGATGGAATCCGTTCCCTTGAGATAGACCGGAACGAAGAACTTCGATGACGTATCGATACCCGTGCCATTCATCGCAAGGTCTTGCTTATAGACCCATACGTCGGAGAAGGTTGTATGCGCGGCCTTCACGCTCGCAATGGGCGATTGATCGCCATACAGATCGAGCGAGTTGAGCCTGGCATAGGACGAGGAATCCGGATCGGGTATCTGAAGCGTAAGCGGCACTACCGGTTTGCCAGATGGCGGAAACGAATCGTCGAGCGGCGCAAAATTCGTCACGCTATCGAGCCAGACGCCGTACACGCCGCGGTCGTACGCCTGCGAATCGGTCACGACGAGATCGAGCGACGTGCATGTGGGAATCGCGAGTTCCTTCGGAGCGGCCGTATCCTGATTGAGCGAGGAGCACCACTCGACCACCGGCCCCGGCGGTGAGCATAGCAGATTTCCGGCGCCATTTATTGCATTGATGCAAACGCATGGTTCGCCAATCTGCGAATTGGTATCGGTGACCGAAAGAGTGAAGTGGATAACCTGCTGGAATCTCGGATGGTCGCCGCCCGTCGGCTGGCCATGCAGTGCATGGAGGTAATTGTTGTTCGAAACCCATATCGCGTCGGGGTTGCCGATGGAATCCAGCGTGATGTTATTCGCGCAGCTAAACCAAATGGAGTCGATACCCTCGTCATAGCTTTTCGTGGTGTCCGCGATCGTCACGGAAAGCACTCCCGGAGCGATGGTCATCGTATCGATTTTAATGCAATCCTTATCCGATAAAGCCGTCCCGCAGTAGGTCGGCGGCGGATGGCCACTGGTATTGCCTACGCAGTCGGTTGCTTGTATGGTAAAGCAGGGCGTTTTAAAGCTGTCCGTGATTACTACCGTGAAGTCGATCTCGAGTGGGCAGCTATCCTTCGGAATTATCTGCCAGGTCGAATCATCGAGGGAATCTATCTGAACGGACCCCGATCCCGCAATCGGCTTGCAATTCTTTACAGCCGTCAGGCGCACCTGCTGGATGCCGCGATCCCACGGCTTCGCTTCCGTAACCTGGACGGTCCACAAGCTCCCAACCGGATTCACGTTCAGAACCGGCGGATTCGTATCCGCAACAGTGCAATACGTGATCGTATCGAAGGAAGTGTTACGGTCCGTATCATTCGCCTGGATAATAATATGTCCATCTTGCATCGAGTCCGCGACGCATACGGTGAAGCTATCCCGCGGCATTCCACGCCGTAGCGGCTGCCCGAGGAGGGTGAATGTCATGTTCGTATTCTCGATCGGCTTGATCGAATCCAAGCCGACATCATGCTGCAATCCATCGAATACCGTATCGGTCACCATCCAGGTGCTGCACTTATTTCCGCAGGAGGAATCGGTCGGGACATTCCAGTCGGATTTATTCAAGAGCCGGAATTTCGGTGGAATGCTATCGATGATGGTCGGCGGCACGCATTTTTCAAAACAGATCGTAGTGTCGCTGACGTTACCGGCGCAATCGGTGAAGGTGAACGTAATGCACGGAGCATGTATCGTGTCCACTTGTGTAATTGTAATCGGTCCAACCATTGGCGGGCATCCGGAGATCGTTGCGGGCAGACCCGTGACCACGATCGAACCCGAATTGGGAGAAACCGTGTATGTTATGCTCTGTATTCCCTGATCGGTCGAAAGATCATCAAAGACCGAATCCATCTTATATGCTTTGGGATTTCCGCAATGCGTGGTATCGCCAGGAATAATTTTTGGCACGCTATGCCTCGGCGGTAATACGTCCTTCTCCTGGCAATCGACCGTGATGGGGCAGTCCGGAACGCCAAAACCAAATATTGGCTGTGAAACGCCCGCAGCGGTATCATATAAGGAGATGTCAAACGATTCCTCGGTCGAGCAATTAATGAGAACACCCTGAACTACCGTGTCCTCCCACGTTGCATACGAGGCGTTACACGAATTGATAACGGAATCGAAGGAGGTGATCGAGCTCCCGCAACTCCGAATGGCATGCTTCTGCGAATAGCCATTAGGCCCGATGGGCGTGGGAGAAACCACCCTGACAGGGCCAGATGGAAGTCCCGTGCTGGAACTGGTTATTTTCTGAGTTGCCACGTCGAGAGTCGCGGTACTTCCATTGTTGGAATTCCAAATAATGGCCTCGACCGGAAAGTGGTTCGGCACGTAGGTTCCCGGTAGAACCCATGCGACATGATCGACATGCAGCAAGAGCGCATCGAGTTTCCCGTAAGTAATCGGAGTACAAGGCGGAGTGCCAAAGCAGCCGCGGCCAATTTCCTGCGGGACATTCTGGCCCGCTCCCTGGGACGGCCATTGAAGGAGTATCGCGTTATCGGCGTCGTTCATCACGTCCCCTAACATATTAGATGGATAACCCCAAAGGTATTGGCCTGAAACCAAACTTACCCAATCGACGATCGCCACCGTGGATGGCTGCGTGAGATTCATCGCGACCGGAGCAAAGTCATCGACCGTGAATCCGGCTCCAAGAATGTTTGGAAAGTTCTTCGCGCATACATCGTATTCACTTGTAATGAAATACGGTACGTCCGAGATGTCCTGCCATTTATCGGGGTTATAGCCGTCGCGCGTAGTTATGGGTGGATTGTCCGTTCCATAGTCCGGGCTATTGCTGCCTGTTTCAACATCGAGAAGAAATTGTGCTTGCGCATCAATGAACATACCCTGGTGATTTAAAATCGACCATTTATAAACGATCTGACCGGAAGAAGCGCCCTGCACGGGATACACATCCTGAATGATATCGAACCCATCCGGACCTTTTGGCTGCCATATCGTTTCGATAGTATCCGTGCCGGGAATGAGACGACTCTTACCTATGGTGCCTATATAGGTAGATGCTACAATAGCGCCAGATGGCTCTACAATGTTTGGAGCGAACTCATTATTAGTGTAGTAATCATTTCCAACCTGAACCGTGAGATATGAGTGGTCGATGAATGTTAAATACTCTTTGGGATTCGAACCGCCAAGATAGATATTAATCAAACCGCTTGCAGGTTCGACATCGGCAGCAATATACGCATTCGATGTCGTCACTTGTGCGAAAGCAGGTACGGCCGCGAGCGTGACGATCGCGAGCGCGCACCAGGCCGCGAGAATGCGCGGCATGGTATTTTTCGGCTCTAATATTTTTTTACACGTTTTCATTTAATGAACAATGCCGCTTCCAGCTTAGAAATGCCACTTTTGAATTTTAAGCATCCGCTCATTCCGCATGGCAGCGCAAGGAAAAAGCATATTTTGGATAAGTGGTCATCCTGCTTAGAAACCATGAAAATCGTCAAAAATTAATTTCCACGCGTTGCCTTTTAATCCAGCCGGAATTTGATTTCCGCCGTAGCATACAGCGAGCCGATCTTCCATGCGGAACCATTGGTATTCCCCGTTGCCGTCAGTGGAAAATCGTAGGTCAATAACGGCGAGAACACCGAACGCTCCGAAAGCTGAATATTGTAACCGGCCGAAAGCAACAGCCCAAAACGCAGGGAATTAAAACCCGTGCTCGTTTGCGGGACCGGCTCTTCCAGCGTCCCATTGGTAAAGGTCAGATTATTGACCGTCTGCCCGCCGATGGTCGCGGAGGTCGTAATAAGTTCCCTGTTCTGAGTAAGACTCTCCGAAACCAGAAACCCGATGTCCAGACCGGCTTGCACGAATGGTCCCATACGGAAAAACTGATACTGCCCATAGGGTGCAACATCGAAATAGGTGGCTTTGAGCTGCCCGAGGCGCGTCATCACCATGTTGACCGGGGCGGTATCGCCATTCGGTAATTCCACAATGACGTTTTCCGGAAGATCTGTCGTCGTCTTAAAATTCTTGAAGTCGATGCCGCCTTTGATGCCAATGGCCCATTCGTAATTAACGGGAAGTTCAAAGAGGACCGAGCCCAGGAGTCCGGTTCCCGTGCCGCCGGTAAAGAGCGCGCCGCAATTGCAATCGAGCGTCCCCTGCTGCGCATGCTGCCCGAACCCGATCTCGACGCCGACCATCGGCGGCGGCGCGCCGGGGCCGAAGAGGTTGCCGCGGCTCAGAATCTGCGCATGCGCCGTGGAGGGCGCACACCACGCGAATAATAGCAGCATCGCGGCCGATGCTCGCATCAGAGTGCCGAAGCGTTTCGTCATTTCATAAGTCATACTTCATTCCTCCTTCTTTGCCGGTCAATCTTGTTTGGCGACAATTCGTACCTCCACGCGGCGATTTTTCGCGGGATCGTTCGGGTCGAGCGGGTGTGCTTTGCCAAAACCCTGGACGACGGCGATCTGATCGCGCGGCACCTCCTGCCCCAGCAAATAATCCTCCACCGTTTTTGCGCGGCGCTCCGATAGCGCTTGATTGTAGGCGATCGAACCGGTGGAATCGGTGTGGCCGTTGATCTCGAAACGGATGTGCGGATTCTCCTTCACCTGGCGAATAAAATCGGTAAACTTCGGTATTTCTTCCGGTTTGAGATCGGACTTGTCGAAATCGAAAAAGACGACCACCTCTTTGATCTCGGACGGATTGAGATAAATATTGTGCTTGATCGAAAGCAGTTTTTCGCGAGCCGCCGGAACGTCGATGTTTTGCGAATAGGGATCGAAGTCCTGAACGTTCGTCGAGATTTTGTAGGTAATGAGCGGGTTCACGTTGAAGCTGAACTCGCCCGTAGCGGCATCCGTCTGGGCGGTAAGCGGCGCGGCGCCGCCGGCAAGTTGTTCGAGCGTGACGTTCGCGGCGATCGGCTTGCCCGTGAAGGCATCGAGCACCTGGCCGTAAATGCGGGCATGCGACGGCGTGAGCGATATATCCTGCGTGATAACGGGCTGCGCATTCGTTGGAGGGGCCTGCACTTCCAGCGAATTGGAGACGAAATTTTCCGCACCCACGCCAATATGCACCAGGCTGCCGGCACGAACATTTACGCGGTATTCCGGCCCGGTCGCTTCATTCGGAATGGACTCGCCGGAACCCGAGAAGGAAATCGCGATCTCCGGTGTCGTCGTGATCGGCTGATTCGTCTCTGCATCGAGAATGCGGCCGGTAAGCGTCACATACTGTTCTTTTGGCGGCGCTGGCTGAACGTAAATTCGGTAGAGATCGAAACCTCCCATGCCCCCATCCCGATTGCTCGTAACATAAACCGCATCCTCCTTTGCGGGCACATAGAAGAAGAGATCGTCGCGCCGGGAGTTGACGGTCGGGCCGAGGTTCTTCGGCTCGGTCCATTCGTTCTCCCCCATGCGACGCGTCATGTAAATGTCATAGCCGCCCAGGCCTCCGGGCCGGTCGGAAGCGAAATAGAGCGTCTGGTTATCGAGCGAGATAAACGGCGAAAGCTCATTATTGCCGGTGTTAAAACTGAGATTGATCGGAGCGCCCCAGGTGCCGTCCACGGTCTTCGAGCACATAAAAATATCGGTCCCGCCGTGTCCGCCTTTCCGGTCGCTCGCGAAAAACAGGAGTTGTCCATCCTGGCTAATCGAGGGCTGGCCCTCCCACCATTCGGTATTGACGGGTTGCCCAAGCGGCGTGAGGTTCCCGAGCTTGCCCTCGATGAGTTCCGTCTGGTAAATGTCGCAGCTTTGAAAGATGGCATCGGGCCGGTTGCAAACCCCGATGACGGCCGTGACGCCATCGCCCGCGACCGAAAGAGCGCTCACATTTTGCTTGCCAGGAAGTTCATCGAATAACTCCGTTGGCCCCCAGTGCGAGGAGTGATCGTTCGCGCTATCCGCGGGAAGCCGCTTTGCCGTGTAGAGCGATTGCTTTCCATCGCGAGAGCTTGTAAAAACGATCGAGCCATCCACGGGAGAAATATAGGTGGTGGCCTCGTCCTCGGTCGAATTGAGTGTGCTCAGGTTTTCGATTCGGATCGCGTCCTTCGCGGCACCCAGGACTCGGCTCGTGCTCGTATCCGTCCCGCTGGGTGTCCCCTGCTGGGCGCGGAGCAGCCCCGGCATCGCCCACGATACGCCGAATAATAGCGCGGCGTACATGGCCAAAAGCGGCATTCGCCGCATGGAAAGGATATTGAAATTATGCCGAAATATCCGCGACAAAGCGCGGCCAGCATCGTCGGCGATGCGTCCCGGAAAAAACGTTAATGGCATCAGGTTGCAGTCAGTGTGTGTCCATGAAGAACAACAGTCAGCATTCCCAAAGGAGGGGCGAAGCCCGCCGCGGCGAATGATCGGTCATCCAAGCGACGAGGCGTTTTCCAGAACGCTGAATGCAGCACTTTAGCGTGGCCCTCCGAAAGGACCGTGCGTCTATAACAAATGCAAAGTAAAAGCGTTTCGGACTTTTCCGCGTCACGGAGAAGGAAATAAATTCAATTAACGAGACTCTAACAACGCGCGATCTATTCCGGTGGTATCCCCGACCACGACCCAGTTGAAGTTGCGAAGATATTTTACCGCGGCAGCCTGGAGCGCTTCAGGCGTGACGCTGGCGAGCTTGTCGTAATCGAAGAAGGCGTTATGCCAGTCGCCGGTGGTAAGATCGGCCTGCCCGAGCTTGACGGCTTGGTCCGCAGTGGTTTCGGCGTTCAGGTAATTGCGCGTGGCCCACCCCGCGACGCCTTCCCGAATCGCCGATTGGCGAATCTGATTTTGCTGGAAAAAATCCACGTCCCGATAAATGATATTGATCGCGCTATCGACGTAGGGCGTTTGCAGCGTGATGATACCGATGGACGTTTTGCCTTCCCGGTCATCGACGTTCGGCGCATAGGCGAGATTGTGCTCGACGCGAATGTGATTGAATACGAAGCCGCCGAAAAAATTACGAAGCCGAAGATATGGATAATAATCGGAATCGCCTTTAGATGGCACATGGTAATATCCAACGATATAGTCGGTCGGCAGCTTTCGGTTAAAAGGGATGAGGTGCGCGCTGGGCGAAAAGGCCTGCGCCGGCGGCCCAATAGTTACGGGCGTGTAGCTTCCTTCCGGAAGCGAAGCGATGGAGGATTCGATCTTCTTCGTTAATTCCTCGCGCGAGATATTTCCGACCACCGAAAGCAGAAAGCGCGATTTTACCATGAGCGCATGGAACCTCTGTTGCATCAGAGGAATAGTTTCGCGTTCGACGTCCGCGCTGGTAAGCATTCTGCCATAGGGATGCCCGGCAAAATAAATGGAATCGGCCATGAGCGTCGAGTAGGAATCGGCGTCACTCTCTTTCGCGGCGAGGCTGATAAGCACGGCGTGCTTCAGATTCTGAAATTCGGCGGAATCGAACGCGGGATGGAGCATCATGTCCGTAAAATAGGCCCAGGAGGTGTCGAAATTTTCGCGGACGCATTCCATGCTGAGTGCCGAATAATCGTTACCGGCATCCCCAGAGATGCTCGTGCCCATCCGCACCATCTTGTTCTCGAAATAATCCTTGCCGATGAGTTGATTGCCGCTGGCGGCTGCGATCTTCAGCGAGAAGTATTCAAGGGAAATTGGATCTTCGGGCGGAGCGGCGATCTGGCCACCTTTGATGAAGAGGATCGCGCTCACAACCGGCGCGGCCGTCGATTGGCGCATCAGTACGTGAATGCCGGCGACATCGAATTCCTGCACATCGCTAACGACGGCGGCATTTTCCAATGTGGAAGAAGAATGTTCCGATGATACGGAGGAGGAGGAGGAGGAGGAGGAGGAGGAAGAAGCATGGGATGCCGCGCAGGAAGAAAACATTAGCAGCGCGAGCGCCGCTGCAAGCCAAACCCCATTCTTCCTTCTTAATTCTTCGTTCTTAATTGTCACGGCTGAGCCTCCATATTCGGATTTCCAAGCGTTCCGAGGCTCGGCTTTGTGGCCTCCGAGCCGGCTTTGCTCATCGCCACGCCCAGGACATAGGGTTTATTTTGAATATACCGGTGAATGTAATCGGCAATATCCTGGCGCGTGACTTTACTTAAATCATCAAGGTAATGGCCATAATAATCGAGCCCCGCCGCGGCCCACCAAAAGGCAAGATCGTGCGAAAAATCGCTTAGCTTTTCGCTGTCATAGAGTGTCCTCGTGCGCAGGACGCTTTTGGCGGTCTCGAGTTCATCATCCGTAATATACTTCGGATCGTCGAACTTCGCGACCTGCTGCCAAAAGATTTTCATTACCGTGTCAAGGTTTTGCGGCGTGGTAATAAGGTCTGCCGAGATCGGACCGACATAGCTCTGTGTATAATACCAGAAGTCCATGCTTTGCACGAGGCCGCTTTCGGAGAGAGCTTTCCAGAATTCCGATTCCGGCTGCGAGATGATAAAGCTAAATACGTCGGCCACGTAGGTACCCTTGTCGTCCAGCCCGATGGATGGCCCATGCCACTGGATTTTCACATAGGCACGCGGATCGTTGACCGTATCGAGGACGAGGATCGGTTGTTTCAGCGGTGGGCAGCGCTGCGGCGGATCGACGGCAAAGGGGTCCGCGCCGCGCTTCCAGCGAAGAAAATATTTCGGCGCAAGTTTGCGGATGCTGTCCGCGCTCACGTCACCCGTGACAATCAGGAGCGCGTTATTGGGCACGTAATACTTGTGCTGGATGTGGTGCATCATGTCTTGCGTGGCGGCATAGATAGCGGGCCGCTCGCCGAGCGGCTCTTTGCGTGAGAGCCAGCCATCCCACAGGGCCGAATCCATTTTGTGACCAAATTTAAAATACGGGAGCGCCTCGTTTCGGTCGAACTCGCCTAAGACAACCTCCTTTTGTTTATGCAGCTCATCCGGCTTGAAGAGCGGGCTGGTAATGGCCCATGCCATGAAGTCCAGCCCGGAATCGAGATTCTCCTTCGGAAGGGTGAAGTAATATTCCACTTGCTCCTCATGCGTTTGGCCATTATACACGATACCGAGATCATCGACCCGATTCAGAAAATCATCTTCGGACGTATCGCGCGCGTTCGAGGTAAAGAACATGTGCTCGTAAAGATGCGAGAGGCCGTTATATTCATGCGTCTCGGTGAACGAGCCATTTTTCACCGCGATTTCGATCGTTACGATCGGTGTAAGATGGTTTTCCACGACGAGGACCTGAAGTCCGTTATCGAGCGTAAAGCGCGTCCAGGGTGGAAGTTGTGCATGGCTTATGCGCGGAAGGAGTGCAATGGAGAGCAATGCGAACAGCCCGGCGATCCGGCGCTGGCCGCGCGTTGGTGAGTACTTCAAGGTTCGACGTTCGATAAAAGATAAAAATACGCGCCGTTCAAGGCTTTGTTCCAAGCTTCTACTTACGTGAAAAGTTCACGAGTTTCAGTAGAACCTCATCCTCTAATTTTCCTATCTCACTTCCGGAAACGGTGTAATTATTGGCAAGAATCGAGAATGCAAGCTGCTCACCATCCCGTGTGGTAAGATAGCCAGACACTGCACGAACCCCCGTCATCGAGCCGGTCTTCGCTTGAACATTCCCCTGAGCCGGAGTGCCTTTCAGCCGATTTTCAAGCGTCCCATCGACACCCATGATTGGCAGAGAATTATAAAACGCCGAATCTAACTTTGGATTCGAGGCCATCGCTCGAAGAACTGTAACAATGTCATCCGCCGTTACCAAGTCCATGCGCGAAAGGCCGGAGCCATCGGTGAATTGTAGTCGCGTGGTGTCTATGCCAAGCGTGGCGAGATACTTTCGCATCACTGCAATGCCACGCGTCCAGCTTCCCTCGCCGCCGATCACTTTCGCGACAGTGCGGAAGAGGCATTCGGCGATAAAATTATCGGATTCCTTATTCATTGCATGGATGATTTTTCTAAGCGGCCGGCTCGAGTAACTTGCAAGAATTTTGGGATGGCGAATTTTTTTATAGAAATGACGCCGAAGATGACGGTTGAACTGTTTGATATGTCCCCAGTATTCCAGTGAGGAGCCAAAATCGTCCGTAGCATATCGCTCCGGAACATCTATTGAGACCCGTTCCGTTACTTCGGGATGAAGTTGTGGTATCATACCCCGTATCGTTATCGTATCCGAGCACAACATGCGCCCGGCATCGATGGTTAAGGGCGACGAAGTATCGCCGGTAACGGCATGATTGCGCAAAATGCCATAGATTGGCTGCCGGTAGATGCCAACCGTCGCCAGTTTGCCAACCTTCGAATCGGGAAAGATCGAGAGCGCAACCTGATTTTCGTTGTCGGCGAGAGCGGTGATTGGAGTTGCGTAATAATAGGCGGCATCATCAAGTTGCCAACCTTCTGCGTATCGTTCCGGTGTAAAAAAAGAATTGTCGATAGTGATGGAGCCCAGGATGCGACGAACGCCAATTCGCCGGAGCAACTTCGGCCACTCCCGGTGAATATTCAACCCGGTATCAAAAAAGGGAGAACCCCAATCCGAGAACGTGGGATCACCAACGCCGCGAATTATCAGGTTACCATACAACGTGTGCCTTTTGATCGGTCCATTCGTCAGCAACTCCGTCTTATACCGGTACTCCGGTCCCAGCAGCGCCAGCGCCTCGGCAGTGGTGAAGAGCTTCATGTTTGAGGCGGGCAGCAAACTTTTCGTGTCGTTCCGGCGATAGAGATATTCTCCGGTCTTTAGCGATTGAATGGCAACGCCGAACGTTGCATTCGAAAATGCGGTATCGGAAAAGAGGCTGTCCAGATCGTGGCGAAGGCGTTCGAGACCTTGTCCCTGCGCTTGTTTTGTCATTCCCGCAAAAGCGGGAATCCAGAAGGTCAGAATGAACAGAAACTTCCAGTTTAAAGCACGCGCTGGATTCCCGCTTTCGCGGGAATGACAACGCCACTGCCGATTCTGTATTTTCAGCCCTATCGCGCACCGAATTAATGTTCGCATTGTTACAAATTTACAACCAAAATTTCTTATGTCTGACGTTTTAACCGCTCCCCGCACTTCCGCGAAATCCGCGGAGAAAGATTTTTTCCCGATCCGCGCGATCGACCATCTCGAATTTGTCGTCGGCAACGCGAAGCAATCGGCCTACTACTATCGCTCGGCGTTCGGCTTTAAGCTGACGGGCTATGCCGGACTCGAAACCGGTGTGCGCGACCGTGCGAGTTACGTGCTCGAACAAGGCAAAATTCGCTTTGTTCTCACCACGCCGCTCGTGCCGGACCATCCCTATCAGGATTTGCTCCGTCAGCATGGCGATGGCGCGCGCGATATTTCGCTTGAAGTCGATGATGTCGAAAGCGCCTACCGTGAAACCACCAAGCGCGGTGCCATCGGCGTGCAGGAACCCCGTGAAGTGACCGATGAAAACGGAACCTACCGGACTGCCGCCATTCGCACGTATGGCGACACGCTCCATAGCTTCGTCGATCGCAAGAACTACCGCGCCTTCGCGCCGGGATTTCGCGCAATTACGAAAGAGGATACGATTGCTCGTCCCACCGGCTTGGCGGCGGTCGATCATGTCGTCGGCAATGTCGGGTGGAACCAAATGAACGAGTGGGTCAAGTGGTATGAGGAAGTCATGGGATTCCATGTATTCATTTCGTTCGACGATAACGATATTTCAACGGAATATTCCGCGCTGATGTCGAAGGTCATGGCCTCCGGTTCCGAAAAAATTAAATTCCCGATCAACGAGCCGGCAACCGGACGGAAGAAATCGCAGATCGAAGAGTATATCGAGTGGTTTAACGGCCCCGGCGTGCAACACATTGCGCTCGCAACGGGAAACATTATTGAAGCGGTGATGAAGCTTGCCAATCAGGGCGTGGAATTCCTCAAGATACCGAGTTCTTATTATAAGGATTTGCAGGACCGCGTCGGCATAATCAACGAACCGGTCGAAGAATTAGAGCGGCTTGGCATCTTAGTCGATCGGGATGACGATGGCTACATGCTCCAGATTTTTACGAAGCCGGTGGAAGACCGTCCGACGCTTTTCTTCGAAATTATTCAGCGCCGCGGCGCGCGCAGCTTTGGCAAAGGCAATTTCAAGGCGCTCTTCGAATCCATCGAGCGCGAGCAGGAATTGCGGGGGAATTTATAAGGGAATTAGCGGAGCTTGAATGCTACCAATTCCTGGCTCGACCACCAACTCCCGCCATTCTTATATCCCTTACCCATATAACCGATGGACGGAATAAACCAATAATCAATCGTTTCGCTAGCTGTATCCTCTATAACACCGTGCGGGTCAAAATTCGAAATGAAGTCGTTCTCGTGGATTTTGATTGCCGAAAATGATGAGTCTGCCACGTTAATCGTCTCTGCATCTTCATAGGATCTCGTCATCCGATTGACATATCGGGAGCCATCCGTTTTGATGTCAACTTCCGAATCTACCGCCGTGCCGCCGCCGGTGGGCATTGTCGACCATGTGCTATCTTCGCCCGGCCACCCAGCAATATTTCCGTTTGCTTCATACGCAATGTACGCAGCCGAGTCGAGCGTAATGGTGTTTGCCATACCTTGCTCTGCACCGCGGCCAGTCACCCAAAGCGTGTCGAAAGTGGTATAGGGCGAATCAATCGTCTTATAAACGTAGTAGCTACCAACATTCGGAATCGTCCAGCTTACTCCGTTCGAAGGCCCGTTGCTATTCGAACAACCGATTATGCCAGCCGCCAGCAATAAAATTGAAACTGAGAAGATGTGCTTCATCTTAATTTTTTGACTAAGGATTGCATTACTTTTCAAAAACACTTGAACTCTCAATAAGTTACAGCGCCTATTCATTACGAAAGCCATTTTGTCGAACTTCGGTATGAACTCTTGTTCATGGTCTTCGGTAGTCTTATATAGTTCTTTCGCACTCGCCGCCGGTCGCACCACAATTTTTCAAAACCGAGGTCTGCCTGGGTTGTTCTCAGGTTCCCGGATGGGGCGTTGCTTGAAAAGAGCAACGCTCATCGAGATCGTGGTTGAGTTCTTTATGTGAAAACATATACATCCAGTGTGGCACCCTGCTTGCAAAAAAGCTGGGTGTCACATTTTTATTTAAACTATTATGAAAACTTTAATCTTAGTCATATTGGCGCTGGCACTGGGGTTCAGCACTCCGCGAGCGCAGGGACGCGGGCATGCTTACGGGCGGTATAAGCAGCATGGTCCTCCGGCGCGCGTTTATTCTGCGCCGCGGGTCTACTACACGCACCCGGTCTATACTGCACCGCGTGTTTATTATTACCGGCCCCGGCCCTCGATTTCATTTTCCTTCCCGTTCGGATATTCCACCTACCAGCCGTATAGCACTTACTATTATCCAAATGGATATATCGCGTCTCAGAGGTATCGAATTATACGCGAGCGCCGGGAGCGCGAAGAGCGAGAGCATCGGTTCGCGCATGAGCGGCGCGAGCGATAAGCTCACGCCATTATCAGCGTTTCCTCTCGAACGCTTTCCTCGTGGTTGGTTTCGATCGGCTGCGAGGTGAAGCGCTCGATGTGCGGGCGAACGGTGGCGAGGTCGATAAAATGCTTGCCTACCGCATTGCGTAATTCGCGGGCCACGGTATCCTGCGTCGAAGCGACAATGACGCGCTTGCCATAGCTGCGCAAGAGTTCGACGGCACGCTCGAAATCGCCATCGCCGGTTACAAGAACGGCGGTATCGTATTGCGCGATCGTGGTGAACAGATCGATCGCGAGTTCGAGATCGAGATTTGCCTTGCGCGTGAGTTCGCCGGAAGCTTCATCGCGAAAGGATTTGATCGTCTTCACGCGGACCGTGTATCCGGAGTGATTGAGATAGCCATAAAAGCTTGTCTCTCGCGGATCGGGCGGCATTTTTTGGGAGGCATACCAAAACGCATCGCCAATCGCGCAGCCGTGCGTGAAATAATCGAGCAACTTACGAGGATCGAAGAACCAGCCGAGCGAACGTTGCGCGTAATACGCATTTTCCCCATCGACGAACAGAGAAATACGATTTGTCTCATGATTACCGAATAGTGGATTTTGAGTTTGCATATAACAAGTTAATTAATAGTTATGATAAAAAATTGTAGCGCAAACTTTAGTTTGCGACTTCCATCGGCATCGCAAACTAAAGTTTGCGCTACACACCGATTCGCTTCCCCGTTTCCCGATCGAAGAGATGGATAGCTTCCGATGGAATCCGGAACATCACCATGTCTCCAAGCACGGGCTGCGAAGCTTGCGTAGCGCCGTGTGGCACACTCGCGATGAGCGTTCCGCCGAGCGCATCCTCGTGTTCGATGTAATAATGCGTCACTCCGCCGAGCGGCTCGATGAGTATTAACTTACCGCCGAGCGAGTCCGTGCCTTCGGATTTTCGTTCCATTACGATGGCTTCGGGGCGAATGCCCAGATGGACGTTCCCCGTTTCAATGTTTTGATCGAGCAATATCTTCAATTCGTTCGATACAAAATAGGATCGACCGCCCTCATTTATTATTCCTCCGGGCAGCACATTCATCGCCGGCGAGCCAAGGAACCGGGCGACAAAGACCGTTGCGGGCCGCTCGTAAATTTCCGACGGCGCGCCAAATTGCTCCAACTCGCCTTTATTCATCACCGCGATCTTATCGCCCATCGTCATGGCTTCGACCTGATCGTGGGTGACGTAAAGCATCGTCGCGGCGAGCCTGCGCTGGATCCGTTTGAGTTCCGCGCGCATTTGCGCCCGCAATGCGGCATCCAGGTTCGAGAGCGGCTCATCGAACAAAAATACTTTGGGCCTCCGTACGATCGCGCGCCCGACGGCCACGCGCTGCCGTTCGCCGCCAGAAAGTTCTTTCGGCTTCTTCTTCAGATATTTGTCAATACCAAGCAGCTTCGCAGCGTCTTCGACTTCCTGCTTGATTTGCGACTTAGGAACTTTCCGCATCTTGAGTGGAAACGCCATGTTTTCGAAGACGGTCATGTGCGGATAGAGCGCGTAATTTTGAAAGACCATTGCGACGTCGCGGTCTTTCGGTTCCCGCTCATTCATGCGCTGGCCGTCGATGAGTAGTTCACCCGACGTTATTTCTTCCAGCCCCGCGACCATGCGGAGCGTCGTCGTCTTCCCACATCCCGACGGCCCGACAAGCACGACGAACTCGCCATCGCGCGCCGTGAACGTCACGCCTTTAACAGCATGCGCCTCGTTATCATATCGCTTTTCGAGATTATGGAGTTGAACTTCAGCCATTCGGAAGGCGCCAATTTTGTAATTCGAGGGGATAGCCGAGATCGATAACTCGTTGGAAGTGTCTGGTGTTGCCCGTTACCAATGGCAGTTTGTGGACGACCGCCGTGGCTGCGATAAAGGGATCCAAATGGCCTATGGGCTTTCCAGCGCGCTGTAGGTCACCGGAGATTCTTCCTGCCATAATTGCTTCATCGGCTCGCAACGAAATCATTTCATTTTCCTTCAAGAACACTAAGAACGTCCTAAGCCGACGTTCGTCTCGAATCGCTTGAAATCCTTTGATTATTTCGGCCACCGTGGCAGCAGAAATAGTGAGGTGTCCGAAAACATCGCGGTACTCGTTGGCCCTACGTTGTACTTTCCGGTACTTCGCTTTAAAGACCTCCGAAAGAATGTCGGTATCAAGAATAGCCTTCTTCATCAGGTAGTCGCCAGGGTTCCGATCGCGCAGCCATTGCATCGGCCACAATCTTGTCCATGATTTCGGGAATATCCGCAAAAAGCCCAATACCTGAAATCTCTTTCGGGATATCGTGCTCGCGGCCCGCATCCCCGGCGATGCCTGCTTCGCGCATCAGCACGGTCGAGAGATACGTATCCACATCGAGATGAAGACGCGCTGCCTCCTTCTCGATCTGTTCATAGACCTGATCGTCGATATTTATTTGTTTCATCGGTGTTTCCTCCTCTTGAAATCGAACTCAAAACCCGCAGGAATGCCGAGCGGTTCATGGACATGCCCATTTTTATGGCTTATATTTGAAATCGTTGTTAATATAGAAACGTTTAACGTCTTGGTATGGGAGAAGTATTAAAAAAGCGGCTTCGAATGTCGAAGTTCGAAAGCCCAGCGCAGGAGGCATTGCTGGCGCTGATGGTGACCGCGAGCGAGTTGCGTGCGAACCTCGATCGCGTGCTCGCCGAAGCCAGCCTGACGGGTGAGCAGTTCAATATTCTTCGCATCCTTCGCGGCGCGGGCGCGGAGGGGCATCCTTCGGGCGAGATCGGCTGCCGCATGATCGACCGCTCGCCGGACGTGACCCGCCGTATCGATACCCTCGAAAAACAGGGATTGGTCAAGCGGGAACGCTCCTCGGGCGACCGGCGCATCGTCCGGGTACGCATCACGAAAAAGGGACTGAGTGCGCTCGATGCGATCACTCCGAAACTGCATGAGTTCGAGAGTAAAATATCTGCGGGACTGAGTGAAGAGGAATTGCACCGGCTTGCAGCGTTATGTGAAAAGATGATCGAAGCCGATTCAACGGCATCAGAGTGTGCAGGATGAGATTCTTTCCATGAAACAGTAAAAACATCATTCAACCAGAGGCTGCTTCATCCTTCTCCCCGCAGGGAGAAGTCCACTGTGGTGACATTATCAAAGCTTCCTTACGTTTCAATTCCAGCCAGTGCTTTTAGACGATGAATTTCCGGATTGGTAAGGGGGCGAGATTCGCCTCGGCTCATGCCGCGATGGGTCAGGCCGGCGAAGCTTGTGCGATCGAGCTTTTCGACCTCGTAACCCAGCGTTTCAAAAATACGCCGGACTTCGCGGTTCTTGCCCTCACGAATTTTCAGCATCACTTCGTTGGGAATTTCCATCGTCAAAAGCTCGGCCGGGCCGGTCACGTCGCCTTCTCCAATATCGATGCCGCCTTCCGCGATTTTTCTGGCGTCAACATGTTCCAATCGCTTATCCAATGTTGCGTGATACTCGCGTTCGATTTCGAAACTGGGATGCGTCAGGCGATTCGTTAGCTCGCCATCATTTGTCAGAAGCAGCACGCCGGTCGTGTTGCGGTCGAGCCGGCCCACGGGATAAACGCGCTCGGAAGTTTGAACATAATCGAGCACGGTGGTGCGGTCTTTTTCATCGCTCGTTGTCGTGATGGTATCCTTCGGTTTATTGAGCAGAAGATAAACAAGCCGCGGGCGCGGCGAAACCACCTCGCCATTAACCGACACCTGATCTTCATACGGCTTCACCTGCACTCCCAATTCCGTGACGACTTTGCCATTTATCGTAACCGCGCCCTGCGTAATCAATTCGTCGGCCTTGCGGCGAGAGGTAATTCCGGCGTTCGCGATATATTTATTGAGGCGGACGGTCTCCCGCAATTCTTTATTTTCTGGGGCTACTTCGGAAGACGCGGTTACCTTCTTAAGAGGCAACGCGATCTTTTTAATGGGCAGCCCGTCCGCCTTTTTAACTGGCAACCCGATCCGCTTAATAGGCAACCGCGCGGCTTTCGAAATGGGAATCCGGGTGCCCATCGAAATTTTCTTGGTCAGCTTGATCGGCGCGGAGGACCGGTCGTGTGCGCCGGCCTTTCGAGGCGGATATTTCTTCCGCTCTAAAGAAGCCGGGCGTGACGTCCTACCGGCTCGTTCGTGGGAGTCGGTTGTTCGGATAGAACGCCGGACTGGACGCTTGATCGATGGACGTTCGCGCGCCGCGGAACGGTCTCGCGGCGAAGATGATCGATCCCGAGGCGAGGGAGAGCGATCGCGCGCACCCGCCGGCCGATCGGATTTTTTGACGACGAGGGGGCGAGAGCCTTTTAACGGGCTATCTTTCGAGCCGCGAAGCCGCGGGCGGTCTTCCGAGGGTTTTGCCCGTGGCCCTTTTGGTCGCAACGGGCGCGATGGCCGCGCGGATGATTTTCGAATAGGCCGCATCGTCGATGACGCTTTCTTGGGGCCTTTGCGAAGTGGTGTTGGCATTGGGTGAGAGTGAGTTGTTTAATTTCTGCCGTTTGTTTCCATGCTGGAATTTCGTTCCAGTTCCGCGAAATCGAGGCCGATACCGACTTCTTCTTCAAGGCTCACGTCAACTTCGTCGGATAAAATATCCCGTTCCCGTTCGCCGAGTTCTTTCGCCACGGCGATGGCTTCGTCCACGGTAATGTCGCTTTCGGATGCCGCAAAATCGGGGCTTACAAATTCGGTCGCCGCTTCTTCGAGCGTAGTCGCGCGGACCGATTCTTCTTTCATCAACTCCTCGATTTCGCGCGGGCGCGGAAGGTCCTGAATGCGCGGCAGCCCGAAATGCCGCAGGAAATCGAGCGTTGTACCATAGAGCAGCGGACGGCCAACCGTCTCCGCGCGACCCGTAATGGTTACGAGGTTTTTTTCCAACAGCGATTTCAGCACTTCATCGCAGTTGACACCGCGAATATTTTCGATGTCGTTCTTCGAAACGGGCTGTTTATAAGCTACGATCGCAAGCGTTTCGAGCGCTGCGCCCGAAAGCCGCCGGCGCGATTTTTCTCGGAACAACCGCGCGACATATTCGCCAAATTCCGAGCGCGTGGCAAACTGATATCCCCCGGCGATTTCGATTAAGCGAAACGCACGGCCCGTCGCTTCATACGCATCATTCAGAATTTGCACCGCTTCGTGGATGATCGAGAGTTCGAGGAGCGGTTTTCTCTTGCGCTTCTTCTCCGAGGGAGCGCCATTTACGGATGGAGCACCATTATCGGGCGCCAGTTCTTCCGGGCCTACGGCTACTTCGATTTCCGGATTGAGCGCGAATGGCGGCTCTTCCAGACTCTCTGGATTCCGAAGAGATGGATCGGGAGCTTCCTCGCCGAGGATGAGCGCGCGTAGTTCCTGCGCGGAGAGCGGCTCATCGCTCGCGAAGAGTAATGCCTCAATGATCGGTGCTACGGATTCAGCGGATTGGTAACGCATCGGTTTCTTTCTTTCGCCCAATTAACGTTGGGTACTGCAGTTCAAAAAAAATCTTATGGTCTGAATAAAATAATATCATCGTAGACGCCATGCTGCCGGAGCGCGATAAAATGATTTCGCACCAAATCCAGAATGGCGATAAACGTGACGGCTATATAGACGCGGAATGCCGAAGAAAATTCCTCGATCTCCGTCCCTTCGGCATACTCCGTAAAAAGTTCTCCAAAGCTCACCTCGCCACGCATCGAAACCGTGGAAAGAATCATTTCTGATTGCTCTTCGACGGTCACCGGAATCAGTTCGACATCATGCGTCCGCTTGATGCGCGGCGCGCGCTCGATCGCGCGGCGAAACGCGCTCATCAAATGGAAGATCGTAACGTTTTTCAGCAGATTTTCTTCTTCCAGCGGCACGTCCGTTCGCTCATCTTCCGAAAAATACTGGCGGAAATACACTTTGCGCTGTTCCTCGCTCATGACGAACAACTCCTCGGCCATTTCCTTGAATTTCCGGTATTCGAGCAGTCTTCGAACAAGATCGGTCCGAGGGTCTTCCTCTTCGACCCCTTCCGGGCTTTCCTGGCGCGGCAGAAGCATCCGTGCCTTGATTTGGCACAGCTCCGCCGCGACGACGATAAACTCCCCGGCGATTTCGAGATCGAGCGCCGTCATCAGCCGAAGATAATCTAAGAATTCCTGGGTGATCCGCGTGATCGGAATGTCATAGATATCCAGCTCATCCCGCTTAATAAAAAACAGCAAAAGGTCGAGCGGCCCCTCGAACATGGACGACCGGTTATCCTTCGAAAGCCGCACTTTATAGAGCGGCGGGGCTGCATAACTGAGCGCCGCAGCGGAATAGCTCTCGGCGTCGGGGGATGACGGCACTGTTACGTTGGCTTCCATTCTACTACTCCTAATCGTTTCGAAGGCCAATTAGATTCGGTATTATCGTGAAATTTTTCGCTAATGTGAGAACTATGCTGTTTTCGCAGGCATTCTAATAGCCATCCTGCTGTTGCCTGCCAACCGCTTAAACCTTAACCTATGCCTTATACCGCTTCAACGATTCCGCTTCGCGATTTTTTTCGTAACCCCGACAAAACGAATTTTCGGATTTCGCCCGATGGCCGTTTCGTCTCGCATACCGAGCCGTTCGAGCGCCGGATGAATATTTTCGTCGAGCCGCGCGGCGAGATCGGAACCGGCAAAGCCATTCGCGTGACCTCCGAGACCGCGCGGGACATTAGCGCTTACTGGTGGAAAAATAATGAGTGTATTGTCTATATTCGCGATTTCGATGGCGATGAAAATTATCATCTCTTCGCAGCAAGTACGGATGGTACTGGTCACCGCGATCTTACTCCCTTCGCGGGCGTGAAGGTCGAGGTCGTCGATGATCTGGAAGAGATCGAGGGCGAGATTCTGATTGGCATGAACCAGCGCGATCCCGTGTGCTTCGATGTCTATCGGTTGAATGTGGTAACCGGGGAAATGCGCCTTGTCGCGGAAAATCCAGGAAACGTCACCCATTGGATCACCGACCATGAAGGGACCGTTCGTATAGCCGTCGTGAGCGATGGCGTAAACACGACCTATCTTTACCGCGACCACGACAATGAAGCATTCCGGGAAGTGCTGACCATCCATTTCAAAGAGGCGCTCTCACCACTATTTTTCACATTCGACAACCGCGCCGTGTATGCCCTGAGCAATCTTGGGCGCGACCGGATGGGGATCGTCAAGTACGATATGGCGAATGCCCACGAACTGGAAATGATTTACGAGCATCCCGAAGTGGATATGGAGGGACTTTCGTATTCTCGGAAACGGAAAGTCCTCACGCTGATTCATTATACGACCTGGAAGCAGCAACGAGAATTTTTGGACGAGCGAACGCGCGCGCTCTTCGACCAACTGACGGCAAAGCTGCCCAATTATGAGATCACCATTGCCGATCATACCAGGGACGAGGGAAGCTTCATCGTTCGAACCTATAGCGACCGGTCGCTTGGCGCATTTTATCTCTACGATTTTGAAAACGATACGCTTCAAAAACTTGCCGATGTAAGCCCGTGGCTCCATGAAACGAGCCTGGCGCCGATGAAGCCTATCACCTTCGAATCGCGCGATGGGCTGATGATTCATGGCTACCTGACGCTTCCCGTCGGCAAGGCTGCCAAGAACCTGCCTGTAGTAGTCAATCCGCACGGCGGCCCGTGGGTGCGCGACCGGTGGACGTACAATCCCGAAGTTCAATTTCTCGCGAACCGCGGCTATGCCGTGCTGCAAGTGAACTATCGAGGCTCGACCGGATATGGCCGAAAATTTTGGGAAGCATCGTTCAAGCAATGGGGGCGCAAAATGCAGGACGACGTGAGCGATGGCGTCCTCTGGCTTATTAAGGAAGGCATTGCCGATCCCAAGCGCGTCGCTATTTATGGCGGGAGTTACGGCGGCTATTGCACGCTCGCGGGGCTGACCTTCTCGCCGGAACTGTACGCGTGCGGCATCGACTATGTCGGCGTTTCGAATCTTTTCACCTTCATGGAAACGATCCCGCCCTATTGGAAACCATTTTTGGAGTCGATGTATGAAATGGTTGGAAATCCGGAAACGGAGAAGGAACTCCTCCGGGCGGCCAGCCCGGTCTATCATGTGGACCGAATTCGCGCGCCACTCATGGTCGCGCAAGGCGCGAAGGACCCGCGCGTGAACATCGAGGAATCGAACCAAATCGTCGAGGCCCTGCGCAAACGCGGCATCGACGTGCCCTATTTAGTCAA
>Ga0307374_10004813_pt1 | contig 22301 bp, 13 predicted proteins | sample OX3MG_FD_202532 | JGI IMG/M metagenome (GOLD analysis project Ga0307374, IMG submission 202532) | Soil microbial communities from Risofladan, Vaasa, Finland - OX-3 | ecosystem: Environmental > Terrestrial > Soil > Coastal area > Acid sulfate soil | place: Finland: Risofladan, Vaasa | collected...
CCGGCGACCGCCAGCCATGCCCCGACGCGCCCTGACGGACGCGCCTGGGGCCGGACGCGCCTGGGGCCGGACGAGCCGCGGACGCCGAGAGGGAGGACGCGCGCCCTTTAGTGATAGACCTCGAAGAGGCCCGCGCCGCCCATGCCGGTGCCGATGCACATGGTCACCATGGCGTAGCGGATCTTCGGGCCGCGCCGATGCGCCTCCTGCAGGACGTGCCCGGTGAGCCGCGCGCCGGTCATGCCGAACGGATGGCCGATGGCGATCGAGCCGCCGTTGACGTTGTACTTCTCCGGATCGATGCCCAGGGTGTCGCGGCAGTAGAGACACTGGCTGGCGAAGGCCTCGTTCAGCTCCCAGAGGTCGATGTCGTCGACCTTGAGGCCGTGGCGCTCCAGCAGCCGGGGCACCGCGAACACCGGCCCGATGCCCATTTCGTCCGGCTTGCAGCCCGCCACGGCCCAGCCCATGAATCGGCCCATCGGCTTGATGTCGCGGCGCTTGGCCTCGTCGGAATCCATGATCACCACCGCGGCCGCGCCGTCGGAGAGCTGCGAGGCGTTGCCCGCGGTTATGAACTTGCCCGGACCCTTGACCGGCTCCAGCTTGGCCAGGCCCTCGCGGGTGGTTTCGGGGCGATTGCACTCGTCGCGATCGACGGTGTAGTCGACGATGGTCTCCTCGCCCGTCTCCTTGTTGACCTTCTTCATCTTGGTCTTCATCGGGACGATCTCGTCCTTGAACTTGCCGGCCTGCTGGGCGGCCGCCATGCGCATCTGCGATTCGTAGGAGAACTCGTCCTGGTATTCGCGGGCGATCTTGTAGCGCTCCGCCACCACGTCGGCGGTGTCGATCATCGCCATGTGGAAGTCCGGGTACATCTGGGTCAGGCGCGGATCGTTGTTTTCGCGGTCGCCGCCGCCGCCGCGGAAGCTGATGGACTCCACCCCGCCGGCCACGACGATCTTGGCGCTGTCGTCCTGGACGTAGCGCGCCGCCATGGCGATCGACTGCAGGCCCGAGGAGCAGAACCGGTTGACGGTGACGCCCGCCGTCGTCTGCGGCAGGTCGGCCAGCAGCGCCGCGGCGCGGCCGATGGCGCCGTTGGAATGCGCCACGTTGCCCATGAAGACATCTTCCACCGTCTCCGGCTCGACGCCCGAGCGCTGCACCGCGTGCTTCACCGCGTGCGCGGCCATGCTGACCGTCGGCGTGATGTTGAAGCCTCCGCGCGCCGACTTGGCGAGCCCCGTGCGGGCGTAGGAGACGACGACCGGATCACCCATGAATATCCTCCCAAACAGGCGTTCGAATGCGTTCTACTCCTCCATGAACCGCTGGCTAGGGAAAAACAATCGCGCGAGTCGGCGCCGAAACCGGCTCATGCGCCGGGGCGGTCCTGGCGCGCCGGCGCCCGCGCTGCGGACGAATAGCGGACCTCGGCAAAGCCGAGCACCGCCGCCGCCGCCATCGCCGAGGCGAAGGCGTAGAAGTACGGGACCGAACGGCTGAGCGAGAACAGCACCCCCATGACGAGGTTGGAGACGAACTGGCCGACAGCGCGCGCCACCGAGAGGAATCCCATGCCGCGCGAGAGCGTCGGCGCGCCGACGAGCGAGGAGATCAGCGTCGGCTCGAAGGTCTCCACCGCGCCCATGCCGGCGCCGAGCACGGCGATGAAGAGGTAGAACGCCAGCGCATTCATGTGGAGGAGCACGCTGAGGCCCACCAGCCCCGATCCGAGGGCGGAGGGCAGGTAGCCGAGGAGCCAGAGCGAGCGCAGCGGCGAGGCTTTCAGCGCGCCCAGCAGATAGCCGCTCGCCGCCGAGACCGCGAGATAGACGACATAGGCGAGCACGCCCAGTTCGTAGCCCGAGGTCGTGGCGCGGCCGCCGCTGGCGGTGAGGATCGGAAAGCCGAGATTGTAGAAGCTGAAGCCGTAGAGCACGGCGCCGGCGAGGAGGCAGACCAGCAGGGTGCGGTCGGCGCGCGCGCCGGCGACGCCGGCTTCGCCGCGCTGCGCCAGCGAGGTCGTCTCGGGATAGAGTTGGGTGCGGCGCACGAAGAACAGCAGGCCGGTCGAGACCGCCAGGGGCGCGATGGCGCCCAGCATGATGAGGCCGATCGGCCAGCCCAGCGCGATCGAGAGCAGCGCCGCCAGCGCCGACAGCATACCGCCGGCGATGTCGAGGGCGTGCAGGAAGCCGAAGGCGAAGCCCCGCTCGCCGGCCGCCGTCACCTGGACCAGCAGAGCGCGCCTGGGCGGGGAGCGGAAGTAGCGCGCCCACCAGCCCAGAATGAACAGCAGGCCCGAGAGCCACGCAACATGCGTCAGACCGCAGAGCGCCATCAGCGGAATGAAGCAGTTGCCGATGATGGCGATCCGCTTCCTGTCGAAGCGGTCGCCGGCCAGCCCGCCGAGGTAGGAGACCAGGGCGCCCGCGCCGAAGGCGATGGCGGTGACGGCGCCATACCAGTAGACCGGCGCGTGCAGGACGAAGACGAGATAGAGCGGATAGAGCGCCGCGACGCCCTGATAGCCGAGGTCGGCGAAGAAGGCCGACAGGCAGAGCAGCACCCCGTCGCGGGTCATGCGCCGGGCCGGAGAGATGGCGGCGAGCCTGGTCATCGCGCTCCTTGCGGCCAGAGCGAACGGCGCTACGGACGAGGCGAGCCTACATGCGGGTCTGGCGCACTGCCATGGTGCGGCGACGGATTGGCCGCCTGACGCAGCCGGAACGAGGGAGAAAGGCAGACCTTTCTCCCTCCTGAGACCCGTAAGTCGCCCCGGCAGGGGTTGATATCACTCATCGTCGCGATATCTCGCGCTGCGATGCTTTCGTCACATTCGACCAGCGACTCCTGACAATCGCCAAGCGGCTTGGCCTGCCGGCGCGAGCGCCCTGAGGCGCGCGTACGCCCTATTTCGTCATGGCGCCGCGGACGTGGTTGGGGTCGGCGAAGAAGCTGGTTCGGATATTGTTGACGATTCGGTAGCTGGGCGCTGCCCCGCGCCGCCGCAGTTCCCGCCAGCCTGACTTTGCCGGCGTCGCCGATCAGCCCGGTGAGATAGATCACGTGGCCAGTGGCCGCCGTCACTTGCACCGAAGTCACCCGCGGATCGATGCCGGCGCCGACGAGCGCCCTCGAGACGTTCCGCGCCGCCGCGAGATCGGCGGGTGCGTTCGACGGGGTCTGCGCCTGCGCCCAGGAGCTGGCGAAGAGCGGCAGCAGCGCCAACAGGAACTGCTGGCGCTGGGCTTCAGGAAGCCGGTGGTGGTCTTCTTCGTCGGCAACGGCAGGTTCGATCCTGGGCTCTTCAACCGAGAACCGCTCGACGCCTTGGCCGGCCAGGCGGAGTTCGCCTGGGTCGGCGCCAATCTCGAGAACCAGGTCACGCCGGACCAACTGGCGCTCGAGCGCCAGTTCAACGTGACGCATGTTTCGCCTCGGTCAATACGCCTGCGACCCGCTCACTGCAGCCGAATGAGACCCGCCGCTTCCGCGGGCGTAAAGCCGCAGGCGTCGAAATAGAATGGGCCAAGCTGCGGCTCGAAATCGACGTGCACCCATTCGCACCCTGCCGCCCTCGCCTGGCTCACGGCCTCGCGGACGAGCTGGGTCGCCAATCCGCCGCGCCGCAGCGAAGGCTCGACCATGGTGTCGAGGATGAAGGCGTGCACGCCGCCGTCCCAGGCCAGGTTGACGAAGCCGGCAAGGCGCCGAGACCGGCGCATGCAGGCCCATCCGAGGCTGAACCTCGTCACCTGGCCCCACCAGTCGTGTCGTCCCTGGGCGTGCCCGAAGCACTCGGCGTGCAGCGCATTCAGCTCGTCGTTCGAGAAGGCGGCGCGCCATTCCGGAGGCTCGAACCGGTCCGGCGCCATCATCGCCCGCTCACGCCGCCTTCGCCTCGGGGGCGCGGCCGATCCAGATCTGTCGGCTGACGGCCATGAGTTCGCCCTCGGCCGAATAAAGGGCGGTGCCCGAGAGGCGCTTGCGGCCGCTCTGCTCGATCGGCCAGGCGGCGACGATGCATGGCTCGCCGGCGCCGGGCCGGCGGCGCACCTCGCAGGTCATCGAGCCCAGCAGGCCGCCGCCGCCTTCCTGCACCACCCAGGCTACCGAGCCCGGACAGTCGAGCGCGGCCCAGACCACTTCCGTCGCCACCAGGCCGGCCGTGTCGGCGAAGCTGGCGTCGGGGGTCCAGACGCCGGCGACGAAGCCCGCCGGCGCGCCCGCAACCTGGCCGGTGAAGACGCGCAGACCCTCGCCGTCGGCGAGCTGGTCGCCGCAGGTGAAGCAGATCGGATGAAAGCTGCGCTTCAGGCCGGGAAAGCCGCGGCCGGCCTCGAGCGCCGCGGCGAGACTCGGAGCGGCCGGCGCCTCGCCGAGCGAGCCGGCCTGCGCCGGCGCGGCCTCGCCGACCAGGGCGCCCGCGCCATCCAGGAGCTTCACCCCGGCGCCGTCCCGCACCAGGCTGAGCGGCGTATCCAGGGGCACCGGCGCGCGCAGGAATGCGGTGCAGGCGCCGGCGATCTCGCGGCCCAGCATTCCGCAGGCATAGCCGCCGTTGGCGGAGTTGGGCGGCCCGCGGAACTGGGCGGCCACGGTCACGAGCCTCGTCAATCGGATTTCCTCTCAAGCGGCGCCGCCAAAGGCCGAGCGCAGATGCCCGGCGCGGGTCAGGCCGTCAAGGCGATGCGCGCGCCGCGGCCCTCGTCGCCGCCGAGCCAGTCGGCCTGGGCGCCGGCGAGGCGTTCGGTCAGCGCCTCGTGCTGGCGCCACAGCGCCTGCGGCAGCCGCTCGCCGAACTTGCGGTAATGCGCGGCGATCAGCGCCGCCTCGCCGCGCCAGTCCTCGGCGTCGATCGAGAACAGCAGCGACAGCGCGTCCAGGGAAAGCTCGAGGCCGCCGACGTCCAGCGAGCTGCGCGTCGGCAGCCGTCCGATCGGCGTCTCGATCGCGTCCGCCGTGCCGTCCAGGCGTCCGAAGATCCACTTCAGCACCCGGGCGTTGTCGCCGAAACCCGGCCAGACGAAGCGGCCGCGCGCGTCCTTGCGGAACCAGTTGACGAAATAGATGCGCGGCAGCTTCGCCGGGTCGGCGCCTTCGCCGATCGCCAGCCAGTGGGCGAAATAGTCGCCCATGTGGTAGCCGCAGAACGGCAGCATGGCGAAGGGATCGCGCCGCAGTTCGCCGACCTTGTTCTCGGCCGCGGCGGTGCCTTCCGAGGCGATGTTGGAGGCCAGGAACACGCCGTGCGCCCAGTCGAAGGCCTCGGTGACCAGGGGCACGGCGCTGGCGCGCCGGCCGCCGAACAGGATGGCCGAGATCGGCACCCCGGCCGGATCCTGCCATTCCGGCGCGATCGCCGGACACTGGCCGGCCGGCGCGGCGAAGCGGGCGTTGGGATGGGCGGCCGGCTCGCCCAGCTCCGGCGACCAGGCCCGGCCCTTCCAGTCGGTGAGGCCCTCGGGCGGCGCGTCGGTGAGGCCCTCCCACCAGACGTCGCCGTCGGCGGTGAGCGCCACGTTGGTGAAGATGGTGTTCTGGGCCAGGGCGGCGATGGCGTTGGCGTTGGTCCTGGGGCCGGTTCCGGGCGCGACGCCGAAGAAGCCGGCTTCCGGATTGATGGCATGGAGCCGCCCATCGTCGCCGAAGCGCATCCAGCAGATGTCGTCGCCGACGGTCTCGGCCTTCCACCCGGCCATGGTGGGCTGCAGCATGGCGAGGTTGGTCTTGCCGCAGGCGCTTGGGAAGGCCGCGGCTATGTAGCGGACCGCACCCTCGGGCGAGGTGAGCTTGAGGATGAGCATGTGCTCGGCGAGCCAGCCCTCGTCCCTGGCCATCACCGAGGCGATGCGCAGCGCATAGCATTTCTTGCCCAGCAGGGCGTTGCCGCCATAGCCGGAGCCATAGGACCAGATCTCGCGCTCCTCGGGAAAGTGCACGATGTACTTGATCTCGTTGCATGGCCAGGCGACGTCGGCCTCGCCCGGCGCCAGCGGCCTGCCCACTGAATGCACCGCCGGGACGAAGAAGCCGTCTTCGCCCAGCGCCTCCAGCGCCACTTTGCCCATGCGCGTCATGATGCGCATCGAGACGGCGACGTAGGCGCTGTCGGTGATCTCGACCCCCAGCGCACTGATGCGCGAACCGATCGGGCCCATGCAGAAGGGGACCACGTACATGGTGCGTCCGCGCATGGCGCCCTCGAAGAGGCCGTGCAGATCGGCGCGCATCTCGGCGGGGTCGAGCCAGTTGTTGGTGGGCCCCGCGTCCATGGGGTCCTTGGAGCAGATGAAGGTGCGGCTCTCCACGCGCGCTACGTCCTTGGGGTCGGAAGCGGCGTAGAAGCAATTCGGGCGCTTTTGCGGATCGAGGGCCTTCAGCGTGCCGCGCCGCACCAGCTCGGCCGTCAGCGCTTCCCACTCCGCCTGCGAGCCGTCGCACCAATGGACCTGATCCGGCTTGGTCAGGGCGGCGATCTCGGCCACCCACTCGATCAGGCGCCGGTGCCGCGTCGGCGCGGGGCCAAAGCCCGCAATGGAATTGCTCGCCGCCACCTTGCGCCCGTCCCGCATCGCCTCACCAACTGTTGTTTTCTTGAGCCCCGGAACGGCGCAGTTGCAAGCACCGTTCCCGAGCTTGGCCGTACGCCTAACGCAATGAGTCGTTGATCCCGGCAAGAGCCGCAGCGCCAGGGATGAGTTCCCGATCCTCCAGCTGGTTCAACGGCTTTTGAACGGTTCCGAGGTTATCGTGAAGGTCGCGCGCGTCCGGATCGACGAAGAGCAATCCGGTAATGATCTCGCCGCGGGCCTGGTGCAGCTGCAGTTGCGTCAGCGCCGCGACGCGGTCGGTGGGGTCGTAGTCGGCCGCGAGCTTGCGCAGGCGCAGCACCGATCCGTCGTGCTGGGCGACGATCTCGATCTCGCCGGGGGCGTAGTCGGCGGTGATCTCGTCTCTCGCCTCGATGATGTCGAGCCGGTTCACCGCGGCGTTGTGCTCGCGCACGTAGTCGAAGCTCTTGGTCGAGCCGAGGTGATTGTTGAACTGCACGCACGGGCTGATCACGTCGATGAAGGCCGCGCCCTTGTGGCTGAGCGCGGCCTGGATCAGCGGCACCAGCTGGGCCTTGTCGCCCGAGAAGCTGCGCGCCACGAAACTCGCGCCGAGCTGCAGGGCCAGGCCCACCAGATCCACCGACTGGTCATGGTTGACGACGCCGCGCTTGGACTTCGAGCCGGGGTCGGACGTGGCCGAGAACTGGCCCTTGGTGAGGCCGTAGACGCCGTTGTTCTCGACGATATAGGTCATGTTGACGCCGCGCCGGATCGAATGGGCGAACTGGCCGAGGCCGATCGAGGCCGAATCGCCGTCGCCCGAGACGCCGAGATAGATGAGGTCGCGGTTGGCGAGATTCGCGCCGGTGAGCACCGAGGGCATGCGCCCGTGCACGGAATTGAACCCGTGCGAGGCGCCCAGGAAGTAGTCCGGCGTCTTCGACGAGCAGCCGATGCCGGAGAGCTTGGCCAGCCGGTGCGGCGGCAGATCGAGGTCGTAGGCGGCCTGGATGATGGCCGCGGAGATCGAGTCGTGGCCGCAGCCGGCGCAGAGCGTCGAGACCTTGCCCTCGTAGTCGCGCCGGGTGAACCCCAGTCCGTTGGGGGCGAGCAGCGGATGGTGCAGGCGAGGTTTGGCGATGTAGGTCATTCGGCCACCTGGGGCACGGGCGTACGGGCGTGGCCGCGGATGCGCCGTAGGATCTCGTCGGTGATGAAGCGCGCGGTGATCGGCGAGCCGTCGTAGCCCAGCACGGGCTCGAGCTTCGCCGGATCGACGCCGCCCTCGACCATCACCAGGGTGCGCAGCTGCGCATCGCGGTTCTGCTCGATCACGAACACGGTCTCATGGGCGGCGATGAAGGCCATCACCTCGCCGCAGAACGGAAAGCCGCGCACCCTCAGCGCATCCACGTGGACGCCCTGCCCTTCCAGAGCCTCCAGCGCCTCGTGCATCGCGGGCGTGGTCGAGCCGAAGTAGATCGCGCCGTGCGGCGTGCGCCGCTTCGCCGGCCGGATCACCGGCGCCGGAACCAGGCTCTTGGCGGTCTCGAACTTGCGCAGCAGCCGCTGCATGTTGGCCACGTAGACCGGGCCTTCCTCGCTGTAGCGGGCGTAGGGATCGCGCGAGGTGCCGCGGGTGAAATAGGCGCCGCGCCCGGGGTGCACGCCCGGCAAGGTGCGATAGGCGACGCCGTCGCCGTCGACGTCGAGATAGCGTCCGAACTCGCGCCCGGCCTCCAGCTCGGCATGGGTCATCACCTTGCCGCGATCCAGGCGGCGCGCGTCGTCCCAGGCGAAGGGACGGCAGAGCCACTCGTTCATGCCGATATCGAGATCGAGCATGACGAAGATGGTGGTCTGCAGCCGATCGGCCAGATCGAAGGCGAGCGCCGCGAATTCGAAGCATTCGGCCGGATCCTCGGGGAACAGCAGCGGGTGCTTGGTGTCGCCGTGCGAGGCGTAGGCGGCCAGCAGGATGTCGGACTGCTGCGTGCGGGTCGGCATGCCCGTCGATGGCCCGCCGCGCTGGACGTCGAAGATCACCGCCGGGATCTCCGCGAAATAGGAGAGCCCGACGAACTCCTGCATCAGCGAAATGCCCGGCCCCGAAGTGCAGGTGAAGGCCCGGGCGCCGTTCCAGCCGGCCCCGACCACGATGCCGATGGAGGCGATCTCGTCTTCGCCCTGGACGATGGCGAAGCGGGCCTCGCCGGTCTCCTCGTCGACGCGCAGCTTCTGGCAGTGGGCGGTGAAGGCTTCGGCCAGCGAGGTCGACGGCGTGATCGGATACCAGGCGCACACCGTCGCGCCCCCGTAGACGGCGCCGAGCGCCGCGGCGTTGTTGCCGTCCACGTAGATGCGATCGCCCACCTGGTCGCTGGCGCGCATGCGCAGGCCGATGGGCTCGAGCGTGCTGGCCGCAGCCTCGCGGCCGAGGGCGAGGGCATCGAGATTGGCCTGGATCAGCTTGGGCTTGGCGCCGAACTCCTCGTGGACCAGGGCCTCCAGCACCTCGGGGGGAATGCCGATCAGCCAGGCGAGCGCGCCCACGTAGATGATGTTCTTGAAGAGCTGGCGCTGGCGCGCCTCGGTGTAGGCGCCATTGCAGATCTGCGTCAGCGGCACCCCGATGGTCTCGATGTCGGTGCGGAATTTCGCCGCCGGCAGCGGCTTGGTGCAGTCGTAGAAGAGATAGCCGCCGGGCTCCACCTCGGCCACGTCCCGGTCCCAGGTCTGCGGGTTCATCGCCACCATCAGGTCGACGCCGCCGCGCCGTCCGAGCCGGCCGGCCTCCGAGACGCGCACCTCGTACCAGGTGGGAAGGCCCTGGATGTTCGACGGGAAGATGTTGCGCGCGGCCACCGGCACGCCCATGCGCAGGATCGCCTTGGCGAACATGCCGTTGGCGCTGGCCGAGCCCGAGCCGTTGACGTTGGCGAACTTGACCACGAAGTCGTTGACGGCGGCGAGGCGGGTGGTCGGGCGGTTCATTCGGCCGCCATCCGCGCGGGGCTCGGGCAGGCGCCCTCGGCCTGGGTCATCTCCAGGAGGAACTTCTGCATGTCCCAGGCGCCGGTGGGGCAGCGCTCGGCGCAGAGCCCGCAGTGCAGGCAGACGTCCTCGTCCTTGACCATCACCCGCCCGGTGGGCAGCGTCTGCGAGACATAGAGATCCTGGGTGAGGTTGCGCGCCGGCGCCTTGAGCTGCGCGCGCAGGTGCGGCTCGTCGGCGTTCCCGGTGAAGGTGATGCAGTCCACCGGGCAGATGTCGACGCAGGCGTCGCACTCGATGCACAGCGGCGTCGCGAACACCGTTTCGATATCGCAGTTGAGGCACCGCTGCGCCTCGCGATAGCCGAGCGCGGTGTCGAACCCGAGCTCGACCTCCAGCTTCACGTTGCCGAGCGCCAGCGCCTTGTCGCGCAAGGGGACGCGGTTGCGCAGGTCGTTGGAGATGTCGTTGTCGTAGCTCCACTCGTGGATGCCCATCTTCTGCGAGACGAGGGTCACCCCGGGCGGCGGCCTATCGGCGACGTCGAGCCCGCTGAGCAGCTTGTGGATCGAGACCGCGGCCTCGTGGCCATGCGCCACCGCCCAGATGATGTTCTTGGGGCCGAACGCCGCGTCGCCGCCGAAGAACACCTTCGGGTGGGTCGAGCCCATGGTGACCTCGCTCACAACCGGCATGTCCCAGCGGTCGAAGTCGATGCCGATGTCGCGCTCGATCCAGGGAAAGGCGTTCTCCTGACCGACCGCCACCAGCACGTCGTCGCAGACGATGTGCTGGTCCGGCTCGCCGGTGGGCGCGAGCCGGCGCCGGCCGTCGTCGCCCTGGACCGCGCTCACCTTCTCGAAGAGGACGCCGGTCAGCCTGCCGTGCTCGTGGGTGAATTGCTTGGGCACGAGCCAGTTGAGGATCGGGATGTCCTCATGCATCGCGTCCTCCTTCTCCCAGGGGGACGCCTTCATCTCCGCGAAGCCCGAGCGCACCACCACCTTCACGTCCGCGCCGCCGAGCCGGCGCGAGGTGCGGCAGCAGTCCATGGCCGTGTTGCCGCCGCCGAGCACGATGACCCGCTTGCCGATCGAGGCGACATGGCCGAACGAGACGCTGGAGAGCCAGTCGATGCCGATGTGAATGTTCTCGGCCGCCTCGCTGCGGCCGGGGATGTCGAGGTCGCGCCCGCGCGGCGCGCCCGAGCCCACGAAGATCGCATCCCAGCCTTCGGCGATCAGCCCCGCGAGGCTTTCGACCCGCTCGCCCTGGCGCAAGGTCATGCCCAGGCGCGTCACGTAGTCCACCTCCTCGTCGATCACCGATTCAGGCAGGCGAAAACGCGGAATCTGGCTCCTGATCATGCCGCCCGGCTTGGGATCGGCGTCGATCAGCGTCAGCGCGTAGCCGAGCGGCGCGAGGTCGCGCGCCACGGTGAGCGAGGCCGGTCCCGCGCCGACCAGCGCTATGCGCCGGCCGTTCCCCGCCTTTGCCGGCGAGGGCAGCCGGTGGCCTATGTCGGTCTTGTTGTCGGCGGCGACGCGCTTGAGGCGGCAGATCGCCACCGGCTCGGCTTCCACGCGGCCGCGGCGGCACGCCGGCTCGCAGGGCCGATCGCAGGTCCGCCCGAGAATCCCGGGGAAGACGTTGGACTTCCAGTTGACCATGTAGGCGTCGGCATACCGGCCTTCCGCGATCAGCCGGATATACTCCGGCACGGCCGTGTGCGCCGGGCACGCCCACTGGCAATCGACGACCTTGTGGAAGTAATCGGGCGCCTCGGTGTTCGTAGGCTCCAATCCTCAAACCCTCTGTTGCCTGCCCAGCAGTCCCGTCGTTGAACTCCCACGGGCGGCGTAGATAGGCCGTCGACTCGTCGGGGCGCGATGACTGGGGCCACTCTAGTGCGCCCACCTGCCCATTGCCAGGGCCATCGCCCGCCGACGCGCAAATGGCGGTGCAAGCGGGGCCTGGAGAGGGCGCGGGCCGGGGTCATGTCGCGGCTGTTTCAGAGTGTTGCCAAGCTGAAGCGGTCTGTCATCCTGCCGTTGGATTGGGAACTCAAGGTGAAGCCGCGACCCCTGTCCCGTCGAGCGCGCGCCACCACCCCAAAAACCCTGTCCCGGAGATCGGATGACGCAAGACGTCCAGACCTCGCCCGCGCCGCCCCGCCGCCGGCCCGCCGGGCGGACGCTGCTTTGGATCGTCGCCGTGGTTCTCGCCGCCATCGCGTTCGCCGTGCTGCTGTCGCGCTGCGCCGGCCGGACCGGCGGCCGGGGGTTCGCGGGGCGGCCCACCGTCACGGTGGGCATCGCCAGGGCGACGCTCGGCGACGTGCCGATAACCATCGCCGCGCTCGGCACCGTGACGCCCGAGGCGACGGTGCAGGTCGTCGCCAAGGTGAGCGGCACGCTGCAGGCCGTCTACTTCAGGGAGGGCCAGCTGGTCCGGCGCGGCCAGGTGCTCGCCCTCGTCGATCCCTCGGCCTACCGGGCGGCGCTGGAGCAGGCCCAGGGCCAGTTGGCGCGCGACCAGGCGCTGCTGGCGGGCGCGCGCGTCGACCTCGCCCGCTATCAGTTGCTGCTGGCGCAGAAGTCCATCGCCGAGCAGACCGTCGCCGACGAAGCCGCCACGGTGAAGCAGGACCAAGGCGCCGTGGCCACGGACCGCGGCGCGGTGAACAGCGCCAGGCTCAACCTTTCCTGGACGCGCATCGTGGCGCCGCTCGACGGCCGCGTCGGGCTTCGCCAGATCGATCCCGGCAACCAGGTCTCCGCCGGCCAGACGACGCCCATCGTGGTCGTCACCAGGATCGATCCGATCGACGTCGTCTTCGCCGTGCCCGAGGAGACCATCGCCTCGATCATCCGCCATCCGGACTTCGGCGCCGGACTGCCGGTCACCGCCTATGACCGTTCCGGCGGCCAGGCCCTGGCCCAGGGCGCCCTCGCCACCATCGACAATCTCGTCGACACCACCACCGGCACCGTCAAGGGCAAGGCGAGGTTCGCCAATCCGGGCGGCGCGCTCTTCCCCAACCAGTTCGTCAACGTCGGCCTGCTGGTCGACACCCTCAAGAACCAGGTGATCGTGCCGGCGACGGCGGTGCGGCACGGGCCCCAGGGCGACTTCGTCTGGGTGCTGCAGCAGCCAGGACAGTACGTGCGCATGCGCAAGGTGACGACCGGCCCAGGCTCGGGCGAGACGGTCTCCGTCGCCTCCGGGCTTGCGGCCGGCGAGACCGTGATCACCGAAGGCGGCGATCGGCTCAGCGACTGCGCGCGCGTCATGCTGCCGGGGCAGCCGCCGCCTGGTGGCCGCCGCCACCGCCGCTTCGGCGGCCGATCCCGGGGCGGCCGCCGCGGGGCGATGATCGCGGGCGGCGCCGGCGGCGGCTGCCCGGCGGCCGGTGCGACACGCGGCCCCGGTGCGCCGGCGCATCCCCGAAACGGCCACCGCCGCGCGCGTCCTGGAGCGGGAGCCGGCGGGTGAGCCGCGCCGCCAGGTCGCCGCCAGCGAAGCGCCGGTGAGTCCATCGCGTCCCTTCATCGAGCGCCCGGTGGCGACGTCGCTGTTCATGGCGGCGATCCTGCTGGCGGGGCTGGTGGCGTTCCACTTCCTGTCGCTGTCGGCGCTGCCGCAGGTCGACTACCCCACCATCCAGGTGCAGACCTCCTATCCGGGCGCGAGCCCGCAGGTGATGGCCAACACGGTCACCGCGCCCTTGGAGCGGCAGTTCGGCCAGATGGCCGACCTCGACCGCATGGCCTCGGTGAGTTCCGGCGGCGAGTCGGTGATCACCTTGCAGTTCAACCTAGACCTGCCCCTCGACGTCGCTGAACAGGAGGTGCAGGCCGCCATCAACGCCGCTGGGAACCTGCTGCCCGCCGATCTGCCGGCGCCGCCGATCTACGCCAAGGTGAATCCCGCCGACGCGCCGGTGCTGACGCTGGCGCTGACGTCGTCCACCATGCCGCTCACCGAGGTGGAGAACCTGGCCGAGGAGCAGCTGGCGCAGAAGATCTCGCAGCTCCCGGGCGTCGGCCTCGTCACCGTGAGCGGCGGCCAGCGGCCCGCCGTGCGCATCGAGGTCAACACCCGCCAGCTCGCCGCCTACGGCATGACCATGGAGGATCTGCGCACGGTGATCGGCGCAGCCAACGCCAACGCCGCCAAGGGGTCGTTCGACGGGCCCACGCGCGCCTATACGATCAACGCCAACGACCAGCTCGCCACCGCGGCCGACTACGCCAACCAGGTGATCGCCTACCATAACGGCGCCGCCATCCGGCTGAAGGACGTGGCCACCATCGTCAACGGCGCGGAGAACGCCTGGCTGGGCGCCAACTACGACGTCGCGCGGGTGAAGACCGCCGCAGGGACGAGGCCGGCGTCGCTGGCGCCGGCGATCGTGCTCAACGTCCAGCGCCAGCCCGGCGCCAACGTCATCACCACCGTCGACCAGATCAAGGCCGAACTGCCCCAGCTGACCGCGGCCTTGCCTCAGGGCCTGCGCGTCCAGATCGTCACCGACCGCACCGTCGGCATCCGCGCTTCGGTCGCCGACGTCGAGTTCGAACTCGTCATCGCCATCGCCCTGGTGATCGCGGTGATCTTCCTGTTCCTGAGGAGCGGCCCAGCCACCTTCATCGTCGGCATCGCCGCCCCGCTCTCCATCGTCGGCACGTTCGGCGTGATGTACATGCTGGGCTACTCGCTCAACAATCTGACGTTGATGTCGCTCACCATTGCGACCGGCTTCGTGGTCGACGACGCCATCGTCATGATCGAGAACATCTCGCGCTTCGTCGAGGCCGGCGAGAGCCCGCTCCAGGCAGCCCTGAAAGGCGCGGCGCAGATCGGCTTCACCATCATCTCGCTCACGGTATCGCTGATCGCGGTGCTGATTCCGCTGCTGTTCATGGGCGACGTCGTGGGCAGGCTGTTCCGCCAGTTCGCGGTGACGCTGGCGGCCACCATCGTGATCTCGGCGGTGATCTCGCTGACGCTGACCCCGACGCTCGCGGCCCTGTGGCTGAGGCGCCCGGACGCGGCGCGCGAAGGCGCCGTCGCCCACCGCTCGCGCGCCGTCATCGACGGGCTGATCGCGCGCTACGACCGCTGGCTGAGCTGGGTGCTGGACCGGCAGGGCGCCACGATGATCGTCGCGCTCGCCACCCTTTGCCTGACGGTCGTCCTCTACCTGGCGATCCCCAAGGGCCTCTTCCCCACCCAGGACACCGGCCTGGTCCAGGGCGTGACTGTCGCGGGCCAGACCATTTCGTACCAGCGCATGGGCGATCTGCAGCAGCAGGTGGCGGCGCAGATACTGAAGGATCCCGACGTCGCCAGCCTCACCAGCTACGTGGGCGTCGACGGAACGAACACCACCCTCAACGACGGCCGCTTCCTGATCAACCTGAAGCCGCTCGGCCAGCGCACCTCCTCGCTCGCCGCCACCTTGCACCGGTTGCGCCAGCGGGCACTGGCCGTGCCGGGCGTCACCCTGTTCCTCCAGCCGGTCCAGGATCTTACCATCGCTTCCAACGTCAGCCCCGCCGAGTACGAGTTCTCGATCGAAGGTCCCGACACCGCCACCGTGAACACCTGGGCGGGCAGGATCGTGCAGCGCCTCTCGACGGCCAGGGCCGTCCGCAACGTCGCCACCGACGTGCAGGGCCAGGGACTGTCGATCCTCGTCAATGTCGATCGCAGCTCCGCCGCGCGCCTGGCGATCACGCCTTCGACGGTGGACGACATCCTCTATGACGCGTTCGGCCAGAGGATCATCTCGACCATCTTCACCCAGTCCAATCAGTACCGGGTGATCCTGCAGGCCGCTCCGGGAACGATCAACTCGCCCCGGGGGCTCGACGATCTCTACCTGCGCTCGGGCAGCGGCACGCCGACGCCGCTGGGCGCGATCGCCAGGATCGAGGAGCAGACCGCGCCGCTGCAGATCGATCACGTCGCACAGTATCCGGCGGCCAACATATCCTTCGACGCCGCGCCGGGGGTCTCGCTCGGCGCGGCGGTCGGCGCCATCCGCAAGGCCGAGAAGGACATCGGCGTTCCCGCCGTCGTCACCACCACCTTCCTCGGGGCGGCCAACGCCTACCAGGCCTCGCTGAACAACGAGCTGTGGCTGATCCTGGCGGCGATCGTCTGCGTCTACATCGTCCTGGGCGTGCTCTACGAGAGCTACATCCACCCGATCACCATTCTCTCCACCCTGCCGTCGGCCGGGGTCGGCGCCCTGCTGGCGCTGATGCTCGCCGGCGAGGATCTGGGCGTGATTGGCATCATCGGCGTCATCCTCCTGATCGGCATCGTCAAGAAGAACGCCATCATGATGATCGACTTCGCCCTCGACGCGGAGCGCCAGGAGGGCAAGACGCCGCGCGAGGCCATTCACCAGGCCGCGCTGCTGCGCTTCCGCCCGATCGTCATGACCACCTTCGCGGCCCTGTTCGCGGCCCTGCCGCTGATGCTGGGCTGGGGCATGGGCGCCGAACTGCGCCGCCCGCTGGGGCTGGCGATCTTCGGCGGCCTGATCGTCAGCCAGGCGCTGACGCTGTTCACCACGCCGGTGATCTATCTGCAGTTCGACCGCCTGGCGCGGCGTCTGGGCGGGCGCCCGAACCTGCGCAAGGGCGAGACCGATCCGGGCCTCTCCGAAACGCAGCCCCGGTCGGACCCGGCCCGATGAACCTCGCCGCGCCGTTCATCCGCCGCCCGATCGGCACGGTGCTGCTGACCGTCGGTGTGGCGCTCGCAGGCGCGGCCGCCTTCTTCCGGCTCCCGGTCTCGCCCCTGCCGCAGGTGGATTTCCCGACCATCTCGGTGCAGGCCCAGCTTCCCGGCGCCAGTCCGCAGACCATGGCCACCAGCGTGGCGACGCCCCTGGAAAAACACCTCGGCGTCATCGCCGACGTCACCCAGATGACGTCGTTCAGCCGGGTCGGGACCACACACGTCACGCTGCAGTTCGGCCTCGACCGCAACATCGACGGCGCCGCGCGCGACGTGCAGGCCGCGATCAACGCCGCCCGCGTCGATCTGCCCGCGACGCTGCGGTCCAACCCCACCTACCGTAAGATCAATCCCGCCGGCGCGCCGGTGCTGGTGCTGGCGCTGACCTCCAGGTCGCGCACGCCGGGCCAGATCTACGACGCCGCCTCGAACATCGTCCAGCAGCAGCTGTCCCAGGTCAAAGGGGTCGGCGACGTCGAGGTCGGCGGCGCCTCGCTGCCGGCGGTGCGGGTCGAACTCAACCCGCTGGCGCTCTCGAACTACGGCATCGGCCTCGAGGACGTGCGCGCCGCGCTGGCCTCGGCCAACGCCAACCGGCCCAAGGGCGTCCTCGACGACGGCGCCCAGCGCCAGCAGATCTACACCAACGACACCGGAACCGTGGCGGCGGACTACGCCCCGCTGCTGGTGGCCTATCGGGGCGGCTCGGCGGTGCGCCTGGCCGACGTCGCCAAGGTCGAGGACGGCGTCGAGGACGTCAACAACCTCGGCCTCTTCAAGCCCTCCGGCTCGCCCACGGCGATCCCCGCCGTGGTGGTGACGGTCACCCGCCAGCCGGGCGCCAACATCATCTCCACCGTCGATGCGGTGAAGGCGCGCATCCCGGCCGTGCAGGCGGCGCTGCCGCAAGACATCCACATGAACGTGGCGGTGGACCGGACCATCACCATCCGCGCCTCGCTGCAGGAAGTGGAGCTGACCGTCCTCTATTCGACCCTGCTGGTGATCGCGGTGGTCGCCTTCTTTCTGATGAATGGCAGGGCGGTGATCATCCCCAGCGTCGCCGTCGCCGTCTCGCTTCTCGGCACGCTGGCGGTGATGCTGGCCTTGGGCTTCTCGCTCGACAACCTCTCCCTGATGGCGCTCGCCATCTCCACCGGCTTCGTCGTCGACGACGCCATCGTGGTCCTGGAGAACATCACCCGCCACGTCGAAGCCGGCATGGGCCGCTTCGAGGCGGCGCTGAAGGGCGCCGAGGAGGTGAGCTTCACGGTGTTCGCGATCAGCGTCTCGCTGATCGCGGTGTTCCTGCCCATCCTGCTCATGGGCGGCATCGTCGGGCGCCTGTTCCGCGAGTTCGCGCTCACCTTGTCGGCGGCGATCGTCATCTCGCTGCTGATTTCGTTGACCACGACGCCGATGATGGCGGCCTATCTGGTGGGTCGCCCCCGCCCGGCGCACGCGCGGGGCCGGATGGCGCGCTTCTCCGACGGGCTCGTCGGCGGCATGCGCCGTCTCTACGCGCACGCCCTCGACTGGTCGCTGGATTCAGGTCCGATCGTCATCGCCATCCTGGTCGCCACCATCGCCCTCAACGTCTGGCTGTTCGCGGTCGTGCCCAAGACCTTCTTTCCGCAGCAGGATACCGGCCAGATGATCGGCGGCCTCAGATCCGACCAGTCGAGCTCGTTCAAGATCACCGAGAAGCGGCTGCGGCAGTTCGTCGGCATCATCGGCCGCGACCCGAACGTGGACACGGTGGTGTCGTTCCTGGGCGGCCGCGGCGTCTCCAGCGCCTTCATGCTGACCGCGCTGAAGCCGCAATCCCGGCGCAAGGAGAATGTCGAACAGGTGATGGCCGAACTGCGGCCGCGCCTGATGCGGGTGACGGGCGCGAGCATGTTCCTGGCCCCGTTGCAGGATCTGCGCATCGGCGGGCGTCCGTCCAACGCCACCTACCAGTACACCCTCGAAGCCGACAATCTCTCCGACCTGCGCACCTGGGCCACCCGGCTCACCAGGGCCATGCAGCAGCAGCCGGGCCTGGAGGACGTCAACAGCGACCAGCAGGACCACGGCCTGCAGAGCTATGTGACCATCGACCACGACAAGGCCGCCCGGCTGGGCCTCACCGACAGCCTCATCGACAACACCCTCTATGACGCGTTCGGTCAGCGCCAGGTTTCCACCATCTACGAGGACGTCAATCAGTATCACGTGGTGATGGAGGTGGCGCCCCAGTACGCCCAGGATCCCACCGTGCTTTCCAGGATCTACGTCTCCACCGAACGCGCGGCGCCGCAGAGCGCCTCGGCCGCCCTGCAGGGTCAGGGCGCCATCGGCATCGCAACGCCTGCCGCCAACGTCACGCCGGCGACGCGCGCCGCGGCCGTCGCCACCGGGCTCGCGCCCTCCGGCGCTTCGACGGCCGAACTGGCGAAGGGCGCGACGGTGCAGTCGTCGGCCACGGCGCTCTCGGTCTCGGGCGCGGCCAGCACCTCGGGCGCGGCGGCGGCCAATCTGGCGGGGCAGCTCGCGGCCAATGCGGCCGCGGTCCAGGGGACCGGCGCCGCCGGGTCGGGTGGAGCGGCGGTGCTGGGGCCCAGCGCCCCGCCGGCGCACGCCGCCTCCACCGGCGTGGCCCTCTCCACCACCAGGGAGAGCGTCGTTCCGCTCGCGGCCGTGGCGAGCTGGGCCGACAGTTCCACCCCGACGGTCGTCAACCATCAGGATACGCAGCCGGCGACGACGATCTCGTTCAACCTCGCGCCAGGCACGACCTTGAGCGACGCCCTGGTTTCCATCCAGGCGGCGCAAGCTTCCATCGGCATGCCGGCGAGCGTTCACGGCGGCTTCCAGGGCGCCGCGCGCGCCTTCCAGCAGTCATTGGGGACCGAGCCCCTGCTCGTCCTGGCCGCGCTGGTGGCGATCTACATGGTGCTGGGCATCCTCTACGAGAGCTACATCCATCCGCTGACCGTGCTTTCCACCCTGCCCTCGGCCAGCGTCGGCGCGGTCATCGCCCTCATCGTCTTCCACATCGACTTCTCCGTCATCGCCCTCATCGGCGTGATCCTCCTCATCGGCATCGTGAAGAAGAACGCGATCATGATGATCGACTTCGCCCTCGACGCCGAGCGCACCCGGGGCCTCGGCGCGCGCGCGGCGATCCGCGAGGCGGCGCTGACCCGGTTTCGGCCGATCATGATGACCAGCTTCGCCGCGATGCTGGGCGCCCTGCCGCTGGCGATCGGCTGGGGCGAGGGGGCGGAACTGCGCCGGCCGCTGGGAATCACCATCATCGGCGGCCTGCTGGTGAGCCAGGTGATCACGCTGCTGACCACGCCCGTCGTCTACATGTATCTCGACCGTTTCCGCCGGCGCCGCGCGCCGCGCCCAGCCGGCGGCCGCGCGTCCCCCGGGCCGCTGGCGGCGGAGCAAGGAGCCCCATGAAGAGAGCCGTTCCGCTGGCGCTGCTGCTTCTCGCCGGCGCCGCCTTGTCGGCGTGCGAGGTCGGCCCGAGCTACCGCCGCCCAGCCACGCCCACGCCCGCCGCCTACCGCCAGATCCAGGGCTGGGCGCCCGCCACGCCCTCCGACGCCGCCGACCGCAAGGATTGGTGGACCCTCTTCGGCGATCCGCAGCTCGACGAGCTGGAAAGCCAGGTCGAGGTTTCCAACCAGAACCTCGCGGCCGAGGCCGCGGCCTATCGCCAGGCGCGCGCCATCGTCTCCGAGCAGCGCGCCGCGCTCTGGCCCACCGTCACCGGCGCCGGTTCGGCCAGCATCTCCCATTCCGGCGGCGGCCGCTCGGTCGTGGCCTCCAACGGCTCGGTGCTGGGCGGCTCGAGCGGCGGCTCGACCATCGAGGATTACGCGCTGCAGCTGGGCGCCACCTGGGAGCCGGACCTCTGGGGCCGGGTGCGCCGGCAGATCGAGAACGCCAGAGCCGGCGCCCAGGCCAGCTACGCCACCCTCGTCAATGCGCGCCTCTCGGCGCAGCTCGAGCTTGCGGCGGACTACGTCACCCTGCGCCAGCTCGACGAGGAGAAGCGCATCGACGACGCCACGGCCGCCGCCTACGCGCGCTCGCTGGCCGTCGCGCGCAACAAGTACGCCGCCGGCGTCGCCGCCCTCAGCGACGTGGACCAGGCGCAGACGCAGCTGCACAACGAGCGCGCCGCCGACACCGCGCTCGGCCAGCAGCGCGCCCAGATGGAAGATGCGATCGCCGTCCTCGTCGGCAGGCCGGCCAACCTCGCCATCGCCCCCGCCGCCTGGACCTTGAAGCCGGTGGAGATTCCGCCCGGCGTTCCCTCGACCCTGCTGCAGCGGCGCCCCGACATCGCCATCGCCGAGCGCCAGGCCGCCGCCGCGAGCGCCGAGATCGGCGTGGCGACCGCCAACTATTTCCCGAGCCTGACGCTCACCGGCGCCGGCGGCGCCCAGGCGACCAGGCTCGCCCAGCTGTTCAGTCCGCAGAGCTTCTTCTGGAACGCGGCGGCCTCGGCGGCGCAGACGATCTTCAACGGCGGCCTCACCCACGCCCAGGTCGCCGCCGCGCGCGCAGCCTACGACCAGGCCGTGGCCAACTATCGCCAGACCTCGCTGGCGGCGTTCGCCCAGGTCGAGGACAACCTCGCCGCCCAGCGCGTGCTCGCCGCCGAGCAGCCGGACCTGAGAGCTTCCGTGGCCTCGGCCGACGAAGCCCTGCACATCGCCCGCAACCAGTACGCCGCCGGCACGGTCGACTACACCACCGTGGTCGTCGCCGAAGCCGCCGCGCTCTCGGCCCACAATGCCGAGCTGGCGCTGGAAGCCAGCCGCCTGACCACCACCGTCGATCTCGTCGTGGCCCTCGGCGGCGGCTGGAACGCCGCGGCGCTGACGTCGAAGTAGCGTCGGCTGGCATTGCGCCGATCGGACCTGTGCAGAACCGGACCTTCTGAATGTCGGCGAAGAGCCAGATTTGGTATCAGCCGCACGGCGGAGGTCCCCAGCGATGCGCGCGCCGGCGCCGCCCTGGTCGGTCGGCTCGACCACGCCCCGTCATCTCATCCTAGTTTCGCCCGTTTGGTCTTGCGGCAACCTTCACTATTGCTAGTTGTGCCGCACGAAGTGCGGGGTGCACAATGGCGCCCCGGGGGGCGGTGATCGTTTCCCGCTAGTTGATTCGTGGGATTTCCGGTGGGCACTCAGACGGGAATCGTTGCGCGCGCCTTTGATCGCGAGGCGGGCTTGACGCGGGCGATCCGCCGACACTTCAAGACCCTGGGATTCACAAAGAACGCCGACGGCGATTTGGTCTTACCGGGCGAGGGCAAGGCCGTGGTCCGCCAGCTTCACCGCGGCCAGCGGCGAGCGAAGCTTCAGTCTGCGCAGACGTTCCTGGAGCGCGCCCTCCCCCGCGCCCTGCCCTGTTTTGCGAACGGCGCTGAACTTGATGTCGATCAGATTAGGCTTCGTCTTCGTCCGGTGAAGTCGGGCACGCGCGAGGCCGACCTCTTCCGTGTCGCCACGCTGACCTGGTCTGTGCCGGTGTCAGCGGGATTTGGCCGTCGGATGCGATACCTCGTGTGGGATGAGGGCCATGATCGCCTAGCCGGCGTGATCGCCCTCGGCGACCCGGTCTACAACCTCTCAGTCCGTGACAAACAGATCGGCTGGACGGTGCACGACCGCGCCAAGCGGCTGGTTGGGCTCCTGGACGCCTATGTGCTCGGCGCCGTCCCGCCCTACAGTTTCCTCCTGGGCGGCAAGGCGATCGCCTGTCTGATCCGATCGAGAGACGTCTTCGACGACTTCAAAACCAACTACGGCTCGACCGTCGGCGTCATTTCAAAAGCATCCAAGAACGCCAGTCTTCTCGCGGTCACGACCACCTCTTCGATGGGGCGCTCGTCCGTCTACAACCGGCTGCGGTTGGGGGATTGCGATTATTTCGAGCGGATCGGCTACACCATCGGCTGGGGTCATTTCCATA
>Ga0307374_10004815_pt1 | contig 22300 bp, 25 predicted proteins | sample OX3MG_FD_202532 | JGI IMG/M metagenome (GOLD analysis project Ga0307374, IMG submission 202532) | Soil microbial communities from Risofladan, Vaasa, Finland - OX-3 | ecosystem: Environmental > Terrestrial > Soil > Coastal area > Acid sulfate soil | place: Finland: Risofladan, Vaasa | collected...
AGTTATCTCGTACGAGTCCTCGAGGCGATCGACGCCATTCAGCCTGGCAATGTCGAGCAGAACCCCGCGCGAGATCAAGTGCTCCACAGCCTTTGCGAACGAGTTACGCGTCGCACCCCCGATGTTGTTCACCGATCCCGCCGGAGCGTTGTTGTAGAACAGTCCGCCATAGCCGACGTGCGCCAAACTGTCCCACTGGGTGGCAGCCTGCAGCCCCATGATCACCATGTCGTCGGCCGATACCATGCCGTCGGGAGCACGCTCTGTGTCCGAAGGCAAAAAGGTCATCACGTGCACGGGGTTGATCCGGAACCCACCCGGCAGGAACGGCCCGTCCTTGTCGAATGGCATCCCAAGATCGAAATTCTTCCCGGTCTTTACCATCTGGGCGGCCTGTACGCGCTTGGCCGGTGTGACGAAGTTCAGCGTCCCGATCTCGTCATCGTCGCCCCACCGACCCCAGTTGCTCAGCTCCTTGCCGAGCTCATGATGCGGCCACGTCTTCCTATCCTCGCTCATGCTCCCCCTCCCAAGTGGAAACGAACCACCACATCACATGTACTGACCAGATGGTCCAACGTACTCCAGTCGCTGACTGAACGGAAGCAAATGACCTCCGCTCCCCCGTTGACCGCGGTCACCGCAATCCTGTGCGAGTCATCGATCCCGGAGCTCCCGCTTCAGTACCTTTCCTGAGGGGTTCCGAGGAAGGGCGTCGATGAATTCCACTGCTTTGGGGATTTTGAATCGCGCCAGCTGCCCACGGCAGTACTCAATGAGATCCTCCGGCGTCAGGGTCGCCGCCGCGTTCAACACGACGTACGCCACCGGAACCTCGCCCCAACGGGCATCGGGGCGCCCGACCACCGCGGCCTCGAGGACCGATTCGTGCTCGTAGAGAACGCGTTCGATCTCGGAACTCGCGATGTTCTCTCCACCAGAGACGATCATGTCCTTCAGCCGATCGACGATATAGAGATAGCCGTCGTCATCTTTCATGCCGATGTCCCCGGTGTGAAACCAGCCACCCTCGAACGCTGTAGCGGTTGCGCCGGGATCACGCCAATAGCCCTTGAACACCTTCGGGCCACGGAGAACGATCTCCCCATGCTCATGCGGAGCTACCGAAACTCCGCCTTCGTCCCAGATGTCAACCTCGAGGTACTGGCAGGGCGTGCCGACGCTTCCCAACTTGCTTCTGGTGCTCGCTCTGTCGAGGAACGTGTCCCCTGACACCGTCTCGGTCAATCCGTAGGCGTCTGCGAACCATGCGGATGGAAACGCTCTCTGGATGCGCTCTATGAACGGGATCGGCATCTTTTCCCCACCACCGATGATCAGCCGAACGGACGTGAGATCTCGTTCCTCGATGCGTGGCAGGTCGAGGACTGCCCGCACCATCGTGGGCGCCATCCATATTGCAGTGATATGCGAACGTTCGATGGTATCGACGACCCTCTCGGCGTCGAACGTAGAGTGAATGATGGTTGTCGCCCCCACTGCGATCAACGAAGTGGTAGTCAGGTCAAGCGCTCCCACGTGGTACAACGGGCCACAGGCGAGCCCTACGTCAGCGCCGGTAAATCCGCACTCTGCGATGTGGGCATAGTTCTTCCAGGCCAGATTTGCGTATGTGATCATCACTCCCTTCGGCCGCCCGGTCGTCCCCGACGTGTACATCAATCGATGGACGTCGTCACCGTGTACGTGCGCGCGCGTGAGAAGAACAGGCGCGTCACCCAAACCGGAGAACTGCTCCCAGCCTGCGACATTCGTTGCCGAGATGCACACGCGAACAAGCCCATCACACTGCTTCGTCGCCTCGTTCGCGAGGTCGACGAGCGCCCCGTCACAGACCAGCGCGCGAGCTTGCGAGTGCTCCAAAATGAACCGTATCTCTGCCGCCGCCAGTCGCCAATTGAGCGGCATCACAATCGCTCCGAGGTAATTCGCCGCGAAGATCGTTGCGATAAACTCGATGTTGTTATAGGAAAGCAAGCCGACGACGTCACCGTTGCCCACGCCCCGGCGATGAAGACCAGCTGCGGCGGCAGCGGAAAGATCCGCCATCCGCCGATAGGTGACGACGTCGTCCCCGAAGACGGCAATGGGTTTGTCCGGGGTGAGCCTGGCGTGGTGCTCGAGCACACCGAACCAACTCATGTCTGGACTCATCAGCGACCGAGGCGCGTCGATCATCAATCGGTCATCTGACCCGGGCACTTCCCTATCCATCAACGAAGACTCCTCGCGCTTCACTCCGGAGCCGCCGGCAAAGGGCTCTCGCGCCCACCCTAAGGAAGGCCACATCTGCCGCCCACCGCCGCCCCAACCGACCTCGCCTAAACCGACCGGTCGGTCTATGTTATATGGTTGGTGAACACAGCTGAAGGGGGCCGGAACGGTGGCAGTGCGAATGGGTAGGCACTCGATCACCCTGCCTTTCCGCACCAGCGGGGGCTCTTCGCTTTCTGCGGCCCTGCCGGAGTAGGCCGATCTGCAATGTCGACTCCACCAAAGAAACGGACGGCTCGCCTCACACCGCGTCCCGTCGCCGAATGGTCCCCTGAGATGTATGACGCCCTCGCCGCATTCCGGTCGCCGTCAACAGATGGGGTTTCTTCCCCGTCGCCTAAACGACGCACGAGCCCGGGGAACAACGCCCTTGGCACCTTCGCCTGCTATCCAGAGCTGGCCAAGGCGTACCTCACGTTCAACGGTCACGTCTTGTACGGTTCGAGCTTGCCGGCCCGCATGCGCGAACTGCTGGTACTCCGGGTCGCCGTGCTCAGAAGGTGTGAGTACGAATGGGCACAACATGTAGTCCTTGCGGACACTGCCGGCATTTCGCCCCAGGAAATTGACTGGATCGTCGAAGGCCCGGACAGGCCCGAATGGGATGAACTCGATCGGTCGCTTCTACGAGCGGCCGACGAACTGGTCGCGGAAGCTGAAGTGGGCGATGCAACGTGGGCGGCGTTAGCCCGGCACCTGGACGAGCACCAGTTCATGGACCTGGTCTTCACGGTCGGCGCCTATGAGGCTCTGGCCATGGCCTTTCGATCGTTCCGCGTCGAGCCCGATAGCGACCTTGTCCCAAACCTCCCGGTCACGACCGGAGCTTGGGATCCACCGAGTGAAGGGAATGCGTGATGGTCGTCGCTGTCGTAACGGGAGGCGCATCAGGCATGGGCCGCTCCATCTGCCACAACTTGGCCGGGCGGGATAACGCAATTGCAGTCGTGGACTCGAACGGAGAAGCTGCCGAAACGGTCGCAATGGAGCTACGAGAAAAGGGCGCGCACGCCGTCGCGTGTCGAACTGACGTCAGCGACCGGGCGCAGGTGGACGATGCCATGCACACAGTCCGGAGCGAGCTGGGGCCGGTGGGGATCCTGGTGACCAGTGCCGGAGTCGCCAAGTTCGAGCCTTTTGCCGACATCACATTGGAATCATGGAACCGCGTGATGGCCATCAATCTCACCGGCACATTTCATTGTGTGCAGGCGGCACTCCCAGACATGGTGGAGGCCAAGTGGGGACGTGTCGTGCTCATCTCGTCGTCCAGCGCGCAGCGCGGGGCTCCTCGCATGGCGCACTATGCCTCCTCAAAAGGTGGCGTGATTGCCTTGGCGAGGACCCTGGCCTTGGAATACGCAGCCTCTGGCATCACGGTCAACAACATCGCTCCCTCGAGTATCGATACCCCCATGGTGGACCAATGGCGGGTTTCCGGAGCCATCGGTTCCTCTGACGCGATGGCCCGCAACATTCCCGTCGGCCGGGTAGGAACGGGCGACGACGTCGCGGCGGCATGCGCGTTCCTTTGCTCGGAGGAAGCGAGCTACATCACGGGCCAGACCCTGAGCGTCAACGGCGGCTCGTATGTCACGTGAGTGCTGCCTGGCGCCAGCGCCACTGCGAACGATTTGATCCCGACGCACCTGCGAGCACTCGTTCGGGCTCCCACACCACGACATGAAGGGGGCCCCATCCAGGGCCCATCCCCGGGTTCTCCCAACGACAACTGCTCTCTCGGCGGATCCAGGGAGTCCAGCAACGTGTAATGTACTGGTCAGTACAGGCTTTTGAACGCGGGGAACGGCGATGCCAGAACGGATCGAGATACCTGACTCGTTCCCCAGCGTAGGGGGGGTCAGCGACAAACGGGTGGTGATCACCGGAGCCGGGCGCGGGCTGGGTGAGTTGATCACCCACGCGTTTTCACGTGGTGGTGCGAAGGTGGTGCTGGTGGCGAGGACCGAGCGTGAACTCAAGTCCGTCGCCGATTCACTGCCGGGGCCCACCATGGTGTTCTGCGGCGACGTTCGAGACGCTGATTTCAACGAAGCGGTGGCTGACCGAACGGTCTCTGAGTGGGGCGGCGTGGACGTCTGGATCTGCAACGCGGGAATCTCACCGATCGTCGCTGGGCCACTCGACACCACTCCGCAGGTTTGGCGAGACGTCATCGACGTCAACCTCACCGGGGCCTTCCTTGGCGCTCGCGCCGCCGCTCGCGTGATGGGCAAAGGAGGGAGGCTCATTTTCACGGGCTCGGTGCTGGGTGAACGACCGTGTAAAGGTCTCGCCGCCTACAGCGCCTCCAAGGCTGGACTTGTCGGCATGGCGAAGGGATTGGCGCTCGACCTGGCATCCTCAGGCATAACAGTCAACGTCGTCGCACCTGGCTGGTTCGATTCCCCCCTCGCTGACGCATGGAAGAGCAACGACCAATTATCCGAGTTCATCTTGGGACACACCGCACAGAAGCGCTGGGGGCGATCCGTCGATCTGGCCGGCGCCTTCCAGTTCCTCGCATCCGAGGCGGCGGCATTCGTGACTGGGACCGTGCTCAATGTTGACGGCGGCTACCTCCTCGCATGAGCCACGCTGGTCTGGGACAGATGGCGGTCCGAACAGGGGGAACGGCATCAAGGAAGAGGGGAACGTGATGGGCACGGAGCAACGGGTGATCGCAATTCTTGGCGCAGGCGGGGCGCTTGGCGGAGCCATTTCGCGCCAATTGGCGGGTGAATCCCCCGCCGGTTTGGTACTGAGTGATGTCAATGCCACTTCTCTCGACAGCACGATCGGTGCAGTCTCCGACAGCGGAGTTCCTCTCGAAACGACCCTCGCTGATGTCAGCGACTTCCAGCAGGTCGAAGCAGTCGTCGCACGGACAGTAGAGCGGTTCGGCCGCCTCGATGTCCTGGTCAGCAATGCCGGGGTGCTGTCGCCCAATGGCCGAATCCATAATCTGGCCGCGGAGGACTGGGAGCGAGCGTTCCAGGTCAATGTCCTGGGTCAGGTGAATGCCATCCGTGCCGCGGTCCCTGTGATGCGCGAGCAAAATTCGGGCTCGATCATCCTCACGGCCTCGGTCGCAGGTCTCACGGCATGGCCACATGCTGCCCCCTACTGCGTGACGAAGGCTGCCGTCATCCACCTCGCCAAGGTGGCTGCCGTTGAGTACGCGCGTGACGGAATACGCGTCAACTGCGTGTGCCCTGGCACGTTCCTATCAGGGATGCACGCGGACCTTTCTCCCGGAGCGATCGACGCGATTGCGGCCAAACATCCGCTGGGATTGGGTTCTCCCTCTGATCTCGTCGGGGCCTACTCGTATCTGGCGAGTGACGCATCTCGCTGGACAACAGGCTCGGCGATCGTTGTCGACGGCGGGTACGCCGCGCCCTAGCGGTGCGTTCGTCCGGAGATCGATCCGGACAAGGGCCTGATCAGGAAGTCGCCGACGTTCGGATTTCCACGTCGCTCTGATCGACTGGTGCTTCCGAGCCCGTCCTCACAACGTGTCTGCGAGGACTCGCGAAACTCCGTCTGCGATGACCCCTGACATTACGGGTGACGAATTGGCCATGCCCCATATGAAGATGTCCGCGAACGAGGCTGCGACCTGCTTCGCCGAGAGACGCCCGTCGGCCTTCAGCCACAAGTACGTGTAGTTATGCATACCAAGCCATGCGCGCGCCGAGAGCCGCGGATCGCGTGATCGAAAGTGGCCGGACGCAGTACCTGCCTCGAAGACAGCCTCGACCCGTCGTTCGTATTCTCGTCGCCTCTTTCGGAACTGCTCGGCATTCTCACCTGTCAGCGCATGAAACTCGTGCAAGAACACCCAGACATGATCGGGGTAGCGGACGATGACATCGAGCAGTTCCTGGCCGAGCAACGCCAATTGATCGGGTGGGGAACCGCCGGCGACCGCCACGCGATCCGCACCGATCATGACCTCATCCATGACACGATCGTGGATCGCTGCAAGGAGCTGCTCTTTGGACCCGATGTAGTAGTAAAGGGCCCCTTTTCCCAGCTGGTTCGCTTCACAAAGCTCGATCGTGCTTGTGGCGTGATACCCGCGCTGGGCGAAGACATTCGCAGAGCAGTCGATTATGGCCTTGCGACGCAGGTGCCATTTGGCGCTGCGCCGGGACTCGTCCTGAGATTTAGCCTGGGGCATCCTCTAGCCTTGTCTGACCTCTAGTAGCCCGACCCATCACCATGAAGTGACGCCGTTCAATGCCACTAATCCGCTGGTCACCGTATGTTTTCATTGTAGCAGGCACGAGACCTGCCATCTCAGCAACCCAACGCTCGAGCGATGACCACGTGTTGGATCTCGTTGGTACCCTCTCCGATCTCGAGAACCTTTGAATCGCAATAGAACCGGGCGACAGGGGAATCGAGCATGTACCCCACTCCCCCATGGATCTGTACAGCTTCTGATGCTGCTGCGGTCGCCACGCGACTCGCCTTCAGTTTCGCCATTGACGCTTCCTTCAGAAACGGCTGGCCACTGTCTCGCAAGTAGGCGGCACGATACGTCAGCCATCGAGCCGCCTCCAGCTCGGTCGCGATGTCGGCCAGCTTGAATTGCACCGCCTGGAATTGCGAGATGGGCCGACCGAACTGATGACGCTGCCGGGCGTAGTCCGTCGCCAAATTGAGGACGGCTTGGGTCAGGCTGAGCGAGAGCGCTGCGATCGAAATCCGACCAACCTCGAGGGTTGCGAGGAACTGGCGTAGCCCGAGGTCGGGATTGCCGATGAGGTGATCATCAGGTACCCACACGTCGTCAAAGTACAGCTCTCGCGTGTCGAGTCCTCGCCAACCGATGCCCCGCATCTTCGGTCCCATGGTGAACCCCGGCGTGTCCTTCTCTACGACGAAGCTTCCAAACCTGGGATCCTCACCCCCTGATTCCGCTCGGGCGAGCAACGTCACTCCAAACGACATGTCAGTACCAGCGTTGGAAATGAACGCTTTCCGGCCGTTTATCCGCCAGCCGCCGTCGCGCCGCTCTGCCCGGGTAGTAATACTACGGGTGTCCGAACCAGCGTCAGGCTCGGTGAGTCCGAAGGCCCCGAGCACGTGTCCTGCAGCCAGCGGACGCAACCAGCGCTCGCGTTGCGCGTCATTGCCGAACAAATACAGCGGCAGCGAGCCGATGGTCACGTGGGCCTGCCAAGCCGCCGCAACTGATTGATCCGCCAGACCGATCTGCTCCATGGCCGCAACGAAGCCCACGGTCGACATGCCGATCCCTCCCCACTCTTCTGGAATCAGCATCCCCAATAAACCCAACTGGCCCATCTCACGCAGAAGTTCGGTCGGACACTCGGCGCGGTCCCAGGCCGCTGGCGCGCGGCGAGCAATCTCATTGGTCGCGAAATTGCGGCAGAGCTCGACGAGGTCGCGTTCGTCTTCGGTTAATGAAAAGTCCACCTTCGGAAGGTTAGTAGACCAATCGGTACAATATCCAGGGCGGTTTGCCCGACCATTCGGGGGTGCGGAGTGCAGTCGCACGGCACAGGACGTGTCAACGCCAGGGGGGTCGTCAAATGCGCCTCCGGAGTTCGAGGCACATGCAGTCCTAAAGGCGAAGCCGCAGTTCTTGCCGTGCCAAGAGACTGCTGTACAGGTCGAGCACGGTGTGAGGCCCTGAATCTCCCAGCAAGTTCTCCGCATTGGTTTGAAGGTGGGCCCTCCAAAATGCCTCCGCCTCCACGTCTTGACGCGTTTCGAGGAGGTTGACGAAGTCTTCATGCTCTTTGAGAGCAGTTGTGCGCAGAGGATCATGCTCCGGATCAGTGTTGACGGCTGTCTCGTGAAGTCGGATGACTTCATTGAGGAGTCGAGCCATCAACGCCAGTGTTCGGTTGCCGGCGAGAGTGACGACAAGATAATGAAAGTCCGTCTGACTTTCGGCAAATTTGATCGGGTCGATCAGAGCCTTTCGGCTGTTCTCCAGACCTTCACGTAGCTTCGCCATGTCCTCCTCGTTCCAAGACCTTGCCAAGAGTCCCGCCAGGGGAGGTTCGAATGTCATACGCGCCTGCCACACGTCTTTGAGCGTGGTCTGATCAAGTTGCAGAAGGATGCCGACGGCGCGACCCGCGGCCACTTCATTTGGCAGCTGCACGCGAGCACCGCTGGCGCCGCGGCGTACTTCAATGAGCGTTTCCGATTCCAGTATCCGAAGCGCCTCTCGGATGGTGGGCTTCGAAACGCCAAAGCGTTCGATCAGAACGGCCGCTGCCGGCAGCTGCTCACCCTCCTTCAGAACGCCTGTGACGATGTCTCGCCTAATGAACTCCGCAACGACCTCAGCCATTTTGGGCAGTCGCAGAGGACGTGTGAGCTGCCCGTACGTGTTGGCTGGGGCGCCGTCTCGCTTCAATGCGTCGGCCACACAGTGAGCATACCCATGCGGACGTCCAACATGGCGAAGTTAGATAGGCAGGTTAGCCTAGGACCGCCTCATTGGCGCCATTACCTCCTCGGCGAAGCGTAAGGCCGGCTCCACACTCAGTGGGTGGCCGAAATCGAGCACGAAGTAGCTGATGCCCAGGTCCCTTAGGCCCTCAAGTCTTTGAAGCCATTCCTCAGAATCAGGGCCCGACTCCGGCAATTGTCCAGCCACCGTTACGCAACACGTCACATCCCCGTCGTCACGACCAAATGCATTCGCCGCCTCATAGACGATGTCGCGCTTACGCTGCCAGGACTCCTCGTCCCCAAATCCCGTGTTCCAGATATCGGCGCGTCTGCCGACGATTTTTAATCCGATTGATTCACCGGAACTTCCGATGCACACCCGAGGTGCAACCTCAGGTCGTGGCGTCGCCACCGCGTCATCGATGCCGAAGTATTCCCCACGAAATTGCGGGTGCTCTTCGGTCCACATTTTCCGACAGATCTGAACCACTTCTTCCAGTTGGCGAAGGCGCACAGCGGCAGCAGGGAACTCGTAACCGTACGCCTTGTACTCCTCTTCCCTCCACCCAGCGCCAATACCAAGGATGAACCGGCCTTGCGTCAGCACCTGAAGGGTTGAGGCCATCTTTGCGATGAGTGCCGGGTTGCGGTATCCATGACCTACTACATGGTGCGCGACATCGACGTTGTCGAACTTCGCCGCGAGCCACGTCAAAGTCGTCCAGGCCTCGAGAAAGCCTTCCTTCTTCGCATCGTCAAATCCGTAGAAATGATCCGCGATCCATACTGAGTCGAAATAGGGAAGTACTGAGGGAAAGAGATGCTCGGCCTGAAAGGTCACTATCGGTTTGAAATCGCTCCCCGCATGCGATGCGACCGGTGAGAGCCACCCGAATTTCGTGTCGCTCATGACCCGAAAAGGAACTCGTCGATGGCACGATGGTAGTTCCAGATCGTCATCTCCTGGGCTCGGTTCAGACGGTGCCCGTCGTACCCCAGAGAATGCATGCCGATGGCGACCTCCGACATGTTGGAGAAGTCCTGTTCGAGAATGGCGCCCAGCGAGGCCTGCCGCCAGTCATCGAAGTGCTCCGGCGCTGCGGTAGTGATGCCTTCGGTCGGGGGCAGCCACAGGCCTTGCACGTCGAAAATGCACTTGTCGGGGTCCTTTCCGTACGGACGGGTCCGGTAGGCGAGGCACGTACCGAAGTCCACGAGAAACACCGTGTTGGGGAAGACATGCCAGTCGTACATACCCTTCTTGAGCTGCTCCTCGGTCAGCTCGGGATAGTCGACGCCGGCGGCACGGGCGTGCTTCTTCCGCAGCTTCTGGTAGATCGCGTTACCTTCAGGGCCGCTGGCCTCTGGGATTGTCCGGAGTTCCGCCGCCGCTCCCAGGTCGGTTGGCAGGTACAGGCTCCGAAGCTCCCGCAGGTTGTAGACGACATTGTGATAGACGGCCTCAGGGCTGACTCCGTACTCCGGACGCAGGCGGGTGGAGCTGCCTTCGCTGCCGTAGCGAAAGACGTCGGCGTGTCGGGAGTGGTAGCGGAACAACTCGTTGTAGGTTTTCCCGTAACCCTCACACTCTGCGATTGTCGGAGGGGTGGTGTGCTTGTCCGGCCTCACCAGCTGGGGATGAGTGCCGGGGACGTGCCAGCTCTCGTTGAAGGCGTCGAGCGCGGTCTTCCAATTCGTGTTGACCAACACCGACTTGTACCAGGCGACCCGCATATCCTCGAGCTTGTAACCCTCCAGCCTGGATGGCATCGGGTCGAGGAAGTCGAGAAGAGGCTCGGCGTCCGGATCCATGTTGACGAAGACCCAGCCTCCCCAGGTATCGACCTTCACCTCGGGGAGGCACAGCTCGCCAGCCGGACGGGGATCGAAATTCTCCTCATCTGCCTGGTACTTGAGCGATCCGTCAAGGTTCCAGCGCCAGGAGTGGAACGGGCACCGGAACTCGGCGATTCGTCCTTGTCCCTGGACGAGCCTCGTGCCCCGGTGCCGGCAGGCGTTGAAGTAAGCCCGCAGCCCTTGCTCGGTCCGGACCACAACGATTGACTGGCCGCAGATCTCGAAATCGACGTAGTCACCGACCCGCTCCACTTCGTCGAAGCGACAGGCGTTCAGCCACGTCCGCGGAAAGAGGCGATCGATCTCGAGTTGAAGGAATTCAGGGTCGGTGTAACGACCTTTCGGCACATATGCCGGTCCGAGCCGCCATTGCTCGGGCACATCAAGATTTGGCACTGCCATTGGAACTTCGGTCGTCGTCATTAGCCCTCCTCCGTACGTCATTTTTCGGTCTGGTAGATATCGGCCCGACGTGCCCCGTCGTCGGCAGCTCGCCACGCCACCTCCGCGCGTCCCACGTCTTTTCTGAGTCTCCCCCCGCCAGAAGCGTGCATGCGGCGCCTCCCACGCTGAGCCGTACCTGGCCGAGGGTAAGCCGGATGACTCCAGACATATCCATGCAGTCGCACGTATTCCAGGTCACTGATTTTCACACCGCCCGAGAGGTAAGTCAACTTGGCTAGCTATGTTTACTACCTCTTGGGACAAGATTGCCCCGCTCTCTCGGGCCAAGAGGCCGCTGCCGCCATTCTGGGCTCGGGGTGGCAAGCCGGCGCCCTTGCCGGCGACGTGGCCGCCAAGGATCAAGGAGAGGCAACGATCGGCGATGTCGGCGCGTGGCTCGTAAGCAATCGACATCCGGATTCACAGAGCAGGATCGCCCTCGGCTCCCCATGGATTGGCAATGGCCACACTGGGACTCGTCAAACGTCGCCGCCTTTTCCATGTGAAGTGATGGGCACGATCATCTTCACTCCCTCTGCTCGGTCGGCAATGATCGGAAGGGCCGTCCAAACGGATCGACCTGGGAGATCAACAGCGCCCTGCCGACATGAACTACCTGGCGTCCTCGGTCGAGGTGGGCGTCGCCAGCAAACTCACGTGCGCCCACGCCATCCGCATTAGAACGCCGCGTATTGACGAAACCATCTACCGTCCTCCCGGTCGTTGCGTCACCTATGCTCACAGCGTCCGTACTTCCATCAGATTCGTACGACCAGCAGGCCTTGACACCGCCAACTGATGTTGGCACAAACATTCGGGAGGTAATGACGATGGTAGATCGTCATCCCTTAATCGTCGTTCTGCGCCGGCCTTCCACGGAACTGGGGCTATCGTCGACACCGCACAGAGACCCTTTGCGACCCCTGGCAGCACCGTTCCACGCAAGCGTCGCGGTGGAGGTCCTCGCCGCACCGAGGGTCCGCTTGGGTGAGGTGCTCCGTGGAGCGTGAACCGCTCGTCATATTCGAGGTAAACGATCGGATCGCAACGATGACCCTCAATCGGCCCGAGGCACGGAACGCTCTCAACAGGGCGCTCATGCACGCCCTGTGGGATGCGATCGCTCAGGCGGGAAGTGACCCGGGCGTGGATGCCGTTGTGTTGACCGGCGCCGACCCGGCATTCTCGGCGGGAGTCGATCTCAAGGAGGTGTCGGGGGAGGAAACGCCCTCCGCTGATCCCCGCGAACCTGGACGGGGCCCCGAGCGAGACACCAATGGTCTATTCCGGTTCATCCCGGTGATCGAGAAGCCGGTGATTGGCGCCATTAATGGCGTCGCAGTGACCGGAGGGTTGGAGATCGCACTTCAGTGCACATTTCTCGTGGCGTCGGAACGGGCACGTTTCGCCGACACCCACGCACGAGTTGGGATCATGCCCGGAGGGGGGATCACCGTCCTCATGGCTCAATCGATGGGGCTCCGGCAGGCCATCGAACTCTCGCTGACAGGAAACTTCCTCACCGCTGACGACGCACTCCGATTGGGTTTGGTCAACCACGTCGTTCCCCACGAGGATCTCGTGCCATTCGCGCAACGCCTCGCGGGGGATATCGCCAACAACGACCAACAAAGCATCCGCCGCCTCCTGCTGCATTACCGGCAAATGACCAATGCCGCCACGCTGGACGAGGCTCACCTGATCGAGGGCTACATGGCCGAGACGTGGCGCATGGCGACCAGTCGGGTCGCGGAGCGACGCGCCGACGTCATGGCACGCGGGCGCTCGCAGACGTCCTGATGCAGATCGACACGACCCTGGGTGGGCTCGAGTCCTCCCTTGGCGCGGCGGCGGCCGCCGAGGCAGCCGGCTACGACGGTGTCTTCACGGGCGAGTTGAACAACGACCCGTTCCTTCCGCTGGTGTTGGCGGCTGGGGCTACGGAGCGCATTGACATCGGAACATCGATCGCCGTTGCATTTTCTCGGTCTCCGATGGCGGTCGCCTACACCGCCTACGACCTGCAACGATTCTCCGGGGGACGGCTCGTGCTGGGTCTCGGATCGCAGGTCAAGGCGCACATTACTCGGCGCTTCTCCATGCCGTGGGCTCGCCCCGCTGCGCAGATGCGAGAGTTCGTGCAGGCAATGCGAGCTGCATGGCGATGCTGGTCCGACGGCGAGCCGCTCGCGTTCGAGGGTGAGTTCTACCACCACACCCTCATGCCGCCGACATTCATACCTTCCCGTCACGAGTTCGGGCCGCCGCCTGTCTACGTCGCCGGGGTGGGAGACGGAATGACTCGCATGGCAGGAGAAGTCGCAGACGGCTTCATCTGTCACGCCTTCACAACCGAGCGATGGATCCGGGAGCGCACGATCCCGGCCCTTGCGGAGGGGCGGCGCCGGTTGGGCAAGCCGATGGAGGGCTTCACTGTCAAGGCCGCCATCTTCCTTGCCACCGGGACCGATGCGGAAATCGAAGCAGAGGTCGCGACGATCCGTTCGCACATTGCCTTCTATGCGTCAACGCCAGCGTACCGGTCGGTCCTCGCCCTCCATGGCTGGGGTGATCTGGGTCAGGATCTCACGCAGCTCTCCAAGGAGGGTCGGTGGTCCGAGATGGAAGGCCTCATCGACGACGAAATGCTCCACGCGTTCGCCGTCGTCGCGCCGCTTGAGGAGATCCCGGAGCGAGTCGGCAAACGCTGCGCCGGCGTCGTTGACCGAGTTTCTTTCATCAGCAGAGTGCATCACCCCGTGCTAGTGGGAATGCTCAAATGACGCTGGCTCGTTGGGATTGACGGCCGCGTGTCGGGACACCTTGGGTGCGCAGAAGATGAGAAAGGGGTAGGCCATGAGCTGGGATTTTGAAACGGACGCGGCGTTCGAGGCTCAGTTGCAATGGATGCGGGAATTCGTAAGGGAGGAAATCGAGCCGCTTGACGTGCTCTGGCCCGACGACGTCTATCGCCAGCCGCAGCGAGAGGAAGTCAACGTGCTGCTGCGCCCCCTCAAGAAGCAGGTGCGCGCACGCGGGCTCTGGGCTGCCCACCTTGGCCCCAACTTGGGTGGGCAGGGTTACGGGCAGTTGAAACTTGCCCTGATGAACGAAATTCTCGGTAGGTCGCAGTGGGCTCCGCGAGTGTTCGGGACTCAGGCGCCTGACACCGGGAACGCTGAGATCCTGGCCCACTACGGGACCCCTGAGCAGAAGGCGAAATACCTTGTACCTCTTCTCGAGGGAGACATCGTTTCTTGTTACTCGATGACCGAGCCCCAGGGAGGTTCCGATCCAGGAGGCTTCTTGACCCGTGCGGTGCAGGACGGAGAAGAGTGGGTCATCACCGGGTGGAAGTTCTTCTCCTCCCATGCGCGCTGGGCCGAATTTCTGATCGTGATGGCGGTCACGGATCCGAATTCGATGCCGTACCGGGGAATGTCGATGTTTCTCGTCCCCCGCGGATCGCCCGGTCTCGACATCGTCCGCAATATCGGACTTTACGGCGAAGCCGAGGGGGACGGCGCACATGGGCTCGTGCACTACAACGAGGTCCGTGTCCCTGCGGCAAACCTGCTCGGCGAGGAAGGCGAGGGATTCGCTGTGGCCCAAACACGCTTGGGCGGCGGCAGGGTGCATCACGCGATGCGATCAGTTGGAATCTGCCAACGTGCGTTCGACATGATGTGCGAACGCGCTCTCAGTCGTACGACGAAGGGGTCCCTCCTTGCCGATAAGCAGTACGTACAGGGCTATATCGCCGATTCCTGGATCGAACTCGAACAGTTCCGGCTCTTGGTCCTGCGTACTGCGTGGAAGATCGATCGCTACCAGGACTACCAACGGGTCCGAGAGGACATCGCGGCAATCAAGGCCGCCGCGCCCAAACTCATCAACGACATCGTAGGACGAGCGATCCAGGTGCACGGAGCACTGGGTATCTCAAACGAGCTCGACCTGGGACGCCTGTTCCTCATGCAGTACGCCGTCGGGTTCTCCGATGGCCCGAGTGAGGTACACAAGGCGACGGTCGCTCGGCGGGTACTCAAGAGATATTCTCCGGCGCCCGGCCTTTGGCCAACCCAGCACCTTCCGACCCGCCGAGCAGAAGCCCGGGAACTTGTCAAAGAGCGGCTCGCAGGATCGCCGGGCCAACAATGATCGTGGTAGCTATAGCGCTGAGTCGTCCGAGACATTGCGATAGCGTCTCGACACTGTCCGACCGGCCCAAGCGGCCGACACAGAGACGACGACCGGAGGGAGCCATCCATGACCACTGACACGATCGAGGAGCCGACAATCGATACGGCTTCGCTCGCCGCGTGGATGGACAAGGAAGGACTGTCTGGAAAGGGCCTGCCAATCGAAGCGCAGTTCATCTCTGGTGGGAGTCAGAACGAAATTTTCGAGATTCAGCGGGGCGAACTCCACGGTGCGCTTCGCATGCCTCCCAGTTCTGCCCCCGTAGCCCGCGACGAAGGAATCTTGCGCGAATGGCGGATCATCGAGGCACTTTCTGGGACGGACGTTCCTCACACCGAAGCGATCGCGGTGTGTCGAGACTCGGCCGTCCTTGGACGGCCCTTCTACATCATGGGGTTCGTCGATGGTTGGTCGCCCATGGCCATCGGTGGTTGGGAGGCCCCGTATGACACCGACCCGCACGAGCGTCGAGGACTGGCGTATCAACTCATTGACGGCATCGTCGAAATGGGAAAGGTGGATTGGCAGGGCAACGGACTAGGGGATCTCGGTCGCCCCGAGGGCTATCACGATCGCCAGGTCGAGCGCTGGACCCGATTCTTGGAGAGAATCAAGGGACGTGAGATTCCTGGTCTTGACGAGACGACGGCATGGCTCTCGACACATCGACCCCTCGACTTCGTCCCGGGCATCATGCACGGCGACTATCAATTCGCCAACGTGATGTTCCGCCACGGCACGCCCGCCCGCCTCGCGGCCATCATCGACTGGGAGATGGGGACCGTCGGCGATCCCAAACTCGACCTCGCCTGGGCTCTCCAGGGTTGGCCCGAAGACACGTCTCAGGAGACCGGGGCGAGCTATGTGGACCTTACCGGCATGCCTGGTCGCAGCGAACTGCTCGCCTTCTACGCCGAGCGCTCAGGGCGCCAGGTTGACGACTTCGACTACTACCTTGTCCTAGCCCGGTGGAAGTTGGCCATCGTCCTCGAACAAGGCTTCCAGCGCGCCGCGGGTGATCCCAAGCTCGAAGCGTTTGGACCATTGATCCTGGACCTCATGGCCCGGGCCGCCGAGTTGGCTGCATCCAGCCAGTACACGGGTACTCGCCAGTAGTTCTCGCGAAAAGGATCGATAGCGGCGCCATTGCGCGCTTCGGGTGGCTCGCGGAGCAGAATGTCGCCGCCGCGGAGATCGACTCACTCCAAATTGTCGGCGCGCGCTCTGACAAAGGCCTCGATTCCCTGCCGCAGCGACGGGCTGGCGGCCACATGCAGATGTCTGGCGGATTCGACTTCGATGTACTCCCCTATATCCATGCGCTCTGCGGACAAAATGTTTGCCTTCATCGTCCGCAGCGGAAAGGGATGGTGGTCGCCCAGTTCCCCCGCCAATGCGAGAACCTCTGCATGAAGATCCACCGACGCGAAGACCCGGGTCACCAGCCCCATCGCCAAGGCTTCGTCTGCCGCGATCTTTTCAGGAAAGAACAGCAACTCTCTAGCGCGTGACCCCCCGACCAACCGCTGCAGCGACCATACCAACCCCATGTCGCCTGACACGCCAACCTTTAAGAACGCCGTTGCGAACTTGGCGCGATCCGATGCGAAACGGAAATCGCAGGCGCACGCCCAACCGAGAGCGGCACCCGCGCAGCCTCCGTCAATGGCCGCTATCGTGACCTGCGGCATGGAGTGCAAGAGCGTGGAGGCGTGGTAGGCGGGCCCGAGTTGCTCGAGCGAAGGCGTCTGGGTGGGTTCGCCTCCGGTGAGGTCGGCCCCCACCGAGAAGTCGTCTCCCGCACCGCGGAGCACCACCACTCTGACATCGCTCGCTGGCACAGGGAGCAGGGCTTGGTGGAGCTGCCGGCACATGTCTACGGTGATGCCGTTGCGCCGACCAGGTCGGTTGAGCGTGATGATCAGCACGGGGCCCCGCCGTTCGCTCAGCACGCACGGTTCCAGATCCGTCATCGGTCGCAACTTAGTCCAAGGCTGCCGATCACGTGTCGGCGCACTGCATCCTTTCCGTGACATGACCGCTCCGACGCTTCCGTCACCCTCTCACCTTGCCCGTGAAGGGGTCCATAGCCCGCGTAAGAGGTCAGGCAATGGTGAGACGGGTGTTGAACCATGGGTCACGGTGTACATTGCGAACTGGCACATCGGTGGGTGAGACTCTTCTCCTGAGGGGGTGACGACGAACTTGGTGACGTGTCGTGGGGGCCAGTTGTGGCAGCGTCTGCCGCGGAGTCGACCGCCTTCCATCTCTTCGAGCCGCAGGCTGACCGCTCCGCAGTGCGTTGCGGCGCCAGCGACCACGCCATGACAGCGCCTTCCCCGCATTCAGCGAACGACTTCTTCAGACATTCTGGGCTGAACCAGCCGACGATCGACTTGAGTGAGCTCGAATCCATGGCCGCCTCAAAACTCGACCCGGCGATCTATTCCTACATCAGTGGAGGCGCTGGAGATTCCGTTGCTGCCAACCTGGCGGCTTGGGAGCAATTTCGACTTCGTCCCCGCATGCTCCGGGACGTCACCCACGTTTCCACCGTCTCGAGGGTCCTCGGTGACCAAACGGCGGCGCCGATCCTCATTGCGCCGACAGCCATGCATAGGCTCGTCCTTCCGGCCGGGGAGCTTGCCACTGCCCGCGCCGCGGCGCGGGCGGGAGTGACGTACGTCGTCTCTATGGCCGCCACGACGGCGATCGAGGAGATCTCTCAGGCGGCGCCTGATGGTCGACACTGGATGCAGGCTTACATCAGGCGCGACAGAGGGATAACACGTGCCTGCCTCGAGCGAGCCGCTGCCGCCGGCTGCCAGGCCGTTGTGCTGACTGTCGATTCTCCCGGTACTCCCTCTTATCGGTCCCGACCGGGAGAATCGCTCAATCGTGGCCTACCACTTCCAAATCTTGCGCCAGATCAGAGCCGGCCCGACGTGCTCAGTGTCGCCGCCGACTATGCAGCGGACGTGACATTCGAGGATCTGGACGATGTGCGGGGTTGGACCAACCTGCCGCTCGTCGTCAAGGGAATCCTTCGGGGCGACGACGCCGTGCGCTGCCTTGACAGCGGAGCTGATGCTATTGCGGTCTCCAACCACGGAGGTCGACAGGTGCCTGGGTGCATTCCTACGGCGATGGCTCTTCAGGATGTCGTCGACGCCGTTGCTGGAAGAGGTGACATATACGTCGATGGCGGCATCCGCACAGGAGCTGACGTGTTGAAAGCTCTTGCCCTGGGGGCAACCGCAGTCATGGTCGGCAGGCCGATCTTATGGGGACTGGCCGTCGGCGAAGAGAGCGGAGCTTTCGCCGTATTGGAACAGCTCAGAGCCGACCTCAGCCGGCTGATGGCGCAGTGCGGAATCCCTGACATCTCGTGTGTGTCTGAGGACCTCGTACGCCTGGCCCGTTAGCCGCTCCAAGAAATACGATGTCCTTACGTGAGCGAGTACCCAGGGCTGGATCAGCCGGGGAGCGCTCCACTGACGACCTCACCGCCTTTCAAAACGGCTACAGGGTTCGTATCCGCGAGCAGGCCGATATCGGCGGAAGGGTCGCCATCGATCACCAGCAGGTCGGCGATCTTCCCCACAGCAATGGTGCCCAGATCGTCGCTGCGCCCGATGAGCTCTGCACCGTGACGCGTGGCCCATTTGATCGCCGACAAGGATGGAAGGCCCACATTGTCCACCTAGGTGTGGAGCTCGGCCCCGTAATCACCGTGCCGCAGTCGCACCCCACCGTAGTCGTCACCGAGGAGAAGGTGGACGCCAGCGGCCTCCGCCTTCGGCAAGGCGTCGTACATGAACTGCAGGCCCCCGCTTCATTTCAGCGGCTGCTTCTGGGGCTTCTGCCTCAGTGAGTTCGGCCACAACCTTCGGGTAGTGGACGCTCGGTACGACGAAGGTGCCGGTCTCGGCGAGCGCGGCGATGACGTCGTCGTCCATCTCGTCGCAGTGGTCGATGATGTCGATGCCGAGTTCGATCGACATCATGATTGCATTGCCGCAAGGGACCAGATGACCTCGCGTCACAAAGAGCTTGATCACCTTGAGGCCGATCTTCGCCTCTTCGCGAACGGCGAGCGTGAACGCATCGGGTCCATCGCAGTTCCGGGCTGCACCGAGAGTTCGTAGGCGCCAATACCACGGCGCCAACAAGTCATTGGCGTGTCCAGTCGTGCTGAGCTCCCGCAAGCTTGGTGTGAACCGCGGGCCCTGGACGAATCCATCGTCAATGGCCTGACTGATCGCCGGGTCAATGTCGCATGCGGCCCCAGCACCGACGACGAGGGTGTAGCCCTGTTGGAGTGTTGTCAACAGGTTGCGCTGGGCGATGAGAGCCTGGTACCCCGGCGGGTACTCGTAGCCATACGGTGCAAAGCCCTCGTGCATGCCAGATGGAGATGTCAAGTGATAATGGCAGGTCGCCATGCCCGGCATGACCGTGCGCCCATTGAGGTCGACGACACGGTCGTCCTCCTCAATGATGTGCGGGTGGCTGCCGACGGACACGACGCGATCACCTTCGATCACAATCGTCCGCTTGGAAACCGCCGGAGCCTCACCGTTCGAATACGCGCCAGGATACTGTTGTCGCAAGGCGTGGACCGGACGAACATCCATATGGGCCCGCCCACTCCATTAACGTCACCGCGGTGGTCACGCTCATCTTGGTGCATGGTGCAGGCGATACGGGAGCGGTCTGGCACGAGGTCCAGCAGCTTCTGCCCGTGCCGTCCCACGCCCTCGACCTGCCTGGTCGAGGGCGGAATGGATAGTGCTCGTCGCACATTCCATCGGGGGTGCGGTCTCACCGGGCATCGCCGCACAACTCAGCGATCGAGTCGTACACCTCGTGCACATTGCCGCGGTGGCCGCCACCGACGGAGAACTGCCGTTGGCGACCGCCTCACAGGAGTTCGCTGACCGGCTCCTCGCGGATGCGGACGCACTGCGCCGGACGCTGAACGGGGCCACCTTCACTGACGACGAGATTGCTGCACCCGCGGAATGGCGATCGACCAACGATCGCGCCGCCCTTGCCCGCATTGACTCACTGAACTTCGGCTGCGTCCCGACCTCGTGGGCCGGTGTCGATCCCACCATGGGTCGCACGTTCATCCAGCCCCTGCGCGACCGCCTCTACCCCGCTGACGCCCAAGCGCGGCTTGCCGCAGCAATGTGTGCCAACGAGGTCATCACGGTCGACGCAGGCCACAATGTCGCCCGCTCGTGGCCTGCGCCACTTGCCGGCCTCCTCGGCGAGATCACTGCCCGGTACGAATAGCAACCTCGGAGGGGCCGAGGTCACCGAAAGGTCGCCCGTTCATTTGACTCGCATCGCTCTCATCGACGGGAGCTGGCGTTCTCCTTCCAGGCGAGAGAGATAGTCCTCCACAAATGTGACCGTCTCCACGTGACCGGTCGACATGCCGAGTGTCACGCGCTCGATGACCAGAAACCTCGAGATGCTCGATAACAGAACGGCGAACACGACAGGCGGGCAATGCTCGGCGCTGATCCCGTACCGCCCGAGCACGGCTTTGAGCCCCTCGAGCTGTTCGGCCCGGAAACGCTCCGCCGCGGAGGCGATTTCGGCTCGAATGGCCTTGCGGTGATTGGCCAGGGCAATGAACTCCATCGTCAGTGCTGTACCTCGTGGATCGCGACTGAGGTCCCACAATGCCCACAGTGGTTGAACTGAGGCCATCGCGAGCGTCTGGCGTTTGAGACCCTGCTCAGCCCGACGCCGAAAGACTGCGAGGAAGAGGTCGTCCATCGTGCGGAAGTAGTAGTAGACCAGCTGGGGCTTCAATCCGGCTTTGGCCGCGACACGGCGAGAGGAGACCGACGCATAGCCCTCTTCGAGCATGAGTTTCTCAACCGCGTCGAGTAACGCGGCGCGGGTCTTGGAGGTATCGGTGCCGATCCGGCGGGGTCCTTTTTCGTGGCTTCTTGGCATGGTCAGATGTACTCGGCCACACGCCAAGTCCTCATGAACCTTCTGCCGGGATGAACTCGATGTACAGCTTGTGGAGTCCACGCAGAACCCACGTTGGCTCGTATTCGAAATGTCGGGCCGACGGTGGCCCGTGGTGCTCTTCGGATAGTCGGATGTCACGCATTCGGTCGAGGATCCGCGCAATGCTCACACGGCCCTCTACTCGGGCCAAGGGGCCTCCGGGACAACTGTGGGTACCGCGCCCGAAGGCGATGTGGGTCTTGGCGTTCGGGCGGTCGAGGCGGAACTCGTCGGGACATTCGAAGTGTCGGGGGTCGCGATTCGCAGCGCCGTTCAACAACATCACGGGTGTCCCGGCGGCGATATCGACCCCGGCGACGTTGGTCGAACGCCGCGCCAGTCGGAAATCTGACTTCACCGGACTCTCGATGCGCAGGGCCTCCTCGATGAAATTCGGAATGCGCTCATGGTGCGCCCGCAGCTCGTCCTGGAGTTCCGGATATTCGCAGAGGTACTTCAATCCCACTGCAAGTAAACGGGCGGTTGTCTCCTGCCCTGCCGCAAAGAGAAACGTTGCCGTTCGCACCACAGCGGTCACTTCGGGTGTGCTCCCATCGGGATACTTCCCGATCGCCAACTGCGTCAGCACGTCGTCACGAGGATCTCGTCGGCGGTCTTCGATGTACCGCGCGAACCAGTCGTCGAGCCCTCCGAGCGCGTTCAACCCCATCTGCGCCCCCCCACCAATCTCACCGGGCGAGGCGCTCAACCCGAAGAACTCGCGAAAGCGTTGATGATCGGTTTCTGGCACCCCAAGCACGTCGGCGACGACCAGCATGGCGAACGGCTGTGAGTACGCCTCTATGAATTCGCAATGGCCGTCCCCGATGAACTCATCGATCTGCCGATCGGCGAGGCGCCACATGAATTTCTCGTTCTCCTTGAGATGCTTCGGGGTGAGCAACCGCATGATCAATGCGCGCTCCTGGGTGTGCATCGGCGGGTCCATCGTCACCATGTGCTCGTTCATCGGCAGCTGATCACGGTAGCGGTCGATGATCTCGCTGACGTCGTCGCCCTC
>Ga0307374_10004820_pt1 | contig 22279 bp, 18 predicted proteins | sample OX3MG_FD_202532 | JGI IMG/M metagenome (GOLD analysis project Ga0307374, IMG submission 202532) | Soil microbial communities from Risofladan, Vaasa, Finland - OX-3 | ecosystem: Environmental > Terrestrial > Soil > Coastal area > Acid sulfate soil | place: Finland: Risofladan, Vaasa | collected...
AACTCGATCGGGCCCTCGATGACCTGGCTGATGCTGCAGTCCGGGCCGCCGCGGCACTCGGTCGGGAAGGCGGTCAGGAGCTTGGGGTCGCCCTCGTAGCCGGCCGTGGCGTCAAACAGTGCGCGCAGGAAGCGGGTCGGCGTGGTCCTCGTGCCGGGCGTGTCCAGGTCCATGCCGAAGGACTGGAAGATCTCGGCGGCGTAGCCCTCGAACTTCTTCCACTGCGCGGGCCTGATCGTCCGCGGTTGGGTCTTCTCCCACTGGGTCGTCTCTTCGGGATCAGAAGCGAGCGTGGACATGGTCGTCTCCTTAAGCCGGTTTCAGCTCAAAACAATGTACGGCCTGGGACGTATTCGGATGTCGCCCACCCACCGGTCGCGCTGAGTGCGCCGCCGGACCGCCGGCAACTGTCGATTACGATGACACGAGCGTTGAAAGCCGATCATCCAACCAGAGGACACGGAGCGCTTGAGGGATACCTTGCGCGCAGGCGGGCTCAAAAAGCCAACCAACTGATTCCTGAGCAGCAACGGCGAGGCCGTCTGCTTGACGTCGGTTGCGGAAGTTATCCCTACTTTCTCGCCACCACGCAGTTCGCGGAGAAATGGGGGATCGATCAGGTCTTCGCCGCCGAGTCAACACTTGAGCTCGACGACGGACACGTGGCGCTGATCCCGTTCGACATCCAGCGCGACGTCTCACTTCCGTTCGCCACAGATTTCTTCTCAGTCGTGACGATGCTGGCCGTCTTCGAGCACATCGAACCGGCCAGGCTCAAGTTTCTGTTGGGCGAGGTCCACCGGGTACTTCAACCTGGGGGCACCTTCGTCATGACGACCCCCTCGAGCTGGACCGATTGGCTGCTGAAGCTCATGGCCGGCCTCGGATTGGTCAGCCACGCAGAGATAGACGAGCACAAGGACACCTACAGTCAGGCTGAGATCAAATCGGCACTGGGGACAGCCGGCTTCAACTCTGGCAAGATAAGTTCCGGCAGTTTCGAAGTCGGGGCGAACCTGTGGGCAACCGCCACCAAGTGATTTACCTAAGTCGATGTTCAAGGCCTCGTTTCGCGATCGGGGCGGGGCATCAAGGGATGGTTGCTGGAGAGCTCGACCCGTCGCACCCGATGGTAGTCGTCGGCCGTGGACGAGCCGAACAGCCTGCGGTCTGAGCTCAGCCGCATCTTGATCAGCGTGCCTAGTGCCCTGACTCCATCCACCCACGTGAGCTTCTTGCCTTCGTCTCGACTGCGGGCGTAGTAATGGATTGGCACCTCGTGGATCCTGTACCCAAGCCGCAATACGCGCGCGGTTATCTCAGGCTCAATGTCGAACCGGGTGCCTCGGAGGTTCAGCCGCTTCCACAATTCCGACCTTAAGATCTTGTAGCCGGTTTCCATGTCCGAGATGTAGCAATCGAAGAGGATGTTGGTAGCCAGCGTCACGGCCCTGTTTCCAATCACAAACCAAAAGCTGAAGGCCGTCTGGCCGGCAAAGCCACGCACGCCGTACACGACGTCGGCTCGCCCCTCCACTAGCGGCTCCAGCAACTCGGCGTAGTCACGGGGGTCGTACTCGAGGTCGGCGTCCTGGACCAACGCGAACGGCATTCGGAGTTCCTGAATCGCCCGCCGGAGAGCGGCTCCCTTACCCTGGTTGACCTCTTGCCGGAAGATGCGCAGCCGCGAATCTTGATCGGCTAGCCGCTCCAGAACATCCCAGGTGCCGTCGCCCGAACCGTCATCAACGATGATCACCTCCCCTACCTCGGGCCGCTCCAAGACATGACCGAGCATGACCTCGATGGTCCTGGCCTCGTTGTAGGCGGGCATAATCACCGAGAGGACTCCTTTCGACCAGCTGTTCATCCGGTCCTCACTCTAATCGGCCCCCGACATGGCGATTTCCGCAAACGTCGGGAGCGCCTGGCTCAGGACCGTGCGCCGGCCGTGACCTTCTGGTACCACTTGATGGTTTCGGCCAGGCCCGTCCGGAACGCCGTCGACGAACGAAAACCGAACTCCCTCCACGCGCGTTCCACGTTTAGCTTGCGACGCGGTTGACCATCGGGTTTGGACCGATCCCAATCAATCTTGCCTTCGAACCCGGTCAGCTCTGCGATGAGCTCGGCCAGCTGTTTTATGGAAATTTCCTCCGAGCTTCCGATGTTGACCGGGTCTGACTTGTTGTAACGCTCTGTTGCGAGGACTATCGCGCGCGCAGCATCTTCGACGTAGAGAAACTCACGCGTCGGCGCCCCCGTACCCCAAACCTCGACCGTCTTTGCCTTGGCGTCCCGCGCCTCGATGCACTTACGGACTAGGGCCGGGATGACGTGTGAGTTATGCAAATCGATGTTGTCGCCGGGACCATAGAGGTTCACCGGCAAAAGGTAGATTCCGTTGAAGCCGTACTGCGCCCGATAGGCCTGCGCTTGCACCAGGAGCATCTTCTTGGCCAGGCCGTAAGGCGCGTTCGTCTCTTCCGGATACCCGTTCCATAGGTCGTCCTCGGAAAACGGGATGGGCGCGAACTTGGGGTACGCGCAAACAGTCCCGACCTGGACGAACTTGCTCACTTCATGGTGACGCGCCTGCTCCATCAGCTCGATGCCCATGATCGCGTTGTCGTAGAAGAACGAGCCGGGGTTGTCTCGGTTGGCTCCGATCCCACCGACTCGGGCCGCCAGGTGGATCACGATTTCCGGCTGCTGTTCCTCGAACATCCGAGCCACGTCAGCTTGCCTGGTCAGGTTTAATTCAGAGCTCGAGAAGGTCGTGACTTTGGCCTCAGCAGATTCGAGGAGCCGCACGACATTGCGCCCCAGGAAGCCACGGCCCCCCGTCACGGTGACCCGCTTGCCGGTCCAGAACTTGCTGCTTGCCGAATTCTCAGATGTAATCAAGGTCGTCTCCTGATGGTATCCACGCTGCGCATTCGCGCGATCCGATTTTATGTGATCTCACCTGGGATACCGTTTCCAGGGTTTCGGCATTCACTGCGCCACGGTCATGAAGATGGCGTGCGAGCCGGTCTCGCCGATCAACACCGCAACTGGGTGTTGGGAGGCATACGTCGTGGAATCCGGCAGATCCACATAAGCCAGGTCGATGGGCTCCGTGCCCGTCGTTCGAAACTGCTTGCCGAACAGGAACAGCCAGTTGTCTCGAACACTCACATGACGGCCGTCCTTCACGAGCTCCAGCGCCACGCCCATCGTGACCACCCATGCGTCGGGAGTGTTCATATCGAGAAGCACAGGTCCACGCGGTGCTCCGGCCAATGCCGCCGACGTGAGCTGCCACGCCTGCTGACTGTCCGGCGCCGCATTCGGGACGGGCGGCAACGCCAGAAACCCAAGCGCATTCGCGACGCTGAGAGCGGTCACAAGTGCCACCAGAGCGACTGTGCCGGTGGGACGTAGGCGTTCCGGGATTGGGTTCGCCACCCTCGCCAGCAGCCGCGGGATCAGCCCGATCCAACCCAGGCCGAGAACCACCGGAAGACAGGTCACCCACAGCAAGAGGTAGGCGTACACAGGACCGTTGATGTCGTGGATCGAACCCGTGATTGCTGCGCATGCCACTACGACGACGACACCAACTGCTTGGGCAAAGCGGTCTCGCATTTTCGTGGCAGCGGCAACCAACCCGAGCGCGAGCACCTCGAAGGCGATCGCAACCGCGACGAAGACCGCCGCAATCCGAGACACGTCTGGGATCTGCAGACCGCCGACCCGAGGCCATTCCAGCGGTGTGAGCAGGCGGCCGAGAACCGATAGCGCCTGGACGTAGTCGTGTTTGGGCGAATCCTGGGTGAAGAACATCCAAAGCAACGTCAGATTCCCGGGGTGACCCGTCAGCTCGTCGATCACGGGCGGAATCCACATCAACACGATGAGCAGGATCCCTCCCCAGACCAGGGGTCTGGCCCAGGGCGACCTGTTGCGCGACTTAAGCGGGCCCGATGCGACCCAACTTGGGAAGTATCTGGCCCCAAGTCTCAATGCGAGAGCGGCGCCAATCACCGCCGCGACGGTGGGCACAGTGCCGATGTGCAGTTGAACCGCATACGAGCCGGCGACCAGCGCCCCCACCATCGCTGGACTCGAGCCGGCTGCGCCGGCCGCGGCGACCACGAAGAACAGCAGCATGGGCAGGACCTCGGCATATGGCGGCCAGACATAGCGAAACAGCTGCTGGCCCAGCAACGCCATGTAGGCAAGGACCGCGCCGGCGCAAAACAGGGCCATGAGGGATCCCCATCCGCGCCAAAGAACAGCAACCACCAAAGCGATCGCGATGGCATTGAGGAGCAGGTTGGCGGCCACAAAAGCCCAGCTCTGACCACCCAGAGCCCGGTAGAAGACCTCGAGAGAGTAATACCAGGCGGGTCCCGGATGGCTCCAGGCGAACCGGCTGTTGTTACCAACCAGCTGCGCGAGATGTCCCGCATTGATCACCGCCAGCTCATCCTTGGCTTGATCACCGTCGAAATAGATCACCGGCCGTTGAGCGGTTATGGCGACCGCTGCGATCACCGCGGGGCACGCGGCGAGAAGCATCGCCGCCGCACCCCATCCGTTGGCCCCGCGGGGACGGGCCGCTGCGGTGGTCGTAGGCGGCGCCGCAGCGGTGAGACCGGCCGCTGGTTGGGCCCGCTCACGGCGCCAACCTTCAGAGTGAGTTGAGCTCACGGCAGTCCATCTTAGGCGGCAGGCTCGACGTGCCCGATTGACCTGACGCACATGCTCACGGCGCCAGGACTGAGCGCTACCCTTACGGTCGATGGCGCGCCAGAGTCCCGCCAGTCCAGTCACGCCTCAGCAGGCCAACCCGTCGCTAATCGCGCCGCACTCGAGCCAGCGCGCCGGCCGGCTGGTGTTTCTGCCCCCTGACTGGCTCCCCCTGGCGCTTCTGATCGGCGATGCCGTGATCGTCGTCGCCTCGATTGCCGCGGCGTTCTTCTACTACCACAATTTCGACCCCCTCCGGAGGTCTGAGGGAGCGGCGCTCGCTTTTGGCCCCTATCTGCCGGCCATGCCGGTCGTCGTCGTCATCTTTCTCGTCTCGCTCGCGATTAACCAGCAGTACCGATCGTGGCGCGGGCGCACCTTGATGGATCTTCTGCTGGGGCTGTACAGCGGCGTAGGGCTTGCCGCTGTCCTCGTCCTGGCGGCCATCGCAGTGACCAACCTGGGCGTCTACTACTCGCGCCTCACGATCACGTACATGGTCATCCTCACGGCGGTTTTGATGACCACCGAGCGCTACCTGCTCCGCCAGTACGAGACCAGGCTCCGCCGACAAGGCATCGGCGCCGAGCGAGTGCTCATGGTCGGTACCGGGCCGGGCGCGGAGATGCTGCTGCGAAGAATGAGCATGTTCCCCCAGTACGGGTTCCAGGTCTGCGGAGTGCTTGCCGACGATCTCGAAAGTGGGAGCTCTTATGCGAGTATCCCTGTGGTCGGCTCGGTCGACGAGCTGCCAGTGATGGCCCGCACCCTCACGGTCGACCAGGTCTTTATCGCGATGGCAAATCAGGACCGGAATCGGCTGGTCCACCTGATCAAGCTCTGTGAGGACCAGCAGCTCGAGTTCAAGGTCATCCCCGACCTGCTCGACATCATGAGCACGCGAACCGAGGTCAACTCCATCGACGGCCTGCCCCTGGTCGGCGTGCGCCACAGCCGGCTCACGGGAGCGAACGCCGCGGCCAAGCGACTCATCGACATCGTCGCCAGCACAGTCGCCCTGGTGATCCTCGCCATCCCGCTGCTCATATTCGCAGTGCTTTTGAAAATCACCTCACCCGGTGGTCCCGTGATCTTCAAGCAGGAGCGAATCGGCATGAAGCGCCGGCCTTTCATCGTTTACAAGTTCCGCACGATGATTCCGGACGCCGAGGCGGTGACCGGCCCGGCAGTCGCCCTCCCCGGCGACCCTCGCACCACCCCGCTCGGGCGCGTCATGCGCAAACTGAGCATCGACGAGCTTCCCCAGTTGTGGAACGTGCTCAGGGGAGACATGAGCCTCGTCGGACCACGACCTCAACCGACGTTCTTCGATGAGCGCTACAGCTCCGAGGTGCCACGCTACTTGGAGAGGCAGCAGGTGCGGCCGGGACTTACCGGTTGGGCCGAGGTGAACGACCTCAGGGGAGCGGCGCCCATCGTCGACCGCACCATTTACGATGTCTATTACATTGAGAACTGGTCGCTTGTGCTCGACCTCAAGATCATGATCCTCACGGTCTTGCGTATGTTCTTCCAGCGCCACGCGTATTAGCGCCCAGAAATCTGCTGATGTAGCCAGGAACGCGCAGCCGTACCGGCTGAGCCTTCCACTCATGGCGCTGACATGCGCCCTCGCGCCCGCGTATGCGATTCGCTGGCACATCGGCTTCTACCCGACCACCGTCCTCGAGAACGCGATCCTCATCACCCTCGTCGTATTCGCATGGGAATCCAGGTCCGTCTGGCGGTCACTCTCCTGGCGCAGCCCTTTCTTGCTGCCGGCGCTGCTGTTCCTTGTCGCAGGCGCGATCGCCGTGGTCACCGCCCCCGGCCGACTGGCCGGTCTGGGACTGTACCGCGCTTATCTGATCGAACCCATGGCCTTTGCTTTCGCGCTCGCCAACGTCGTCCGTACCCCCGGGCGCGCCCTTTTCGTCGTGTCGGGCTTGTTTGCGGGCGCAGGGGTCGCCGGCCTCGCCAACTCCATCGTGGTCACGAACGCGCTCTTACACCACACGTACCAGGTGACCCAGTCACCGCCCGTCGTCATATACCTGACGGCGAATGCCGTCGCGCTGTACGTGGTGCCGCTTGTCGCCGTCGCCGGCAGTCTCGCCCTTTACGGGCGGCGCCTCGAGCGCCAGATCGGCATAGCTTTCCTGGCGATCGGCCTGGTGATCACGGTGATGAGCTTCTCGCGTGGTGGCTACCTCGCCCTGGCCGCGGTCGTGTTCGCGCTCGCGATGTCGCACCGGCGACGCCTGCCCCTGCTCGGCCTTGCCTTCGTCGTGCTCCTCGCTCTTGCACTGGTGCCTCCGGTCCGGCAGCGCGTCTTGATCGAGACGCAGAACGTCTACGGCAACACGATCCAGAGCCGCCTCGACCTCTGGTCCGCCACGATCAACTTGCTGCGCGCGAGACCGATTCTTGGCGCAGGTCTGGCAGGCTTCCCGCAACGGATCGTCCCCTACTTCTCGCACCTGCACACACAGGCGAACTTCATCGACCCTCACAACATCGTCTTCAATTTCTGGGTCGAGACCGGATTGCTGGGATTGCTGGCGATGGCCTGGATCATCAGCGTCGGCTTCGCAGCCTCCTGGGCGGGCTGGCGCCGCGGAGCAGTCGGCTGGCGCCCTTACCACCTGGGAGTGATGCTGGCCCTGGTGGCCGTCATCGTCCACGGCATGGTGGACGTGCCCTACTTCAAGAACGATCTGAGCCTCGAGTTCTGGGTCCTCCTCTCCGTAACCTGGGCCGGACGTTTATGGGGTGATCAGGACTCGGCCGCGCCGGTGGCCAGGGGTTCGTAAAGACCGACTCCGTTCTGGACCCAGCTCCTGCCGAAGTCGACGCCTTCCACGGTGACTGCCGGAGGCAGGTTCGAAGTCAGCGCCACCAGGAGGCATGGCTTCGAACCGAACCGCGACGCATTGTCCGATGCGTTGTCGATGAAGACCTGGTCGATTCGCGCGCCGTCGCCAAACTCGCTCGTCAGCGCCCACAGCGGATACTCCCAGTCATCGGGGCCGTTCCAAAGCGCGATCTCGCCGCAATGTTGCGCGACGGCTTGCGACGCTACTCTCAGATACGGTGCCTCGAGCGCTTGATACTTGGCGAAAAAGAGGTCTTCGCGAGGAGTGTTGAAGATGCTGTTCCCGCTTGGCAGGAGCCTCGCCCCCGGGCTGATTGCCGTCGGCAGCGAAAATCCGACCAGCGGACGACTCTGGTTGTCGATCACCCAGGGCACGCTCGCGACAACCAGCACCGCGCTGGCCCCGATGATGGCCGCAGCGCTGGCAAAGCGCGAGATGACGACGGCCGACAGGGGAGCAGACAGCACCAGCAGCGGCAGCTCGAGACGGGAGTGCCAGGGCTGCCAGCGAAGGTAGGACGCGAACACCAGCATCGCGAGCACCAGGCCGATTCCATAGACGGCCAGGAGCGGGGGTCCGCGCCGAAATGCAAGGGCGATCGCAACGAGCACCGCCGCGAGCGCGGCGAGGGCCTGGAGGGGATCTCCCGCGTAGTCTTCATCGAGCGAAAGAGAGTTCACGTGAAATGTCGCTCCCGACCAGGTGGTCGCGGGGTCGTTGAGACCGATGTGCAGCACCGAGGAATGCACCCTGGCGACCGCTCGCTCGACGAAGTTGTTTAGAGCAGCATTCGGCGTGCCGAGCTGCAGCACCGAATCGCGCACGAGATTCGATAACGTGACCTGCGGCCCGAACCGCCCGTTGACCAACGCGCTCGTGTCCTGGACCGGCGCCAGCGGGTTGTGAAATATCGCCTGGTTGCGCTCGAAGTAGCCCGCATTGATCGCCAGCGGAATGGCGAGCATGATCAAAGCCGGCGCGATGACTTGGCGGCGAAGGCGGATGAACATCCAGCCGGCAAGAAGGATGACGAGCGGCGCGGCGAACACGTATGCGGTGCCCTTGGTCAGCATGGCGAGCCCGAGGCTCGCTGCGAACCATGCCGCGGCATTCGCGCCCGCCCGTGCGACGAATGCGAGAGCGAACGATGCGGTGGTCACCAACCAGAAGGCGAGGACGTAGTCCACTTGCGTGCTCGTGGCCTGCAGGATGCCCATGGGCAAGGTCGCAACCAAGATCACCGCGAGCGCCTGGCCCTTCGGCGGTGCGCCGAGCTGCTGGGCGATCCAGGACACCCCGATGAGGCTGCCGAGCATGCTGAGCCACTGCACAAAAGCGGCCAGGCGGTCGCCACCTGACAGCAGCTGCAACTGGAGGACTGCGTATTCGGAGAAGGGGGGTTCGTAGAGCTGCCGGACGATGTTGGTCGGATAGAACGCGATGCTCGAGTCGGCGGCCCAATGTGCGACGCGCGCCAGGTGATAGGTCATTGAGTCGTAGGTGTTGGGTGGTGAGACCCATGCGATGACGCCTGTGGTCGCAACGATTGCAAACACCGGAATGGCGACGAGCGCGATCAACCTCCACCGCCGGTCGTCCGCAGACGCCCGCAGGGTCCGCGCGATCGCGGCACGACGCCTCCAGACGCCGAGAGCTGCCACTGCCGATGCGAGAATCCACACCACGACAGTCGCCTCGGTGGACAGCAGCCGAAATGGCGACAGAGCCTCCGTGGCGGCCACCACCACCAGCCCGCTGACAACCGCTGCCTTCACGAAGGCAGTGCGCAGCTCTCCAGTCGCCGCGAGGTAGAGGAAGGCCAGCGCGAAGAACAGGACCGGAAGGACAGCCAGCATCTGGCTAGGCTGGATGCCGGGATGCGAGCAGAGAGTCGTAAACCGCTTCGACGCGGATGACGACCTCGCCCCAGTTGAACCGCGTTGCGACCTCGCGCCGCCCGCTCTCGCCGAGGCGCCGCGCGAGGTTAGGATCGGTCAGCAAGCGCTCGAGGGCCCTGGCGAGCCCATCGACAGAACCCTGCTCGACCAGCAACCCGGATTCCCCGTCGGTCACGACCTCGCTGACGGCCGGAATCCTGCTGGCGACCACAGGCTTTCCCTTCGACCAGGCCTCCACGTAGACGCGTCCAAAGGACTCCTGCTCCGACGGCACGCACACGACCGTGGCCGCCTCCAGCGCATCCCACTTGGTCTGGTTGTCCACCCTGCCCAGAACATGAATCCACGGCCGTTGATGACTGGCGAAGAAGGAGCGCGAGAAGCGGGTCTCCGGGCCCAGGAACGCGAGCTCGAGGGCGATTCCGCGCGCAAGGAGCGCGTCCCCCGCGGCAACCAGGTCGGCGACGCCTTTGTACCGGTACAGCTGACCGGCGAACACGACCAGCGGACCGCTGGTCACTCCAATCCGCGCCCTGAAGCGGGCTGGATCAGCAGGCATCGGCTGGTCGGCCGCACCGCCGATGACATGGAGCCTCTGCGGCGCCACCCCGAGCCGCTCAAGCTCCCGCGCCTCGGCGTTGGTGAGGGTCAGGACGGCTTCGGCCGCACGGTAAACCCGAATCCAACCGCTGTAGCGATATCCCTGCCACCTCGGATGGTGGTAGGGCGAGAGCACGAACGGAAGTCCCCGCCTGCGGGCCACGGCCAGAGATGCCAGAGCCAGGAACTCGCGTCCTATGCGATGGCTGTGGATGAGCGAAGCGTCGGGACTGACGGCTTGGTCCAGCTGAGGTGTCATCTCGGCCGCGATGCGGTCCGCGGCGATCGGCACGAGACCGTAGTAAGCGAACACCCATGGCACCATGCGGGCGCGCGAGGCGCGAGTCCACCCCAGCTTTCGCACGCTGGAAGCCGGCGCCCCACCCTCCGCCTGGCCGAGCCGGAGGGTGGTTCCCAGCAGCCAGTCGGTGCGATGCGAAAGCCAGAGTGTGATCACGTCGGCTTCGAACCGTTGCAGGCCTGCGCACAGCTCCGCCAGATATCCCTGAACCCCCCCGATGGAAGGCGGGTAGGCCGTGGTGGTCATGACAACCCGACGCTTGCTCACTGGGCTCGGGCACTCTCGAGGATCTGCTCCATCTGGTCGACGGTCCGCTCCCAAGTCCACCGCGCCACCACGTCATCGCGACCCGCCTTTCCCATCCTCACCGCGCTGGCCGGGTCGGCGGCCAGCCGAGCGATTCCTTCGGCCAGCGCGGCAGGCTCGGGATCCACGAGGATGCCGGTCTTCCCATCGATCACGGATTCTCGAAATCCGCCCTCGCGAATCGCGACAACGGGAGTGCCGCAGGCCATCGACTCGATCGCGGTCAGCCCGAATGGCTCCAGGCGGGCTGCGCACACTGTCGCAAGCGCCTGCTGGTAGCGCTCGATCAGGGCCGGCTCGCTCAGGCCGACATCGACCGTCAGCTGCACCCCTTTCTCGGCTGCCAAGCGCTGCAGCCACTCCGCCCCACCGGGTCTGGGTGTCACGACCCTCAGCGCAGGACGCGCGTCGAGCGGGAGCCGGCCCAGCGCTGCGACAACGAGCTCGTAATTCTTCGATCCTGTCGGCGAGCCCACGGCGAGCAACTCCTGTCGCATCGGGGGCGCGTCCGCCGCCGGCTTGAACACCTTCGGATCGATGCCAAGGTAGCAAACGACCGCGTTGAGTGCGTATGCCGCCCACGCCCGCTCGCGGCTGTAGACGGAGTTCACGGCGACCACGGTCGCGTGGCGCGTGCTTCGCAGGTCCTCGTCGGCCAGCCGGCCCAGGACGAGGCGGTCCTCCAGCGAGCGCGCCACCCCGACCCCCGGCGGCGAGCCGGCCAGATTGCGCCGATGCTCGTCGAGTACGGCGCGCTCCGTGGCAAATCGCGGCGGTTCCTGGCAGTAATAGATGGTCGGCACCGTCGCCAGCCACCTCAGCACGTATGGCGCATGCGTCATCGCATCCGGATGCACGAGCACTGCGTCGTAAGCCCTCGAACTCATCTCGGCGGCCAGGGCACGATGGACCCGTTTCAGTGGCCCGAAGAGAGTGTACGAGCGAGGTGCGAGGTGGCCGTCCCGCAACCGGCCCTGGAGCGTTCCGAGCAACGGGTGGTACGGCGTCACACGCGTCGTCACGCCGCAAGCGGCGAGATCGAACGGACCCTTGTCCATGTAAGTGTTCAGGCGGTAGAGGTCGATCTCGTGCCCGCGTTTCATAAGCCTGAGGCCGATTTCGTAGGAGGTGCGGAGCGCTCCGCCTGGAGGCAGGTTCTCGTATATGGCCAACCTCACGACTGGAGCTCGTAGCGTTTGAGGCCGAGGCCCTGGAGGGCGACCGCAAACAGGAACCAGGGGTTGTCGATGACGTAGCGGCGCCACAAGCGACGTGGATCGCTCGCGAGGCGGAACAGCCATTCCAAACCGGCCCGCATCATCCAGCGCGGGGCTTGAGGCACCGTCCCGCTGTGAAAGTCGAAAGCCGCTCCCACGCCGACCAGCACCGGCGCCTCAAGAAGCGGCCGCATGCGGGCCATCCAGCGCTCCTGCTTCGGCGACCCGACGCCGACCCACACCACGTCGGCTCCCGATGCGTTGATCGCGGCGGCCGCCTCCGGAGTGCAGAGCGTGTCGAGCGGCGCGAAGGGCGGCTCCATGACACCAGCGATCTGCAGGCCGGGGAAGCGGGATTTCATCGTCTCTGCGAGTCGAAGTCCGATCCCCGGTCCGCCCCCGTAGAGAAAGTGGCGGTGTCTCTTGGTCGGCGAGCGCTCCAGTTCGGCGAGCATGAGATCCGGTCCGTAAACCCGCGCCATCCCCGGATAATGGCGGCGACCAAGCCACACGAGCGGGACACCGTCTGGGGTCACAAGGCCGGCTCTGTTGAAGATTCGCCTCAGCTCGTCGCTCCGTTGACACTCCATCACGCTGTGCACGTTGCACACGCACACATATCCCCTCCGGCCCTCCGCAACCCAGTCATCGATCTCCCCCAACGCCTGGTCCATGTTGATGGCGCTCACGCCGACACCGAGCACGTTGACCCGTTCCGGAGCGTTCAAGGTCGGGCGTTGGTCTCGGACACCACCGTTCGGTAGACCTCGCATGTGCTCTGTGCGCATTTCTTCCATGTGAATTCGCGCGCGCGTTTCCGACCCGAGTCTCGCAGCCGCTGCCGGACCTCGGGTCGCGTCAGCACCGCATCCAGTGCGTCAGCCAGTGCGCGCGGGTCCGACGGATCCACCAGCAGGGCAGCATCACCGGCGACTTCAGGGAGCGATCCGCGATTGGAGCAGACGACCGGGGTCCCGACAGCGAGGGCTTCGAGGACCGGAAAGCCAAATCCCTCGGACAGCGACGGATAGACGACCACGCTCGAACGGGCGACCACGGAGGGCAAATCGTCGGCCGGGAGGTGCCCCAGCCAGCGGACTCTCGTTGCCAGGTGCGCAGACGCGATCCGCGCCACCACCTCGGGGAAGTCCGCGGCCCTGGCCCCGGAGATGTCCAGCCGAGACGCACCCAGCGCGCTTCCCGTATCAGCCGCCGCCATGCACGACAGCACCGCGTCGATGTTCTTTCGAGGCACCGGAGCACCGGGGAATAGCATCACCGCGGGGCCGGCACCAGACGCAGTGGTCACGGGCTCGAAGTACCTGGAGTCGATGCCGTAGGGGATCACCACGACGCGATCGTCCTTCAAGCGGTAAGCGTCGATCACGTCCTTTCGACCGAAGTTGCTCCCTGTGATCACCCTAGCCGCCGCGCGCAGCCGCCGGCCCAGAAGGGCGCGGTCGTAAATGCGCCACTCGAGGGGGTGGTCGCCCGGGAAGCGCCTCCCCCCCGCATCGTGCACCGTGACCACGAACGGGATGGGCACGCCCCAGGGAGCGACGAAGCTCGGACAGTGCAGGAGATCGGGCGGCCGGGAGGTAAGCACCTTCCGCGCGCCGCGCAGCAGCCAGTTCAGCGTCGCCGGAGGATTCGAGCCGCTGGGTCCTGAGATCTCCCAGGCGCTGACCGAATCGCAGGCGCGCATCGACTCGAGCAGGGATCTTGCGTAGACGCCTGATCCACCTTGGTTTCGCCTGGCAAAGGTCATGTCGTACGCAACGGTTAGGGGAGCCAAGCTTTGGACTGTGGTCAGCCGGCCGTAGTCTTGGCGGGAGTTGTCGCCCGCAGGGCCGGCACAGGGGCCTGCGAGGCGAGGCGTGCGGCCATGGTGGCGCTGGCCCCGGCCACCCACCACAACAGGAACGTCACAGACAGGTCCCCCCAGACGTCGCTGGTGGTCGTGATCGGGATGAGAGCCAGCCCGCCCACGAACGCAGTCAGCGGCAGCGCGGCCAGGAGTGGGCGGTCACGAACGGCCCAGTAGGCTCGGAATCCGTTCCAGATCGCGAACAGGTACAGAGCCACGTAGATGGCGCCGCCGATGACACCGAGATCGCCGAACATGCCCAGGACCGCGCTCTCACCGGTACCGACGAGCTGCCCGTAGCGCACGGTGGATCCTCCCGTGCCGAGACCGAGCGGATGTTCGAAGTCGACCTTCAGGTCCTGCACCAGGTAGCCGTAGTGCTCCGTGGTCGAAGTGTCGTTCCCGGAGATCACCCACTCCCAGTGGGTCCGAGTGACCGCGGCGAGGTTTCGGTCGACGGCGGGGCCCATCGACGCGTACGGGTAGAAGACCAGGATCGTTCCGAGGACGAGGACCGGGATCAGTGCCACTAGCCAGCTGCGGCGCATCAGCAGGACCAGGAGCACCGCTTCGCCCAGGATCGCCAGCACCGCCAGCCTGGTCACCGACAGGAGCACACCGACCAAAACCAGCGCAAGCGCCGCACCGGCAAGCCCCCGCGCCAGTCGATCGGTTCGATGGTGTTCGACCAGAGCCACGCCCAGCGGGAAAAGGAGAATTCCGGTGTACGCGATGCCCAGCGGGCTGACATACGTCGAAACCATGCGCCGGAGAAGGGTTCCGTCGGGCAGGGTGACAAAGAAGTTCTCGGGGAGGCCCCGGGGGCCGTGATAGGTGAACCCGAGGAAGCTCGTGTAGCGGTTGATCCCCCAATCCAGCCAAGTGCTCGTCGGCACGAACCAGAGCTCGATGACACCGAGCACGGCGACGACTGCTCCGGCCCCCACGCACAGCCACAGGACCGTGAGTCGGTCCCGCTCGTTGGCAGGATCGATGCGGCGGCCGAGGAAGTAGAGGAGCGGAATCAGGAGGGCGATGCGAAATCCGACCAGCCGCTGGGCGAAGTTCGCGCCGGAGTGCAGGACCGAGCCGGGGATGAGAAAGTACACGATGGTCAGCAGCTCGAAGGCAACGGCAAGCCAATCCGTGATGTTCATCTGGGCGCGATTGGCTCCCTTGCGCTCCCTCCATATGGCCGCAAGGGCGATCATCGTCAGGACGGCCAGCAGCACCTCCTTCCACACCTGGAACGCCCTGACCAGGGACGTCGGTGTCCCGAGGTTGAGCAGAACCATGAGCAGGAAGCTGTGAAAGGCCATTCCAGCGACCAGCAGCCCCAGACCTATGTAGGGATGTCGCCACGCCCACCAGACACCGCCGAGAACCGCGATCAACAGCGCGAGGCTGAGCGCGATACCTATAAGTGCCACCGGTTCAAGATCCTAACCGTCTAGTCGCGCCCACCGCCATCGAGCGCCACCCGATACGCTCGCAGGGTCCTCTCGAGCGCGTCTCGCCACGTGAGCGTCTCGGCGCGCAGGCGACTGCGAGCTATGAGGTTGTGGCGCAGGGCTTCGTCGGTCGAGACTTTTCTGAGACACGCGGCGAGCTCCGTGGCGGAGGTTGGCGCAAACGTCAGCGCACAGCCCGCGGACACCTCGTCCAACACCGCCAGGCTGCTGTGGACCACGGCCGCCCCGGCGGCCATAGCCTCGGCGACCGGGAGGCCAAACCCTTCGATGAGCGACGGCATCACGACCGCGGTGCAGGAGTGAAAGAGGGCAAGCAATTCGTCGGGCGTGACGTAGCCGAGGTGCTCGACCCGCTCGCGGAGCGCGGGATCGGCGTCGGCAATCGAGCGCAGGGCTTCCACATTCTGCTCTGGCCAGTTGCCGGCGATCACCAGCTTTTCTGGAAGGTCGCGGCACAGCTTGATCGCCTCCAGCAACAGCCCGACATTCTTGTGCGGGTCAGGCGAGCCCACGTACAAGAAGAACTTTCCTGGCACGGGTGCGGGAGCCGAGTCGTCGCGTGGCGGGATCTCGACTCCCGGCCGTGCAACCACTACTCGGCCTTGTGGCACACTCAGCGTGGCCACGACGTCCTGCGCCGTGGCCTCCGAGATGGCGAAGATCGTGCCCACGGATTGGAGCCGACTCAGATACCGCCGGTAACCGGGCGTCTCGGCGGAGCGCCCTTGATGGAGTGGTATGAGGTCGTACACCGTGGTCATCATGCGGCGCGCCTCCGGCACCACCAGGGCGTTGGGATCGGTGATGTGCACCACGCCGGCTCCCGACACCGCGCATCGCGCCGACATCGCGATTCGGAGCAGCGAGGGGAACCGAGTCCTGGGCACTCCCAGGCGCGGCAGCCACCATCCCCGGTGCGGTGGGCGCGGCTCGAGCGGTGGATCGTCTGCCCAGCCCCAGAACTCGATCGGCACCTCGTCTTGTGACAGGAGCTGGGCGGCCAGGCCGCGAACGTAGGTGCCGATTCCACGCACTCGATGCCCGTTCTGAAGAGGCGTCACGTCGAAGGCGACATAAGGTGCTTCCGGCACGGTCAATCCCTAGCGCCGAGCGCTCAGCCGGATGACTGACTCGAACGTGAGGGCCACACCCTCACTCGCCAGGAACATCGTCTTCAACGTTGGCGCCAGGGGCGTGTTGATCGTCCTCTCGATTGCGATCACGCCGGTGCTCGTGCATCGCCTCGGCACGGAGCAATACGGCATCTACTCGCTCGCGACAGCGCTTGGCTCAGGGCTGACCAACGTGTTCGCGCTCGGGCTCATCCCCGGAATCGTAGCCATGCTGAGCCGGTCGCTGGGGCAGCGGAACGATGCTGACACGCAGAACGTGATCGGCACGGCGATAACCCTGTTCGCGGTGGTCGGCATCATCGGTTCGGTCACGCTGGCGCTGGCGGTGCCGTTCCTGGTGCATGATCTGCTGCGCATCCCCGTATCGCTGCAGGGCGTCGCCGCCACGGCGCTGTGGATCAGCGCGCTCGGCTTGGGTTTGAACCTCACCTTCGCAGTCTTCAACGCGGTTCCCTACGCGCTGCAGCGATACGACATCATCGCGAGCCGCATCGTCGGTCTGACACTGCTGAGCATGGCGGCGACCGTCGTGTACGTCCTGATCGATGCCAACCTGACCGGGGTCATGGTCATCCAGGTGGTCGCCGGGGTGCTCGGCCTGGCCGTCTACTATGCGGTGAGTAGCCGGCACCTGCCGCATGTGCGGTTCCTGCCCGGCTTCGACCGGCCGACGTTTGTGCGGCTGGCACGCTTCACCGCATTCAAGTCGCTGGGCGACATCGCCTTGACGTTCGGCTCGCGCTTCGACCAGTTCGCCATTGGCAGCCTCCTGAGCGTGGGCGCTGTCGGCTTTTACGCGGTTCCGGCCACGGCCTGCCAGCGGTTGCTCCAATTGTTGGGCGAGGTGGCGGCGCCCATGTTTCCCCGAATGAGCACGGTCGGAGACGAGGAGAGGCGCACGCTGCTGATCAGGGGCACCCGCCTGATCGCGCTCCTGTCATCCTTCATCGCCGTCGTTCTGGTCTCCCTACCCGAACCCATCCTGCGCGTCTGGATCGGCAGCCATCAGGGAGTGCTGGTGGCCGGCCAGGCGAGCCAGGCGATGAGGTTTCTGGCCGGCGCGATGTTCCTTCAAGCGATAGCCGTGGTTGGCAACTACTACTGCGAATCGATCCAGAGACCGTTCGTGAACAACAGCTTCATAGTCCTCGGCGCAATCGTGCAGGTGCCCGCTATCCTGCTCCTACTACCTCGAATGGGAATCACCGGCGCAGCTTTCGGCGTGTTCATCGCCTGTGCCATCCAAACCGCGCCTTTCTTGATCCTGATGAGCGATCGTGTGGCCGGCGTCTCTCCGATCCGGCTGATGCTGGAATCCCTTGGGGGACCGGCGGTCGCAGCAGTGGCGGCAGCGGTCGTCGGATTGGCACTGCACGAGTTCGCCACCAACCTTTGGTCGCTGGCCGGCGTGGTGGCATTGATGGGAGCGGTCTATGCGGCTTCGGCGATCGCCACTGGCGGGATCCGCCGAGGGGACCTTGCGCTGATGCATCGATCGCTTCCCGCTTCGGTGACTCGTCGGTTCGGAGACGCGTTCTTCCTACGCTGGGTGAAACCGTGACGGACTCCTTTCGGAAATAGAATTGGCTGCCGTGCCCTTCACCTTCTCCGAAGTCGTCACCACCTGCGATTTGTGTGGCTCTGCGGATCTCTCGGTTCGGGACCAGTCGAAGAAGGTGATGGAATGCCGCTCCTGCGGCTATCGCTTCTTGAGCCCGAGGCCTTCGCAGGCCGAGGTGGCCGGGGCCTACTCCGCCCCGCAGCAGTACGACACATGGCTTCGGGAGGACCGAGGACGTGAGCTGATGTGGAAGAAACGGTGGACCCTGGTGGAGCGGTATGCGCACGGCTCTCGCTTGCTTGACGTGGGGGCGGGAATCGGAACTTTCTTATCGTGCGCGCGCGCGGACGGTTGGCAGGTGTCCGGGACAGAGGTCTCGACGTCCGCCATCGCTATCGCTCGAGAGCGGTACGGCGTTGAACTGGTCGAGGGACAGCTGGACCACGCCGCCGTCTCAGGTCCATTCGACGTGGTGACCATGTGGCACGTGCTGGAACACCTTCCCTCCCCATCGCGCGGGCTCCGACTCTGCCGGTCGCTGCTGAGAACCGGAGGGCTTCTGGTGGTGGCCGTGCCAAACGATTCCGACGCCCGTTGGCGATTCCAACGCGCCAAGAACGGCGCGTACATGCCCTACGAAGACCTCGAGCCGGGCAAGGAGATCCATCTCAGCCACTTCACGGTGCCGGTGCTCCGCAACGCTATCGCATCCGCTGGCTTCCACATCAATCGCATCACAGTCGATGACCATTACCCGACACCGACGCCTCGTACCCAGCGGCTCGTCCAGCTGTATCGAGCGCTGATGACGGTTACCGGGTGGAACCTTGGTGTGGCGACGCTGGCTCTGGCGGCGGCGACCTAGCCGGCCGGGAGCCGGCCGCCTGGCCGACCTCGATCACGAAGCCGCGACGAGTGTCCCCTGATGAACACGAACAAAAGCGCCAGCTCCGCCAGCACGGCCACAGCCAACACCAACTTGTATTCCGACACATGTGCCCAATAGATATCCACGTCCCCGTGGAGTAACGGACGTCCCAATATGTCCGTGGCTGATCGGTGCTGCAGCCAAGTCAGGAACTGGTTTGGGGGGTAATTGAGCCAGTCGAACGAGCCAGATGGCGTCCCGGCCTGCGTGCCGTAGCCGCGGAAGATGTCGAGTATCAGGGCAGGCGCGCATGTCAAGAAACCGACGGCCGCCGCAGCGATACCGACCGGCGACGGGACCCTGGTCATCCCGATTCCCGCCAGGGCCGCCAGGACCGGGATTCCGGGAAGCATCAGCCGGGGACCCCAGTCGAGTCCTCCCCACCACACCGACCAGAAGCCCGAACTGAGAAACAGGGCGATGCTCGCAAGCCCAATGGACGCGGCCAGCCGGCGATGGAACCGCCACAGCACGACAAAGCCGACCGGTGCCAGGAGCAGGGCCGGGAACCACCAGATGAGGCCGCGCGCCGGGCTCCACAACAGGCCGGCAAGTCCGGCCGGTGAGGCGGTCCAACCCACATCGGACGGATAACCCGAGTGAATCGGCCACCCAAACCGCGCCAGGTCAACCAGGACCGTTGCGGCGATGCCTGTGGCGCCACCCACCGCCGTCGCGATGGTGACGGACCATCGTGGAATCACCAGGACCAGGCAGACTGCTGCGAGCATGGAGCCCTCCACCGGGCGGGTGAGAATGGCATAAAACACTGCGAACGCAAGGCCTGCCTCGGCTCCCCGGCCACGCTTGAGCGCACACAAGAAGGCGGCCACCCAGCAGAGACCTTCGAGAGGTTGCGCAAAGTCGCCGCGCGAGTAGATGAGCCACGGCGAGGCGACCCCGCAAAAAGCCATCGCCCACAGCGCTTCACGTCGCCCGAATCCAAACGCCAGCACGAGCCTGGCGACCATCCACACCGCCGCCACAGCGATGACGATGTGAATCGGGGCGATGAAACGATAGATCGGATCGTGGTAGAGCTCCTGAGTATAGAAAGCCCAATCCGCCTGACCGCCGATGACTAACGTCGGCGACGTCGGCGCGTGCTGGACGAAGAGACCGGTCAGAGCGACGAATGGGGCGTATACGAGCGAGAGACCGATTCCATAAGCGCTCTCCCGGATCGGGCCGAAGCCCCAGACGGGGTGCTCCAGGTGGATCGAGTGATCGAACACCAGGGCCTCCGCCTGACGGAACATGAGCATGCCGTCGGGACTGTAGAAACGCCCTGAGTAGACAGACAGATAGAGGACCAGCAGCGCCGCGGCCGCAATGACCTCACGGGGGACGCTCTTGAGCCGTGTCCACACCCCCTGGCGCGACAACGTGGGCGGACCTTGGGCGGCAACCGGCTCGGTTTTCCCCATGGCGGCAAAGAATAGTTCTTCGCGCCGGTCGGTCAGGTCAGCCCGTCGGGGTTGTCAGGTTCGGCGGCGCGACCCTGTGCCGGAACCCGACCCGGCGGCGCTGACCGCGATGTCCCATCCCGGCCAGTACGCAAAAGGTGCCACTGCCGGAGCGTTGCCGAATGGATGGATTCCACCGAAACCTTCGAGCACCCAGCCGCCATTGCCGCTCCCGGTCCAGGCCACGATGCCGCGTGCGATGTCCCATCCCCAGTCGGCAAAGTTGGGAATGGCCGCGCCGGTCCCAAAGGGATGAACACCTCCGAACCCATCCAGCGTCCAGCCCGCCGGGTTGGTCTTGCTCGCGTTCGGCGACAGCGTGATTCCTCGCGCGATGTCCCAACCTGGCCAGCTGGCCTCGTTGTTGATCGGCGTGGCGCCTCCAAAGGCGTGCACGCCGCCGTAGCCGTCAAGCGTGTATCCGGCGACCCGGTCGGGGTGCTGTCGGCCAGGATGACCAGGCCGCGCGCGATGTCCCAACCTGCCCACGTCGCGTTCCCGCTGATAGCCGGCGCCCCGCCAAACGGGTGGATGCCCCCCACCCGTCTAGGGTCCAGCCGGCCGGGTTGGTATGGCTCGACCAGGGCGCCAGCACCACTGGGCGGGCGATGTCCCAGTAAGGCCAGTAGGCGCCAGCAAGAGGAGGCGCTTCGCCGACTGGATGCAGGCCGCCCCATCCGTCCATCACGTAACCCCCCCTGGCCGTCTGGGAACAACGCCACTGCGGGCGATGTTCCACCCTGACCAGTGGGCGCTTATCCGCAGCGGCCGGGCGCTGCCATCCGCGTGCAGGCCGCCATAGCCGTCGAGTGTGTACAGATGGCCCTGATCGTCTAACGCGCCCATGCCGTTGAGGGCGATCGTCTGGGGGCTGTCAGGCCCGGCATCCGTGAAGTTCAGCGAAGCGGGTAAGCCGCCGTACGTGCCGGGCTTGAAGCTCACCTGCACGGAGCAGGTCCCGCCCGGCGCTACCGCCATCGCGGTGCATCCGTCGATTCCCTTGACGTAGCTGCTCGCGTTGGCGCCGCTCAAAGCCGCGGAGGTGACGTTGAGGGTCCCCGGCAGGTTGTTATGCAAAGTCACCGTCTGCGTGGCCGAAGTCGTGCCCGGGGCCTGGCCGCTGAAGTCGAGGTGCGTCGGCGTAAACGTGACCGCTCCCGAGAACGAGAAGGACCGGATCACCGTGTGAGACGGCACGAACACCTGGCCCCCGGCTTCTGACGGGGTGACGAATCGGTTGACCCCAAACGCGGCGCTCTGGTAAATCAGCGCACCGGTCGTAGCATTGAAGGCGCTGAGCCCGTTGTCGCTGGCCGCCCACACGGCCGCCGCGGCCACGATCGGAGGGCCAAATCTGGTCGTGCCCCCCGCTCGCCAGTCGGGAGCTGGGCACGAGGACCCGCACGGCGTGAACGATGGCGCTGACGCGTTGACGTCGAGGGCGACGAGCCCGAGACCCGTGCTCGGGGACTCGCACTCCAGGTAGACGTAGGGAGCCAAATACGCGAAAGAGCCGAACGTCGCGTCGCTGTGCTGGCCCGCGCAGACGTCGGCATGCGCATATGTCGGGCTGCTAGTTGCCTGTACCGGATGAATGCTTAGCACCGATTCGCTTTGTCACGTCGACGTACTTCCATTTGACGGGTGTGGCCGATTGATTGTGCGCCTTGATGTAGCGCATGAGTCGTCGAGCGAGATCGGTGGTCGAGGTGAACACGCCGCGATGGATGAGGTCCCGCTCGAGCTTGCTGAACCACAGCTCGACTTGGTTGAGCCACGACGAGTAGGTCGGAGTGAAATGCAGTTGTACTCGCGGATGGTCGGCGAGGTAGTCACGAACCAGCTTGGTCTTGTGGGCAGAGACCTTGTCCAAGATGATGTGGATCTTCTTGCGCTTGGGTTGGGCGGCGACCAAAG
>Ga0307374_10004823_pt1 | contig 22275 bp, 19 predicted proteins | sample OX3MG_FD_202532 | JGI IMG/M metagenome (GOLD analysis project Ga0307374, IMG submission 202532) | Soil microbial communities from Risofladan, Vaasa, Finland - OX-3 | ecosystem: Environmental > Terrestrial > Soil > Coastal area > Acid sulfate soil | place: Finland: Risofladan, Vaasa | collected...
AGCTGGAAACACAAGGCACAGTAATGTGTCCCAAACTGGAACTAGATACATGCAAAGCATCAACTGACTCTCCAAGATACAGAGAGAGTGCATTTGTAATGATAACATGTGAAGACTGTACTGAATCATTGGTGGATGCACTAAGGTCAATATCTGAGATAAAAGAAGTCCAGCCCACATGTGGGAACTATGATGTCATAGTCAAGATAGAGACAGACTCGGCAGAGTCCCCTTGCGTGAAGTGATTGCTTCCAAAATAAGAAAGATAGAAAAGATACGTGCCACAACTACACTCATCTCTTCTCCAATTCTTGTTTATTGAATATATTGAAAAATATCTTTCATTTCTCGGAATTACTAGTCAGAATTTGTCTCTATCATATGTGGCATAAAAAATAAAATCTATATTATTTCAAAAATAAAGAATGGGCACCGATAAATCGTTATATTACAACCTATTGTCAAACCAATAGATTGCTTCATCTCTCAACTCTAGATGAATATGATAAAAGTGGAATGTACAAAATTTACAATAAATGGCCTGAGATGGCTATGGATGCATATCAACTCAATCATGATTTAATAGATTTCAAAGAAATCGATCATATTGTTTTTGCAGGAATGGGAGGCTCTGGCACAATAGGCGATGTATTTTCATCAATATTGTCAAAAACCAATATTCATGTTGCAGTAGTAAAGGGATATCTTCTTCCCAACACTGTTGATGCTAATACGCTTGTAGTTGTAACAAGTGTATCTGGAAATACGACTGAAACTTTGACCATCTTGGATACTACTAGTAAACTAGATTGCAAAGTGATTGCCTTTTCATCTGGTGGAAAAATGCAACAGTTCTGCACAAAAAATAGTATTGAATATAGAAAGATTCCAAAAAATCATTCACCCCGCGCTTCTTTTCCAATCTTTTTATATTCGATGTTAAATGTTCTGGCACCAATAATCCCTATAAAAAAAGAAGATATTGAGGAATCAATCTCTTTATTAGAATCTCTTCGAAAGGAGATTGATTCATCTAATCTTGCAAAGACAAATCCTTCTCTTCAATTGGCAGAATGGATGAATGGCATACCTTTGATCTATTATCCATTTGGTTTGCGTGCAGCTGCAATGAGATTTAAAAACTCGTTGCAAGAAAACTGTAAACTGCATACTATTTCTGAAAATGTCATTGAAGCTTGTCATAATGATATTGTAGCTTGGGAGCAAAAATCAAATGTTGTGCCAATTCTATTGCGAGGCCAGAATGATTATGTGAAAACTAAGGAACGATGGGATATACTAAAACAATATTTCAAAATAAACGACATAGATTATTGGGACATATCATCAGTTAAGGGAAGTATCTTGTCAAAGCTTACTAGTTTGATCTATCTTTTGGATTATGCTACAATTTACCGTGCTGTACTTTCCAAGGTTGATCCAACACCCGTACCATCTATTGATTTTGTAAAACGAAGACTAAAACCATGATCTGAAGATGTCATCTTGTATGGATGATCTGATACTACAAAATAATGATCAAATTAGCTCAATGAGCCTTGGGCATAATCTTTTCTAAAAAATATGTTAGTTACCCAGCATTCTTTTGATGCATCTTGGGTTATCACTGCCAATTACACAGTTGTAGTACACTGCCAGCTGATACACCAGAACACATAGCAACACATATGATCTTGCATTCTCAAATCCTCGAACTGGCATGACCGATATGCTAAACGTATCCTTGATGCACTGAAATGACGGCTCTGCAGATACATTTCTCCTGTTGTAAATTTTCTTGCCACACCTTGATTGGTAGAGCCTGATCATCTGCAACCGCTCACCCTTGGTATGCCGGTACCTCCGTATCGGGCAGACCAGTGTGATTTTACGCTGCCTGGAATAATCATACAGTTTCTTATCATCATATCCCATGTCTGCTACTACATACTGCACCATGTCGGCAACGGCTCTACAAGATTGCAATACATCTGGTTGTCTGATATGTTTGCAGTGGTAAAATCAGCTGATAGCGGAACGACTAGTTTTCCAGTAGAAGATACCATGTGAAGCTTGTATCCAAACATCCATCCCTTGGTCCTTGTAAACCCCCATCTTGCATCCGTGTCTATTCCAGAACGAGGCATTGTATTTTGCATGATATCTTTTTTGTGCCAGACGCGCCTGTTTACAGCATAAATCAGCGAGCTGTCCGTTGCAACAATGGTGTCACCTACCAGTTTTTCAGATGCAAATATCCTGCACATCATACCAACCATGTCCTGTACTGGCAGTACCTTGAATCTACGGTCAAATGTTCTTCTGTCCGGTAACGTATCCAACCCACACGATTTCATCACTTTTTCGTTGTATCTTTTGTTGATTGAAAAGCAGTGATGCAGACAATTGTTGGACGGTATCCTGAACCATATCCTGACAACATAACATCGTGCCATGGTACAAGTTGGGTAGATGTATGGTCTTCCCCTCTTGTCAGCATCTGTATACAAAGATAGCAAACCAATCCGATGCAAAATGCCGATAAGGAAGGATTCTAATTTTATCTTGCTAAAGGATCTTCGCTTGATATGCATGTGAACAGTGAATATCCAGCGAGGAGATCCTTAGCAATTTTCATTAAATTGATTTTATTGTATGATCAAAATAGGCTTGGAATTATGCCTAACCCTCAATATTTAGATTTGCCATCGTGTTAAAAATATCTTCTTTTTTAACATTTACGATCTTGACAAATGTATCTTTTGTTGTACCTACCTCAGAAACTAGAGGATTTCCTATTTGATAATTCATGTAAATAATCACTACCATTATAATAATCGCCACGAGCATAAAATAGATTAGAATTTTTTTATCTTGTTCTTTCAATTTTATTTCATCTTTTCAAACACTCAGAATACATTGAGAGAATATTTTCCTGCATTTTCTGAATGTTGTATTTTTCTTCCAATGTCTTTCTACCAGAAGCTCCCATCTGTTTTGACATGTTTGGGTTTTTAACTATTTCAATAAGCATGTCAGACCATTCATTTTCATTGTGGGGAGAAATGACAAATCCTGTTACCTTATGGAAAATGATATCAGACATGGGTCGTATATTGGAAACCAATACTGGTTTACTCTGTTCAAAGGCTTCAAGCATGACAAGACCAAATCCCTCACATAAACTAGGAAAGACAAGTGCCTGGGAAGTAGATATTAGTTGTAATTTTTTATCCTTTGATACAAACCCCGCGAATTTGACATTCTCTTGTAAATTCAATTGGTTTACTAATTCTTCTAAATTTTTTCTATGTGGACCATCTCCAACAATAAATAATGCAATCTTTGGATATTCTTTCCTTGCCAAATTTATGGCCTTGATAACTACTTCGAGATTTTTGTAAAAAACAAGCCTTCCCACATAAACGAACTGGTAGGGATCCTGCTCCATTGTCTTGATGGCATTAATTTCAATTGTGTTTGGAATTACGTAAATGGGGTTTTTCGTTCCCATTTTTAATAGATCATCTTTGGTTGCGTCACTTACTGTATGAATGGCTTTGCACCGCAATTTGATAATCATTTTCTCAAAATAAGGGGCTAGAGTAACATTTAATCTAGAAATGTTACTTTGTTTGCCCCATAATTTCCAGTAATTTTTTCCACACAATGAAAACACATCATGAACTGTTGTAATGTGTGGCTTGCCAGTCAAAGTTGATAGCATAGAGCCAGCTAGTGCCGGAGCAAAATTATTTGAATGAATTATATCTATTTTTTCTTTCCTTATTATGAAAATACATTTTCGTAGTGCACTAAAAGAATATTTTAGATTGTCTCCAAATCCTGGAGGAAGACCTCCCTTGTATTCAAGAAGTGGAGGAACAAATATGATCTTAATATTTTGATGAGAAGGATATGTTTCACCTTTAATTTGATTAGTTATCACCCATACTTTATTACCACTATCTGCAAGTGTCTTTGCCATCAAGCTGAATACGTATTCGCCTCCACCTTTGGTGGTTGAAAAAAACTGAGTAAGCAAAATAATATTCATAATGTTACCACATCATTTGTTCTAGTTTTTAAGCTCTTGTTAATGAGTGAATGATGATTTTTTGTATTTTTCTATAACTTCTGAGGGTTTTCCAATGGACTCAATTACTCCATTATTCAAAAACATGGCCCTGTCACAATGCTTCTCGATAGGTCCCATATCATGGGAAACTAGAATAATTGCTTTACCTTTTTTCTTAAATTCTAATATTGTATCATAGCTTTTTTGTTGAAAACCCAAATCCCCTACTTGTATGACCTCATCAATTATCAATACATCTGGGTCTACTTGCACCGCAGTAGCAAACGCTAGCCTGGCATACATTCCTGAAGAAAAGTTCTTTAATTTTGTATCCGAAAATTTCTCAAGCTCTGCATATTTCATTATTTCATCTACTCTTTCTGCAATTTCCTTTCTTTTGAAGCCAAGCAAAATACCATATTGAATAACATTTGCCTTTGCAGTAAGATCCCCCTGAAAACCTGCACCTAAACCCAAAAAGGGGACTAGAGATCCATTAACGGTGACATTTCCTTTATCGGGCTGATAGACACCTGAGATGACTCGAAGTAATGTAGTCTTTCCGGTTCCATTCTTTCCTATGATTCCAAACATTTCACCTTTCTTTATGGTAAAACTAACATTTTTCAAAACTTCAAGTTCTTCGTAATATTTTCTTCTACTGAACCATCCTATTACACTCTCATAAACAGAATTGCGTTTTTCATGGTATATCCTAAAGGTTTTACACACATTTTCTACTTGTACTGCAACATCTGACATTCTATAACTCCTCGATTAACCTTCTTTCGAATTTTCTAAATATTGCATAACCCATACCCAATATGATAAATGTCGTGATAACTGCAATTTCAATGGATTCCAAAGATGGTATCTTGTTCTCAAGTGTTACTTCGTGGGCCATGTTGACAATTTGAACCATCGGTGAATAGTAGATAATTTTTTGTACGGATACGGGAAGAATTTCAGTTTTGTAAAAAATTGGAGTAAGAAAGAATCCCGCTTGTAATACAACCTTCCAAATAAATTGAATATCTTTGTAACGTATGTTTAACACCGATAAAGGTAAAGAAAGACCAAAGATGAGAGCAAATTCGAGTAGCAAAACTAACGGTAAAAAAATGATGGTAGGAGGTGGGTTGAATTGAAATGCAACCACAAAAATTCCAAATACTATGAACTCAAAAACTAGCATAAGTGAAGAAGTTATCGTTGAGCTAATGGATGGAATCTCTCTTCTAAAATAGATCTGAGTCAGCAAGGACCCTCTTGAAGCAATACTGTTGAGTCCAATTTCGGTTCCTCTAGTTAACATATTCCATAGAATTAATCCAAGGAGAATGTATAAGGGAAAATTCTCTATGTTTGACTTGAATATATTGGTAAATACGATATACAGAACTGACAGCATCAATAGTGGCTCTAAAAATGTCCAAAAAAAGCCTAGAACAGAATTTCTGTATCTTATCTTAAGGTCTGATATTGCAAAGTCAAAGATTAGGTCTCTTTTTCTCCACAATTCTTGAAAAATATTGACCATTTTTTCTTTTACACCTGAAATGAACTCAATATTGGTTCAACATATTTGTATTTGTTATTCTACTTTTATGAATACAAATCCTGTAGCAGACTTTTTATGTTACAATCAAAGAGATGATAAATTGTGATAACTTATTCATGAATTTAGAAAAAGAAAGATTGCTTGTAATTGCTCCACATGCGGATGATGAAACTCTAGGTTGTTTCGGATTAATTAATAAGGTAAAGCAAAATGGTGGTAAAGTTTTCGTTCAGATTCTAACGATGGGCGGATATTCAAAAATAGGATATGGCAGAGTAAAAAAAGAAACTTGGAAAAATGAATTCAACAAAGTAATGAAATTCTTAGATGTTGATGGATTTGATATTGCATTCTATGATAATAATATCAAGCACCTTGATACTATGGCACAGGCAGATTTGATTGAGCTTGTTGAATCAAAGAGTAATGTTTCAATATCAAAAATCAAACCTACAATAGTGGCAATTCCGACAATTTTTTCTACACATCAAGATCATGTACAAGCCTATAGAATTACGCTTTCAGCTTTGAGACCACATCCGCAAAAGACAACATTTTTACCAAAATTAGTAGTCTCATACGAGTCGCCAGAATATTATTTCTGGTCTGCCTATTCGGAATTTGGTACCTTCTCTCCAAACTTCTACTTGCAAATGTCCCATAAAGAAATACAGAAAAAAGTTCAGGCACTTAATTTCTATAAAACACAATTACGAACTGATCAGAGGGATGGTAATCATGTTATAGCATTGGCTGACATTAGAGGTAGTGAGATAGGTACTACATACGCCGAGGCGTATCACATTCACAGAATTTTCATATGACTCTCGGCACTAATCTCGACAGGTAAAAAAATGAATAAAGAACATCCACAAATAATTGCAAAAAATATACAGATTGGTAAAAATGCATCCATAAACAAAAGCGCAAAAATTACCTGTAAATCGTTATGGATAGGTGATGGTGTAAAAATTGAGAAGGACGTAGAGCTACAGGCAAATGCCATTGAAATAAAAAATAATTCAGTCATAGGTTCAGGTACTAAAATTTTTAGTGAAAAAATAAAGATAGGCTATAATTCTAAAATTGCAGATAATTCTAATATTTTTACAATTGAGATCTTTGCTATAGGTGATAGATCTAATATGTGCGTCTGTCATGTTAGAGGTAGAAATGTAAACATAGGCAATGACTTTTTTTCTATAGTGGAGTCAAGTCACATGCTTGTAATTGGAGGTGGCGGTTCACTTCTTCCTACCAGTAATTTATCCATAGGTAATAGGTGTACAGTTAACGATTGTTCTATTAACATAGCAATGCCAATTAAAATTGGAAATGATGTAGGAATCAGTACTGGTGTAAAATTCTTTACTCATTATTTTTGGAATTCGATCTTTGAAGGCTATCCACAAAAATTTGCTGGCATTACAGTATCAGATGGTTGTATTATAGGAGCAGAGTCATTTTTTTTACCTGGTGTTGTGATAGGCACTGATTGTATAGTTGCAGCAAGAAGTGTTGTCACAAAGACTTTCCCATCTAATTCTATGATAGGGGGTAACCCTGCCAAGATCATAAAGCGAAATTACAAAAAAACAATTTCTACAAAGAAACGAATTGATATGATAAAATCCACATTGAAATGGTATTGTGATATATTGAAAACAAAAGGCTTTACAATTGATGAAGTTGCTCATAATGGTTTAAAGTATGTAGTAACTGATAAGAGAAAAATTTCGACAACAATATTGTACTTTTCTGAACTTAGGAAAATGAAAAAATTCCAGAATTCAATAGTTATAACATTCCAAGATCTTCCAATCTCTGCAGGTCTTACAATAATTAATCTCAAGAGAAAAAAAATTCAAGGTTTAGAAAATGAACTAACTGATGATTTGAGAGATTTTCTACGAAAAGTGGGAATTCGTATATTTTCAGAAAGAAAATTCAGGTCTATTGTACCAGTAGTGAATGTCTGAAATGAGCGCACCAAAAATAGTTGCTATGTATAGAATAAAAAATGAGGAAAGGTGGATTGAAAAATCACTAGAGGCTGTTGTTGATATATGCAATGAAATTGTTATACTTGATGATGGTTCAACAGATGATACCATTAAGATTTGTAAGACTTTTGATAAAGTAGTAGATATACACCATCAAACAGGATTACCGTTTGATGAAACGCGTGACAAGAATACTCTTCTTGATATGGCAAAGACGAGAAAACCTGATTTTATACTAACACTTGATGGCGATGAAATCATACAAAAACATGCAAAAGATATTCTATTTGAAGAACTGACAATTATTTATCCGGATTCTCCAATGTATGAATTTCAGGCATTCAACATATGGGACAAACCAAATCAGTATAGGTATGATGGAATTTATAGTAATCTTTGGGCTAAAAAATTAATCAGAATGTCAAAGCAACCAAAAGATATGCATTTCAAAGAGACTCAATTTCCTGGTAATTCTCATTGTCCTGCAATTCCTCAAAATGCAATAGGCACCGATTGCTCTATAAGAAGTAAAATGAAAATATTTCATTATGGTAATTATGATGAAAAACTTCGCCAACAAAAATATAATTTTTACAAGAATATTGATCCAGATAATGTTGATTTTGATGGTTACATTCACATTATATCTGGAAAGGGTAAATTCTCTGGAAAAAATGGCATAGAACTTAGAACGTTTCCCAATGATGTATTTATCAAAGATATAAAATGAAAGTTATCATTGATTATGTGATATAATCCTAAAACTTGAATAACAAAAGGAATGAATAACTGTTGGACCATATGAATCAAAATTTTGAAAACCTTCTGCAAACTGCATATGAATTTTACAAAACAGGTAAGCATTCAGAAGCAATATCTTACTTTGATAAAGTACTAGAAATTGATTCACATGAATCTGCATCTATAAATAATAAAGGAATAATCTCTATTAATCTTGGTAAGTATGAACAAGCTATATTATATTTGAATAAAGCTTTGGAAATTAATTCAAATGATGTTCAACTATTGAGCAGAAAAGGTTTTTCCCTTACTTTACTAGGTAAGCATTCAGAAGCAATATCTTACTTTGATAGATCTTTAGAAATTGATCCTAATGATTCTATATCAATACGTAATAAGGGTATGACGTTACTTAACCTTGGCAAATACGAACAAGCAATATCTTACTTTGATCATGCGTTACAAGTTGATCCAAATGACACTGAAATATTGCTCAGTAAAGGACTTGCACTAGAAGTACTTGGCAACCATAATGATTCTGTACCTTATTATTTGAAAGCGTTAAAAATTGATCCAAACAATGCAGAACTTTTACGTAACGTGGGCTTTTCTCTCATTTTACTTGGAAAACACATTGACGCGATATCCTACTTTGACAGAGCTTTAGAAATTAATCCTAATGATTCTGTAGCATTACATGGAAAAGAATGGATCTCCGATATGACATTCATGGGACAGGTGGAAGCATTACAAAACATAAACCTAGAAAACCGAAAGTTAATTGATCAATATGTTAACAAAATAAATTTTCTAGTAAAAGAAGTAGAAACACTGCAAAATATAAACATAAAAAACCAGAAAATAATAAATGGTTTATAACAAAACAAGAATCGAAATTAAAATGCTACTTTTTTATCAGGTAGTTTCCTAGTGCCATGACATCTAATGCAGAATTATTAAATGTAGATATTGCAATCTCTGGATTGTATACAATGGGGTAACCATGAAGATTAAATGAGGTATTGAGAATGCCACCAATTCCTGTTTTGGCCTCAAATGATTTTAATATTTTATCATATCCAAAATTATAATCTGAATCAACCGTTTGTGGTCTACACGTAAAATCATACGGATGTATACCTGCAATTAGATCATCTCTCTTGATAGTGGTATCAAACGCCATTATCATGTAGGGAGATATCGTAGCATTTACTAAATAATCATCAATTCTAGATGCAAGTATTGAAGGGGCAAATGGCATCCAAAAGTCTCTCATCTTTATTGCTTGATTAATTTTCCTTATTATTTTAGAGTCTTTTGGGTTTGCTAGGATTGATCTATTGCCAAGTCCTCTAGGGCCCCATTCCATACGACCACTAAATCTGGCTATAACTGATTCCGGTTTTGCAAGTAATTCACCAACTTCAGTATCTATATCATCGATATATTCTGCTTTATCTAACATGTCATGTTTCTTTAAAATTTCTTTAATGTGTTCATTTGTAAATGAGGTTCCAAAATAAATGTCTTTGAGAGGTATCTTGATAGGGACTATGCCATCTTTTAATGCAATTTCAAAATATGTTGCCAAGGCAGCTCCTACAGCAATACCATCGTCTCCTGCTGCTGGACAAAAGAATACTTCATCAACCTGTTCAAGCGCTAGAATTTCTTTGTTAGCTTTGACATTAAGAAAATCTCCACCAGCACAGGAAATCTTTCTTATGCCTGTCTTATCTATGGCGTTACAAACCCATCTTGTTATTAATTTCTCAAACCATGATTGTGTGGCAGCAGCAATATTGTCGAATCTCTGTCCATCAAGAAGATTTTTTAATTTTTTTTGAATTGATGGCATAAATGCATCCATCTGATTTCTAAATTTTAATGGATTAGATTTGTCAAGATCGATCATTTTCATAATATGTTCTATGCAATAATCGGCCCTTCCAAATGGTGCCAAACCCATTACTTTGTATTCATGATCCCCCGGATTCATACCCAAGTAAGCAGTTATCTCGCTGTAGAAGCAGTATCCTAGCGAATTATAGTAATCTGATTCAGATCCCTCTACTCTTTGTATCTGACCTTTATGCCCTATGCTTATCGTGCTACTTAATCCATCACCAGCTGCGTCAGCAGTTAGAATCAAAACTTCTTCGCTTAAATCCCATGGACTAAGATAATATGCAGTTGCAGCATGAGCTAAATGATGTTCAACAAAAAATATTTCTTTTAGAGGGACACCTATTTGCATCAGGATTTTCTTAATTTCATCAATCTTTCTAAATCTGTGTAAGTGTGACACAAAGCTTTCTGTACTTTTTGCATGTGATGTTGGAGAATTGTAATCAAAATAAAGCTGCAGATAATAGGGACTGTCAAATGGTTTGTAACTAGATGTATTTGTTATTCCAGATATGGCTACTGCATCAACTTGTAAAGGATCAAGTTGTGAGATGGTGAAAACTTCCTTTATGCTTTCAGTAGGTGTTCCTCCATAATGTTTTATATTTCTAATTCGTTCTTCACTAATTGCAGCTAATATCTTACCATCTTGTATGAGCGCAGCACCCGAATCATGACCATCATTAATTCCTAAAATTGTGATTGATTTTCTAGGCACACAGTACGTTCTTTACCCCTTACATTAATTTTTTATCTATTACTTGTGTTTCTATTTTCTATTAGAAATCTATGGAATATCCACCGTCTAATACAAGGACCAACTATCCAATTAAATAATTGGATGAAAGTAGAAATTCTTACTTCATTGTGAATGAAAACCTATATTGGTATAATAAACCAAAAATAACAGCCAAATGACTGAAAATATGCCTACAACTGATACTAAATACAGATTATCTCCGATAAATCTAGAAAACCCATCAAACGCTCATGATTTTCTCATCTTGCTTACTGGGATTAACAAAAAAGTATTAGAGTTGGGACCAGCTTCTGGCTATCTATCAAAAATCCTCAAAGATCGAGACTGTCACGTTACTGGAATAGAAATAGATCCAGTTCTTGCAGAACAAGCAGAACAATTTCTAGACAAAATTATTGTAGGCGATATTGAAGAACTTGACTTACATAAACTCCTAGGTTCTAAAAGATATGATGTAATACTAATTGGAGATGTGCTTGAACATCTCAAAAATCCAAAGAAGGTGTTAGAAAAATTACATGACTTCTTAAATGATAACGGATGTTTGGTTTGTTCAATACCAAATATTGCACATGGAAGTATAAGACTCAAACTATTAAATGGAGAATTTCGATACAAATCTACAGGACTACTTGATGAAACACATTTGCATTTCTTCACTTTAGATTCTATACTTTCCATGTTTCATTCCTCTGGTTATTCTATAACAGAATTACGAAGAGTCACGGTAGATATTTTTGGTGGAGATGGTGCAGATTTAAAACCATACATAATACCGGGCGAACTAATCCAATCAATTTTAATGGATCCTGAGGCTACCGTATTCCAGTATGTGTTTAGAGCAATTACAACTCAAAATGGTAAACACGAACTAAACTGGTTGGATAATTTTTCAAAAGACATTACTACAGAACAACTGAGAAATAAGATTGAATATCATAAAACATTAATCGAACAATTACAAAGCATCAATCTAGAACATCAGAAAACTATTCAGGAAAACGTAAATAAAATAAATAGACTCGCACAAGATGTTGAAACACTTCAAAAAATTAACCTTGACAATCAAAATAAGATTCAAGAATCTTCTGAGTTAATAACTGAATTCTCAAAGGAGGTATACGCACTTCAAAAAATTAACCTTGAACAAAATTCTCTAGTAGAAAAACTTCAAAAAATTAACCTTGACAATCAAAATAAGATTCAAGAATCTTCTGAGTTAATAACTGAATTCTCAAAGGAGGTATACGCACTTCAAAAAATTAACCTTGACAATCAAAATAAGATTCAAGAATCTTCTGAGTTAATAACTGAATTCTCAAAGGAGGTATACGCACTTCAAAAAATTAACCTTGAACAAAATTCTCTAGTAGAAAAACTTCAAAAAATTAACCTTGACAATCAAAATAAGATTCAAGAATCTTCTGAGTTAATAACTGAATTCTCAAAGGAGGTATACGCACTTCAAAAAATTAACCTTGAACAAAATTCTCTAGTAGAAAAGCTACAATCTAAAATTATCATTGATGAAATTACTCTTGCCGAGAGGGAATCCAGAATTACCAACCTACAAGTTGCAATAGTAAACTACCAAAATATTATAACCGATATTCACCAAAGCTTTGTCTTAAGAATGCTCCACCAGTATGACAAAACAATAGGTAAATTTATTCCATTAAAACCAAAAAAATATACCAAATCAAACAAAGTACAATCTACACAAGAAGAGCATCTGGCAAATACACAAAAAGCAACACAAGATACAAAATTATACAAAAAGGATATCATTTGCTTTCCTATCATAAATTGGGATTATAGATTTCAAAGACCACAGCATATAATGACTGAATTCGTAAAAAACGGACACAGAATTTTCTATCTAACAGTAAATTTAAGAAAGCTAGATAAACCATATGAAATCAAACAACTATCTGAAAACATATTTCAAATCGAATTTAATTCACCAAAATTCTTTGATATATACAAAGATATATTCGATGAATCACTAATTTCGAAAGTTCTAGAATCCTTTCAAATATTTAGTAATGAATTAAAACTCGATGCAGTATGCTTTGTTGAATTTCCTACATGGACTCCCTTGGTGTTAGAATTAAAGAAACAATTCAATTGTGGAATAATCTTTGATTGTCTAGATGATTTTACAGGATTTAGCAATGTCATAAAAGAAAGAGAGAAAGAAGAAAAAACTTTAGTAAAAAATAGTGATCTTGTAATTGCTACCGCCTCTTATTTGTTAAAGAAAGTTATGAAAGAAACTAGCAAGACTCTATTCTTACCAAATGCATGTGAATTTAGTCATTTTAATAGAATTTCAAGTGATAGACCTTTACGAGATTATAAAAAACCGATAATTGGGTTTTTTGGATCAATAGCAGATTGGTTTGACAATAATTTAATTGAATTTGTGGCAGAAAAAAGACCTAATCTTACATTTGTATTCATTGGACATACATTTGGTTCGGATATTCGTAAGTTGCAGCAATTGAAAAATGTTCACTTTCTTGGAGAACGACCGTATTCCGAGCTGCCAAATTATCTTCATGAATTTGATGTCTGTCTGATACCATTCAAAGTTACACCACTTATCATAGCTACCCACCCAGTGAAGATATATGAGTATCTTGCTGCCGGAAAAGCAGTAGTTACTACAGATATCCCAGAATTGTTACCAATGGATAATCTGTGTTATATTGCAAAAAACAAGCAAGATTTTCTGGTAAAAATAGATCTAGCATTGAAAGAAAATGATGAGAATTTAGTTCAAAGGAGAATGGATTTTGCATCCAAAAATACCTGGGAACAGAGATTCTCAGACTTGTATTCTGTGCTAAATAAAATTCCATCCTTGGACATATTGCATCATAACTGAGTACTGAAAATTGTTCAGGAAAATGTTAACAAAATAAATCATATGATAAAGAAGTATACACACTTTAAAAATTAATTTTGAAAACGAAAGAAAATTAATTGATAATCATTCATCACCTTATTTTTCTTATCCAGAAACTTGCTCCACGTAATATCTTATAATCATAAACTTTCAGTAATGCATCTCGATGATAGTTTATTATACGATTAAGAGGCAAAATGATTTCAAAATCAGTATTTCCTATAAGAAAGGCATGTAACATATATTGCTCATTCCAAAATAATAATAGATCCTTTATCCAATCCACGGGCATGTGGAATGGCAAAAAAATGTCATGTATATGGATTAATACTCCCTTTTTTAAGTTTGGAAGTACCTCTAATAATAAATAGTTTACATCGGAGCCTATTTTAGAAACATGAGTACTGTCTATGAACAAAATATCATTCTCATCTAATTCTTGAAAAGTAGATATCGGAATTTCTTGTACAGGTTTTTCTATTAATCTCTGATAATAATGTGATCCATCTTTCAAAATCTTTGGAGGGAATGGATCAATACAAGTTATACTTGTAACTTCGTTTTTTATAGATGCCATGGATGCTATTTTTGTAGATTGACCACTTCCAATTTCGATTATTCTCTTTGGCATAAAATATCTGATTATTGCATAATAGATAGCTGAATCATGGTATCCAAATACATGATTATGAGGATCAAATTTACCTTCTTGAACTATTTGTTTAAATTCGCTTGAATATTTTGATAATTCATCGAGTAAACTTAATCCAACTTCTTCATTCCAGTTTATTCCAGCATTGTACTTTTTTTCCCAAATTTCATCTGGTAGTTGACTTACAGTGGGTAAAACACTATAAAAATGAGGTTTTAAAATGTGGATTCCTATCTTCTCAGCAGACCTAAAGAGATTCCGTTGATTTGGCGCATCTTGCATGTGAATAGTATCAATAATTTTTAATAACTTCAACGCTATTTCAAGACGATGTTCATCGCTGATTAGAATTTTAGAGGACCACATAGCAGAGAAAACCTCCTGGTTTAAAGATTCTAGCATCTTACTAATGCTATTGTATGGATTGGATGGTGGTGGGCTTTTTGATTTTGTATCGTGTTCACTATAATCCATGCGAACAAAATCTTCTCAATTACAAATATTAGTTTCTATGATAAATTATTCAAAATAGGCGTTATCCTAAATACTCCATTAATTGCAAACTGTCATCGAATTAATGACTTGGTTATCTCACTATCCATGATTATAAATATTGAAAGAAGTTAGTTTGCGTATTGGATAATCTACTTGTTTCTATAATAATAGTTAACTGGAATGCTGGCAAGTATCTGACCGATTGTATCACTTCTCTTGAAAATCAAACCTATGAAAATTTTGAGATTATTATGGTGGATAACAACTCTTCTGACAATTCCGTAGAATTTATAGAAAAAAATTTTCCCAAAGTACATATTATAAAAAATAAATCAAACGTTGGTTTTGCAGAAGGAAATAACATGGGAATAAAAAATTCAACAGGTGACATCATAGCTCTTTTTAATCCTGATGCAAAAGCAGAAAGAAATTGGCTATCAATTATAGTTTCAGTACTACAAAGTTCAGAAAAAATAGCCGCAGTATCAGGCAAAATGTATTACATGGGAGATCAATATGGCAAGGACGCAGTATTCTGTACTTGGCCTAAGATTGATCAATATTCAGCCATGGCATATAATTTTCATGATCATGAGCCTACATCAAAAGTAGATTACCTAACAGGTGGTGCGATGATGGTAAAAAAGAGTGTTATTGATAAAATAGGTCTTCTTGATAGTGATTATTTCATGTATTTTGAGGAGACTGATTGGTGCGCAAGAATGATTCGAGTAGGATATGATCTAATTTATACTCCTGATGCGATTGTATGGCATATCGTATCAGCTACCATTTCAGAATCTGACAAAAAAATCTACTTTATGGAAAGAAGTAGGATTCGATTTGCATTAAAAAATTTTGATGCATCATTTTTACCTATTTTTATTTCAAACATATTGGTGGAATCCACAATTATTTTCCTACGAGATATTAAAAATAGGAGTCTTTCAAGAAGTAAGATCAGATTACAAGCAATATGCTGGAATCTCTTTCATCTAAAAGACACAATTGAGAATAGAAAAAAGGATATGTCGCTTTTAAAAAAGAATGGAGTCATCAAGTCTTATAACAAATCTCTTCCTCTGCGAGGATTAAAAATAAAATAAACTTCTCAAACCGCGTTAAATCATCTCATCTTTTCTACTTGATTGTTCTCTGCGCATTTGAGATTTTTTAAAATTAACAAACCAGTAATTGTGATCAAAATAAGCAAAATCATGACTGGAATTATTCCTCCTGTACAGTATAGAAAATTGTCAACAAAACATCCTGTAGTTTTGGTGATTGGACTGGGAATCTTAGAGCCAAAATCAGTTACTAAAACTTTCAAATGTTCTACGATGGGCGAATATTGAGGTACCCAAGCCCAATAATCGAAAGCATTCTTTTTTGTAAGAAAACCCTCCATATCCCATCCGTAAATATAGCCAGTAAAATACCAAACAAGAGAGCCCAATAGGTTTACTATAAACCCACAAATTGATAATATTACAAATGAAAACTGTAGAACAGATCTTTTTTTCATATTGACAAGCAAATATCCTAATGATATTGAAGCTAAAGGTAAGAAGGGAATAAAATAACGTGGCCCCCAACATCCAAAACCACTCCAAAAAGGTTGTGTCTGTGTTCCGAAAAATATCCAGATTATGGCAAAAGAATAAGATGATAACATGAACAATCCTTTGTTAACTTTGTACATTCTATAAAACGATAAAGGCAATAATACAGCTAATGGGAAATAGAAAATCAAGCCCCATCCAGGACTAAATAACAATCCAAGTAAACCTACTAAATCGGTATGAGTTGATAAATTCTCAAACCCTCGATAACCAAAATTGGTAAAGGAGTCATATTTGTAATAGTTAATGGCTAACTGTATTGAAGATGTAAGGATTGATAATATTAGGAAGTATATTACTGGACGATAACTCTTTAATTTCCATACTCCATAAATCAAAAACCCTGGAATCAAAATGATAGAGCTGGGATGGATTAATATTGAAAGTCCAAGAAAGAATCCTGCTAACGAAGAATTGAGTATCTTATTCTTTTTCTCTACTCTTAATAGAAAATAAATAGAAGAAATTAATGTTAAAGCAATAGCTGGTTGTAAGAAAAATGAAGTGTTGTATGGCCAAATAAAAGATGTAACACTAAAAGATAAAGCAATTATAAAACCAATTTTTCGTGATGAGAACATCTTATTTCCTAGGAAAAATAATACTAAACTAGTTAGTGACAAAATGACTGAATTTATAAAAAATGGCACAAATTGTGTTGGCTCTATATTCAAAACTGATGAAATTGCATACCATGGTACTGCAAGAGCTGGACCTAGTACCCCACCAGGTATATAGAAGGGATGTTTTATTCCATTCTGATAATCATCATATAAGTTTGGAACCCAAACCTTGAGGTAGTTTTTAATGTTATAATCAAAATTTAGTGTTTTAACTCCAGGTGATGTCGGATCTAGCTTTATTGAATGTTTTAAAAACATGTTTTCGGCCACTAGATAGTAAAAATTCCCATCATAGGAGTCAAAATGTCCACCAGTGCTAGCAAAATTAATCAAAAGAAAAAAGACGAATATGTAAACGGCTATTTTTTTGTTCAAATAACCAAAAACCTAGCTTGAATAACCGCCATCCAAAACAAATGTCTGTCCAGTTAAATAATCAGAGGAGATGAGAATGTTGATTAGTTCGAAAATTTCATTGGGATGTCCCAGCCTCTTTGATGGTATGTCAGTAATTATCTTGTTCTTTACTTCCTGACTGAAATCATTGAACATGCCAATATCAAAGTAACCAGGTGCTATTGCATTCACTGTAATGTTGTATTTTGCAACTTCTTTTGCCAGTGATTTGGTAAAACCAATTATTCCAGCCTTAGATGCCGAGTAATTTGCAGCGCCAGCTACTCCCTTAAACGCAGTAAAAGATGATATATTGATAATTCGTCCAAACTGTTGTTTTTTCATCTGGGGCAGTACGGCTTTACTAAAATTGAATACTCCTGTCAAATTTGTATCTATTACATTTTGCCATGATCTTGGGTTCATATTGGTTACAGTTTCATCTATGTGAATTCCTGCATTGTTTATTAAAACATCAATCCTCCCAAATTGTTTGATGGTTTTGTCTGTGACATTTTTTGTATCCATGAAATTTGCTACATCTCCTTTTATGGCCTTAACATTCCCAATCTGAGATAATTTCTTTACTAGTTTATCGGCTTCCATTTTTTTTCTATGATAATTTATTATAATGTTAAATCCAGCCTGGACAAGGGACTCTGCTATGTGGGAACCTAGACCAACAGAAGAACCAGTTATTATTGCAGTTTTCTTATCAGCATAGTTAGTTTTCATGTGTTTGCTATGAAATACGTTCTACTTCAACCATGTCTAAACCAAATCCCATAGTAATTCCAATGAGCAATCCCTTGCCATTACTAGAATTATTTTTAGTGAATGCCTTATTCATCACGGTGGGTATGCTGCAACCAGTCAAATTTCCATACTCTCGTAGTGTTTCATAAGATTCTTGAATCTGATCATTTTTTAATCCGTATACATCTCTGAATCTATCCAGAATCTTCATACTTCCTGTATGAATCATCACCTTCTCCATATTTGACATGTATGATTGGGCAGCATGTTGATCAAAGGAATCTATACTTTTTCCTAATGATCTCATCATCACTTTTTTTGAATATTCTAGTGCTAAATCTATAACATTGTGACCTGCAGTCAACTCGTATTCATACAAATGATTCGAATATTGTCCATTTAGCTGAACGCATGCTTTCCTGTAATCATTTTTCTCAAAGTTTACTGCATGAGTAAATTTGCCTATCTTGATCATATTTGAGCCATTCTGAACTTTCCTTAATACAAAAGCTACAACACCATCGCCAAAAAGAAAAGAAAACATTGTGGCAACCCATTTCTTTATCTGCTTTTCTCGATCATACTGTTCTTCACCTATCTCTTTTGGATTTCTTACAGTCATGTTGTCCTTCAAATGTGGAAGATACCAACCAGAATTGCAGCCAGAAATTACTACTAGTACATTGTCATTATCATCTCGTACTAAATTCTTGCCGAGCTCAAGAACTTTGGGAAAAGTGGAACACGCCATTCCTTGAATATTAAAATGTGGAGTAAAGTTAGACAAGCCAATTTTTCTTACAAGTATGGAGCTTAGGCCTGGGCTCAGATAATCATTATTTTCTGATGCGGCCACAATACAAGTGATATCATCTGGTTTTAAACCCAAATTTGATATGCATTTTTTTGCAACCTCTGATGCAAGATCTGAAATTGGCTCTTTGTGGTCTTCTGAAGAAGGTCTCGTCCCTTCAGAATTGAGAAGATAATGTTCAATTGGCCTGACAAAATACCTTTGATCAACTCCTAATTGCATTATGTTTTCCTTGACGTTATCAGATAACTTGTTACCCAAAATATCGAACATTTCTTTAGTAGTATATTTGAATTCAGGATAGGCGCGCTCAACTCCAATTATTCCAACATCGTCATTCATGTGAAATTCCTACTCCTTACAATTATGGGATTCATTTTATAGCTTACTTTTATCATCGGGCGTGTCATTTTTTGCATCTCTTCCTAATTTCTCAAAATTCTTAATCATATATGTTACACTGGGATCAGGAAATTCTTCTGGGGATAGTGTAAGGACACCTCTAAAAAATGGCTTTGTAAATTTTAAGACTAATGCTAGTACGGACATTCCAATTATGTTATTAAAAATTCCTAGGAATCGTGATACAATTTTGCCTTTAGGTCTCAATATGAGTATAATCACGTCTCTAACTATACTGGGTGAATAATGGATTCTAAAAATTGGATAGAAACCATAAAGATCATGTAGCTTGATTGCTCTGTGGTTTTCTGGGTTTCTAGAACCAGAAATGAAAGAATATCCTCGTCTTCGAGCTTCATCTAGTGTAGCTCCTAACAAAATTTTCCCTAATCCCTTTCCTTGAAATCCTCCTGCTATCTGAAGTGATGCCACATTGAATAATCCGCCCACACCACCAGCTCCGATTATTTTACCATCTTGTTCTTCAATGACTAGAAAATCGCAAGCCCCAAGGCTTTGCATTTCTTCGTATAATCCAGATTTTTTTAACTCTTGGATTATGTTTTCGTTAATATCTATTATTCTCATTTTGGCATTTTTATTCTATTATGTTTATTATTGTATTTTGTGTAATTTTTATGAGCTGTTTCTCTTAAAGTATAATCTAAACCATAATTTCAACGCTGGAATGAGATACTTCTTGATATCATTCATGATATGAAAGAATTACTCTTCAGGAATCAACTTTTTAGAATATACCACAAGTATATCAAACCAATCTTTATAGCTTTTAACTTCCTATCTGAGCCGGTTTTTGATATTCCTATTCTTTTATTAAAAGTGATGGGAACTTCCACTATCCTCAAGTTGTTGTTTAATGCTTCTACCGATGTAAAGGCAGTGATTTCTAAACCTGGTATTACTTCATCTGTTTCAGGCCGTGTAAATCTTGGTATTATTTTTTCAAGAGACTCTCTCCTAATCATTCTATATGTGCATCCAACATCAGTAAAACTTACAACTCCCATGTGTAACAAGCTAAAGAATTTTATTTGAATAAGCTTTGCCAGAAAAAAGTTTCCCCAAACGGAAATCATCTTAATCTGATTTCCTCTTTCTGATAAAACTTGTAACTGTCTACTGCCTACAACCATGTCACAGTTATCCAAGTATGGTGTCATTTTTTTAAGATCATATCCATTACATGTACCCTCACCTTCAGCTAAAGCAATCATATTGGCATCTGTCTTTAGCGCTTCCCTAAATCCCATAACACAAGAATGAGCAAATCCCATATTCTGTTTCTTTCTGATTACTTTTGCGCCAGCTTTTTCTGCAATGTCTACAGTATTATCAGTACTATGGTTGTCAACAACAATAACATCCTTTACATTTTCTTGATTTAGAAAATCCTTTACTACAGTTTCTATGGCAAGGGATTCATTGTACGTGGGAATGACAACGCAGATACTGGGATTTCTTATTGGACTATATTTTAGGTAATGAAGATCTGGGTCGGTTTTGTAATGCTTACGTTCTAATGCAAAAACTAGTGCAAAGGCAAGCCAAACCACATCAGCTAAGAGGATCCATTTTAGATAAATTGAATAATATAATCTCTGGGCAAAATTCATTCCTTGTAATAGATATTGAATTCCATTAGTTGCCCATTGGTAAAGATTGATTCCAAGCCATACTACATTTACAAATAAAAGAATGATAAACGCAAATGCCATGACAATATAGACAATGCCCATGTATGTGATGCAAATATCATACCAAATAAATCATTTATTAATGCAAATTTGATTTCATTAGGCATGAAAACTGTAATTCTTGCTGGTGGTGTTGGCAGCAGAATTTCTGAGGAGACTCATCTGAAACCCAAACCTATGATAGAAATTGGAGGAAAACCTATTCTTTGGCATGTTATGAAAATCTATTCCAAGTACAACCTTAATGATTTTATCATTTGTTTGGGATACAAAGGATATCTTATCAAAGAATATTTTGTAAATTATTTCTTGCATACATCAGATGTTACAATAGATATCCAAAATAACAAAGTCGAAATCCATCAGGTTAATTCTGAACCGTGGAGAGTAACACTGATTGATACTGGTGAAGATACAATGACTGGTGGAAGAGTCAAGAGGATTCAAAAATACATCGATGGAACTTTTTGCTTGACTTATGGTGATGGATTGAGTGATATTGACTTGCCTGCATTAATTGATTTTCATAAGAAAAATGGTCTTCTTGCAACTGTAACAGCAGTTCAACCGCCTGGTAGATTTGGCGCGTTGAAATTAGAGAATAATAAAGTCTGTAGGTTTCAAGAAAAACCCCAAGGTGATTCAGGTTTTGTAAATGGAGGTTTTTTTATTTTAGAACCGGGGATCTTTGATTATATTAAAGATGACTCTACAATTTTAGAACGTGAGCCATTAGAAAATTTAGCAAAAGATAATCGACTAGGTGCTTATAGGCATAATGGTTTCTGGCAACCTATGGATACTCTTAGGGACAAGAATAGACTGGAAGAACTTTGGT
>Ga0307374_10004824_pt1 | contig 22273 bp, 21 predicted proteins | sample OX3MG_FD_202532 | JGI IMG/M metagenome (GOLD analysis project Ga0307374, IMG submission 202532) | Soil microbial communities from Risofladan, Vaasa, Finland - OX-3 | ecosystem: Environmental > Terrestrial > Soil > Coastal area > Acid sulfate soil | place: Finland: Risofladan, Vaasa | collected...
CTGGATGATGTCGGCGTTGTTGACCATGAGGTCGTCGGGATTGCTGCCGTCGAGCAGCAGCGTCGTGCTTTCCACCGTCGCCACCGGACCCTTGGCCCCCTTGATCTTGCTGGAGTCCACCTGGGCGTTGACGAGGTGATACTTCAGGATCTGCTGAAGCTGGTTCGCGGCGGCGTCGCCGGGCGCCATCAGCTTGGCGAGCACGTCCGCCGGCAGCGCCCTGAAGGCGGCGTCCGTCGGGGCGAACAAGGTCAGGTTCGGATATTTTTCCAGAATGGCCGCCATGCCGGACTGGTCGGCCGCCTTGATCAGCAGGGTGAACTGGCCCGAGGCCTTCAGCGTCGAATAGATGTTGGTCCCGCCGACGATCCTGGGGATGCTGGGCAGCGCCTGCGAGGCCGGCGCCGACGTGGCGGGCGCAGCCGCCGTGGCGGCCGGCGCGGGCGCGGCGTCGCTCTGGGCGAAGGCGGGGCAGCCGATCAGGGCGACGGCGGCGGCGGTGACGAGAAGCGGGGTCAGGCGCATCGGGATCCCTCGGTTGGGCTGAGAGCCCCCCGGGGCCCACGCCTGACCCTTTATTAAGCCTCGCGGCGCCTCGTCAATCGCCGATCGGCGCCGTCAGCTTGCCCGAGCGCGACAGCGGCCGGCCGAAGCGCGCCCGGTTGCGCGGCGTATCGGGAACCGGCTGGCTGGCGACCAGCGTCGGCCCCTGCGGGTCGAGCGCCTGGGACGGGGGCACCTGAGGCGCCAGGGCGGAGGCGTTCTGGCCCCAGTCCTGGGCGGCGCGCGCCGACGCCCTGGGATTGTAGTCGTGATGGTAGTCGTTGGCGAACGCCGGCACGGCGGTAAGCGCCGTGGCTGCTGCGCCAGCGATCATGAGCATGCGAAACATGACGGTCCTCTCGGGGCAAAGGCTGATCGGTGAAGATCGGCCGTCTTGGCTACGCGCCAGCCCGCCGGAGGTTGCGCTTATCACGGGTTCGTGATCGCACGCCGGCGTCCGCGCCGACGCCCGCATCCCCGCCCTGCCCGGCCCCGGCGCCCAAATCCTGGGCGCCCGCCATCACCGCTGCCCAGCAATCGGGCGCATCGGCGTCTTTGCCGGCGAGGCGCGGCTCCAGAGGCCGGATTCGCCGCCCGCGCCGGTAGCTTCGGGCGCGTCGGCTGCCTGACGTGGCCGGTGGGGATTGGATCTCGAACATCAGGGCGCCCGGCGCCGGCCCTCGCGGGCTGGCCGGGCGGGAGCGAGGCAGATGAAAATGATCATGGCGGTCGTCAAGCCGTTCAAGCTCGACGAAGTCCGCGAAGCCCTGGTGGCCGCGGGCGTCGAGGGGCTGACGGTCTCGGAGGTGAAGGGCTACGGGCGGCAGAAGGGCCACACGGAGATCTACCGCGGGGCCGAGTACCAGGTGACCTTCGTGCCGAAGGTCAAGCTCGAGGCGGTGGTCGACGACGCCGGGGCTGTGCGAGCGATCGAAGCGATCAGATCGGCGGCGGGAACCGGCAAGATCGGCGACGGGAAGATCTTCGTCCTCGACGTCGAGGAAGTCGTGCGCATCCGCACCGGCGAAGTCGGCGCCGCGGCGCTCTGACGGACATCAGAAAAAGGGGATAGTCCGATGAAACTATTTGAGATCAAACGCCTGGCGGGTCTCGCCGCAGCGGCCATGGTGATCGGCCTGCCCTGGGCCGCCGCCGCGCAGAACACCGCCGCCGCGCCCGGCGCGCCGGTCGCGGCCGCCAGCGCCGTGGCCGCGACGAACGCCGTCGCGCCGGCGTCGGCCACGCCAGCGTCGGCCTCGCCGTGCGCCTCCACCAACAACTGCGCCACGCAGTCCTATCCGAAGGATATCGTCAATTCGGGCGACACCGCCTGGATGCTCACCTCGTCCGTGCTGGTCCTGATGATGACCATCCCCGGGCTGGCGCTGTTCTACGCCGGCATGGTGCGCAAGAAGAACATCCTCGACACGCTGGCGCAGAGCTTCGGCGCCACGTGCGTCATCACCGTGGTCTGGATGGTGATCGGCTATTCGATCGCCTTCACCGGGCACAATCCGTACATAGGCGATCTCAGATACATTCTGCTCGCGCCCCTCAACGCCGACATCAACATCGCCAACACGGATCTGGCGCCGACGATTCCAGAGACCGTCTACATGTTCTTCCAGATGACGTTCGCGATCATCACCCCGGCGCTGATCGCCGGCGCCGTCGCCGACCGCATGAAGTATTCGGCGTTCCTCTGGTTCATGGGGCTGTGGCTGATCCTGGTCTATTGCCCGGTGGCGCACTGGGTCTGGTCGGCCAAGGGCTGGCTCGGCGAAGGCGGCCTGGGCGCGCTGGACTTCGCCGGCGGCACCGTGGTGCATCTCAACGCCGGCACGGCGGGGCTCGTCGCCGCCCTGATGCTGGGCAAGCGCAAGGGGCTGGGAACCGAGAACTTCTCGCCCTTCAATCCGGTCTATGCGGTGATCGGCGCCTCGCTCCTCTGGGTCGGCTGGTTCGGGTTCAACGCCGGCTCGGCGGTGGAATCGCACGACGGCCAGGCCGGAATGGCGGCGGCGGCGACGCAGATCGCCACGGCGGCGGCGGCCCTGGGCTGGATGGCGATGGAGTGGATCGTCGCCAAGAAACCCACGGTGATCGGCATGGCCTCCGGCGCCGTGGCCGGGCTGGTGGCGATCACGCCGGCGTCAGGCTTCGTCAATCCGACCGGCGCCCTCCTCATCGGCATCGCCGCCGGCGTGGTCTGCTATCTCGCCGCCGTGCACATGAAGAAGGCGCTGGGGTTCTACGACGACGCCCTCGACTGCTTCGGCGTGCACGGCGTCGGCGGCGCGCTGGGCGCCATCCTGACCGGCGTCTTCGCCTCCAAGGCGATCAACGCCGGCATCCCCTCCAAGGGAGGCTGGCTCATCGACGGCAACCTGCATCAGGTGTGGCTGCAGGTGATCGACGTGGCCGCGGTGTTCGCCTACTGCGGCGTCGGCACCTTCGTCATCCTCTTCGTCCTCAAGCACACCATCGGCATCCGCGTCAGCGAGGACGTGGAGGTCGAGGGCCTCGACATCAACCTGCATGGCGAGGTGGTGCAGGGCTGAGCCCGCGCCGCGGCGGGCTTGCGTGCGGCGGCGGGGTCTCCAGGGACCCCGCCGCCGCCGTATTCTCACCCTTGTCTACGGCGCCCCTCGCCTTCGAACCTGGCTCAGCGGGCGCCCGCGAAATCGACAAACGACCGGTCATGGCTCTCGCCGGAACCAGCGCAGCTCGACCTGTCACCGAAGCTTACACCGCCCGGCCGCCGACTAAGCCGCAGCTAGGGCGCCCGTGATGCCGCGGGCCATTTCGCGGCGCAGCCCCGCAACGCCGTTGGTCGCCGCCGGCACGACCGGCGCAGCGGCTGGGATCGGTTCAGCGCCCGGCCGCGACGGCCGTCACGGCGCCCTGCGCGGTCCTGGCGTGGAACTCGCCCATGAAGCGGTACTGGCCCGCCTGCAGAGGGCCGATGCTGAAGCTGATCCGCCCCATCGGCGTCACCACCTCCTCCAGCTTCAGGTCGCGACTGTCGAACTCTTCCGTCGCCGGATCCCGGTTGATCAGGGTGATGCGCACCCTTTGGCCGGCCGGCACGGTGAAGCTCGCCGGCATGAAGCGATGGTTCTTCAGCGTCAGCGTGACTGCAGCCGGCGCGTCGGCCCGGGCAGCCCCGGCCAATGCGGTGAAGGCGGCCAGGGTCAGGGACAGGGCGAGCATTCCCATGGTGGCCGCCCGAGGCGCGAGCGTACGAGCGGCCATTTGATCTGCCTCGACCTTGCCTTGGAGACGGCGCGCCAGAGCGCAGCCCATGGCCAGCCCTAGTCGCAATTGACACTCGTTCGCAAGAGGGAATATGCGAATGAGTTGCAAGAGCGGAGGGGTCGGGCTTGGGTGGGAAGATCATCGGACTGGCGCTGGGGCTCTCAGCGGCGGTGGGAGCGCTCGTGCGGCCCGGCGCGCCGGCCCGGGCCGATCCTCGTCTCGATGAAGTGGTCTATTCGCCTTATGTCGAGAACCACATGTTCGAGTTCGAGACCCGGTACGGCCGCGAGGTTGGCGACGGGTCGCTGAAAGGCGCCCAGACCCTCGTCAACGAGTTCGAGTATGGCCTCGACGACCGCCTGAGCCTGGCCCTCGTGACCAAGGTCGAGAGCGCGCCGGGCCAGCCCCGGCGGCTCACCGGCGTCGGGGTCGAGGGCATCTACTACCTGGGCCAGATCCCCAAGCTGGGCGTCGACGCAGGTCTTTACCTGGAGGGCGTCAAGGGAGCCGGCGGCGCGCCCGACGGCGCAGAGGCCAAACTGCTGCTGGCCAGGACCTCGGGGCGCTTCCAGGGCCTGGTCAACTTCATCGTCGAGCGCCCGTTCGATGGACCGCGGGGCGAAGTCTATGCGTCGTACGGCTACGCCGCGTCGGTCACCTGGCGCACGGTCGGCAATCTGCGCCTGGGCGCCGAAGCGTTCGGCGATTTCGGCGACGATCACGGTTTCCTCGACCGCGCCCAGGGGGCCTACGTCGGTCCGCAGCTGAAGTGGAAGGGCCAGCCGAAGGGTCTGCCTTTCGAGATCGAAGCGGACGCGGGCTGGCTGGCCGCCGTCGGACCCGACCGCGGCGAGGCCCCAAGCCAGGCCCGCATCAATCTCGAACTCGAACGCCGCTTCTGAGAGGAAAGCGGCAGAGCCGCAGCCCTCGACCGCAGCGAAGTCCGCCGAGCCTTGGCTCGCGGTCATCCCTCTGCAACGCCGGCCAGGCGGCAGGGCTGGACCCACCAGTCGGGGCGCTGGGCCGAGAGCGCCTGCGCCAGGGCCTCGCGCTCGGGCGCGCCGGCGCAGAGGGCGAAGCAGGTGGCGCCGGAGCCCGACATGCGCGCCAGCAGCGCCTGCGGCTGCGCCCGCAGGGCCGCCAGCACCTCGGCGATGGCGGGCTGAAGCGCGATTGCGGGGGCCTCCAGGTCGTTGCGGCAGCAGGCGAGGAAGCCGGCCACCGCTCCGGCGTCGTTCAGCCTCTGCGGCCACGGCGGCGGCTCGGCCGCGCCAGGGGCGCCGGCGGCGTCGTAGGCGCCGTAGACCGCGGCCGTGGGAGACGCGACCAGGGGATTGACCAGCACCGCGTCCAGATCGGGAAACCCCGGAGGCGGCGCGAGGACGTCGCCGCGCCCCGAAGCGATCGCCGGTCGCGCCTCCAGGCACATCGGCACGTCGGCGCCGAGCCGGGCGGCCATCGCTGCGAGAGCCCCGCCGCCGCGTCCCTGGCGGGCCAGTTCGTCGGCGACCAGTCTCAGCGTCGCCGCCGCATCCGACGAGCCGCCGCCGAGGCCCGAGGCGATCGGCAGGCGCTTTTCCAGGGCGAGGTGAAAGGCGGGCGCCGGATCCGGACAGCCCGCCAGCACCATGTCGCGCGCCCGGATCACCAGGTTGTCGGCGTCGGCGCCAAGCCCGGCGGCGAACCGGCCTTCGACGCAGAACCCCAGCTGCGGCGCGGGCCGGAGGCGGACCACGTCGCCGACGTCGGCGAAGGCGACGAGGCTGGAGATCGGATGATAGCCGCCCGGCGCCGGCGCGCCGACATGGAGGAAGAGGTTGACCTTCGCCGGCGCGAAGCGCTCCCGCCCCATGCGGCGCCTATTTCGCCGCGGTCTCGGCCGGGGCGCTGGCCGGCGGCGCGGCCGAGGCCGGCGGCCCGGCCGCCTTTGCGCCCGGCGCGCCAGCCCCCAGCGGAGAGGCGAGCTTGGCCTGGACCTGCGCCCGCAGCGCCGCATCCGGGGCCAGCGTCAGCACCCGGCGCCACTGGAAGCCCGCCTCGACCTTGCGTCCGACGCTCCAGTAGGCGTCGCCGAGGTGGTCGTTCACCTCCGCATCGGCCGGCGCCAGCATCACCGCCTGCTCGAGCTTCTGCACCGCGCTCGCGTAGTCGCCGAGGCGATAGTAGCCCCAGCCCAGGCTGTCGAGCATCGCGCCCGACTGGGGGTCGGCGGCCACGGCGCGCTGCACCATGGCGAGCGCCTGCTGCAGCCGCTCGCCCCGATCGATCCAGGCGTAGCCAAGGAAATTGAGCAGCTCCGGCTGGTCGGGGCTGAGTTTCAGCCCGGCCTCGAGATCCGCCTGCGCCTTGGGCCAGTCGCCCGCGTCCTGATAGGCCGAGGCGCGCAGGTAGTAGAGGCGCCAGTCAGCGGGTCCCTGCGGCGCATCGATCAGCCGGGTGAGCACCGCGCAGGATTGGGCGTAGTCGCCGCTGGTGCGCAGCAGGTCGGCGAGGGTCACCGCGGCCTGGCGGCTGGCGGGCGCGGCGCGGGCGGTTTCGCGCGCCACCTTCAGCGCCGCCTCGTGGTCGCCGGCGTTCTCGTAGCTGCGGGCGAGCTTGTCGCGGGCGCCGACGTACTGGGAATCGCCCGGCCGGACATGGGCGTAGGCCGCGCGGGAGGCGTCCACGTCGCGCGACGCCAAGAGGTCGCCCAGGATCACCCAGGCTTCGTCGTCGGCCGGATCGAGCCTCAGGGCGAGGTGGACATAGGCGAGCGCCGGATCGGCCTCTTTCTCTTCGATCATGCTGGCGGCGGCGATGACCAGGACCTCGGCCGCGCCCTCGCGGACCGTGGGCAGGGACGGTGGGCGACCGCGCCCCTGCACGCGCGCCCGGGCGGCCAGGAGCTCGGCGTCCGTCGGCGCGTGCGCCAGCGCCGCCTGGTAGAGGGCGAGCGCCTGCCTGCGCCGCCCGTGCCGCTCCAGGAACGCGCCGTAGGCGATGCTGACGAGACCGCCGGCGTCGGGGCCGCTGGCCAGCCTGGCGAAGGCGGCGCCGGCCTGGGCGGTCTGGCCGGCGCGCTCATAGAGCATGGCCCGGTCGAGGCTGGCGGTGAACTGGGCGACCGCATCGTCGCCGCCGACGGCTGCGGTGGCCCGGGCCATGTCGCCAGCCGCGGCCGCGGCCCAGGGCGCGAGCAGGGCCGCCACCGAGCTGAACGGGGCGGCGGGGTCGGCGCCGGCGAACGCGGCCTGGGCGGCCTTGGCGCGCCCCTCGGCCAGCGCCGCGACGCCGCGGGTCAGGACGCCGAGGCTGCGGTGCGCCGCGTCGGCGTCCGCTCCGGTGGGCGCGATGGCGGCCGCCGCATCGACGTGGCCGGCCTCGAGGGCGGCGGCGAAGGCGGCGTCCTTCAGATAGCCGGGCTCGCCCCGCGCGGCGGCGGCGCGGGCGAGGAAATCCGAGGCGTCGTCCAGATGGCCGTCGTCGAGGGCCGCCTCGCCGGCAAGGAAGAGAGCGTCGGCCGAGGCGCCGGGATCGGGCGCAAGCGCCGAAGCGGTCTGGCCCGGCGCCGGGGCCGGGCGGGACTGGCTGGCGCAGGCGCCCAGGGCGAGCGCCGCGGCGGCGCAGAAGAGGATCGGAAGTCGTGGCATCGGCGCCAGCCTTGGCGCGTTCGCGCGGCGCCCGCAAGGCGCCGGCGCCGCGCACGCCCCCCTACATGTTCGGATAGTTCGGACCACCGCCGCCCTCGGGCGTCGTCCACTCGATGTTCTGCGACGGGTCCTTGATGTCGCAGGTCTTGCAGTGGACGCAGTTCTGGGCGTTGACCTGGAAGCGCGGGTTGGCCCCGGACTCGTCGTAGAGCACCTCGTAGACGCCCGCAGGGCAGTAGAGCCGCGCCGGCTCGCCATAGAGCGGCAGGTTGACGGCGATGGGGATCGACGGGTCCTTCAGCACCAGGTGCGACGGCTGGTCCTCTTCATGATTGGTGGAGGAGAGGAACACCGACGAGAGCTTGTCGAAACTCAGGATCCCGTCTGGCCTCGGATAGACGATGGGCTTGTAGTCCGCGGCGCGCCCGGTGGCGGCGGCGTCGGTCCCGTGGTGCTTCAGCGTGCCGAACAGCGAGAAACCGCCGAAGAGCGCCGTGCACCACATGTCGAAGCCGGCGAGGGCGAAGCCGAGCGTGGTTCCGAACCGCGACCAGAGCGGCTTGGCGTTGCGCACCGCCCTCAGGTCGCGGGCGACCCACGAGGCGCGCAGGGCCGGCTCGTACTCCTCCAGCACGTCGCCCGAGCGGCCGGCGGCGAGGGCCGCGAAGGCGGCCTCGGCGGCCAGCATGCCGGACTTGATGGCGTTGTGGCTGCCCTTGATGCGCGGCACGTTGACGAGCCCGGCCGAGCAGCCGATCAGGGCGCCGCCCGGGAACGCCAGCCTCGGCAGCGACTGCCAGCCGCCCTCGGTGATCGCCCGCGCGCCGTAGGCGATGCGCTTGCCGCCTTCGAGATGGGATTTCACCGACGGGTGGTGCTTGAAGCGCTGGAACTCGTCGAACGGCGAAATCCACGGGTTCTTGTAGTTGAGGTGCACCACGAAGCCGACGGCGACATAGTTGTCGCCGAAGTGATAGAGAAAGCTGCCGCCGCCGGTGGCGTTGTCAAGCGGCCAGCCGGCCGTGTGCTGCACCAGGCCGGGGCGGAAGTTCGCCTCGGGCACCTGCCACAGCTCCTTCAGGCCGATGCCGAACTTCTGCGGCTGGCGTCCGTCGGCCAGCCCGTACTTCGCCTGGATCTTCTTGGCGAGCGATCCGCGCACCCCCTCGGCGATCAGCACGTAGCTGCCGTTGAGCTCGAGCCCGGGCTGGTAGTCGGGCTTCTTCTCGCCGGTGCGGCCGATGCCGAAGACGCCGGCGATCACGCCCTTCACCGAGCCGTCCTCGCGCCAGACCACGTCCGAGGCGGCCATGCCGGGATAGATCTCGACGCCCAGCGCCTCGGCCTGCCCGCCCAGCCAGCGGCAGAGATTGCCCAGCGAAGCGATGTAGGCGCCGTGGTTGTGCATGAACGGCGGCATGGCGAACATCGGCAGCGACAGTTCGCCCTGGGGGCCGAGGAACAGGAAGCGGTCCTCGGCGACCGGCGTCTCCAGCGGCGCGCCCCTCGCCTTCCAGTCGGGGATCAGCTCGTCCAGCCCCTTCGGATCGATGACCGCGCCGGAGAGGATGTGGGCGCCGACCTCCGAACCCTTCTCCAGAATGGCGACGGAGATCTCCGAGCCGGCCTCGGCCGCCAGCTGCTTCAGCCGGATCGCCGCCGCGAGCCCGGCCGGGCCCGCGCCGACGATCACGACATCGTAGTCCATCGCCTCGCGCGCGTCGCTCATCGCCCGTGCCTCGCCCGTCCAGACCCTCGTTGCGCCACTTAATCGAAGCCGACGCGGGGGTGGTCAAGGGAGTTGGTCGCGGCGGGCTCAGTCGGGCAGGCCGCGCGGGTCGCCGCAGGCGAGGCTGCCCTGCTCGATCCATGCGGCCATGGCGCAGCTGAGCTTGCGCCGCACCAGCGCGTCGTAGCGGGCCAGATCCTCAGCCGTCAGCACCTCCTTCCAGCGGCCGTTGACGCCTTTGTGGATGAAGCGCTGCGCCCCCTCGTCGAAGGCGGCGCGCAGTTGCGGCATCATCGTCTCGCCGTCGCGCCGCATGGCATCGAAGCTCGCCGCGCGCGCCAGTTCGCCGAGCCGCGCCGGCGGCGTCTCGATCTCCAGGAAGGCCGAGATCCGCTGCATCTGGCCCTCAAGATCGGCCTTGAGATCGTTGTAGTGCACGAACAGCATCCACGGCGCCTGGCGGGTGCGCCAATAGGTGTGCTCGAAGTCGCAGAACGGCAGGTCGCGCCCCGGCCCTTCTGGCGCGTCGGTCTCGGCCCTGTCCATCCATTGCAGGAAGAAGGCGCGCGGGTCCTTCGGCGTCTCCGGCGGGGGCGGTGTCGCCTCCCCGCCCGCAGGCTGCGCCATCCGCTCGCGCATGTGCGGCAGGAAGCCCAGTTGGTGGTTGTGCATCGACATGCAGGCGTCGCGCCCGTCGCGCACGACGTGGATGAACTTGACGCCTTCGAAGACCGGCACCGCGTCGATCGGCAGATGCGTCTTGACGCAGCGCCGGTGCGTCTGGGCCTCGAGCCTCGCCAGATCCTCGTCGACGCTGGCGAAGAAGGTGGCGTCGAGCCAGGGCGAGGCGGCCAGGAACTGGCGCGGCGCCGGCGACTGGAAGACCAGCAGGTCGACGATCCTCTGGGTCCAGGTGGTGCCGCACTTGGGATAGGTGGCGACGACGATGTCGCCCGCCCGCGGCCGGTAGCCGTCCCAGCGGCGGCTATCCATGGTCGCCGTCCGATATTCCCGCGTCGGCGCGCGCAGCATCATCGGCATCGTTCCCTCCCGCAGCGAGGCCGCCACGAGGCTAGCAGGGCCAGGCGCAACGAGCCAGTTCGGCGCGCCGATTGAGACGCTTGCCTCGCCCGGAAGCTCCAGCGGCCAGCCGCCGGTGGGCGAGCAAAATGGCGCGTGTCCCGCCCTTCGAGGAGCGTGTCCCGCCCTTCGAGGAGCGTGTCCCGCCCTTCGAGGAGTCTCCCCAGCGCCAGCCGCGCGGTGCTATGGCTGCGCCATGTCGCCCGATCCGCGCGCGCTCGAGAGCCTGGTCGCCTTCTGGGCCGACGCGGGGGTGGACACGGCCTATGTGGAGGCGCCGGTCGACCGCATGGCGGCGGGGCTGGCGGCGCTGAGGCCGCGCGCGCCGGCGCCGGCCCCGGCGGTCATCGTGCGGCCGGCGGTCGCCGCCGCTGCGGACGCGGCCGGCGCGGTCGAGGCGGCGCGCGCCGGGGCCGCGGCGGCGTCTGATCTGGCGGCGCTGGAGGCGGCCATCGCCGCCTTCGACGGTTGCCCCCTGAAGCACCAGGGGGCGCGCCAGGCGGTGTTCGCCAGGGGCGATCCGGCCGCGCCGGTGATGGTGATCGGCGAAGCGCCGGGCGCGGACGAGGACGCGCAGGGCGCGCCCTTCGTCGGCAAGGCGGGCCAGCTGCTCGACCGGATGCTGGCGGCGGCGGGGCTGACGGGGCGCGTCTTCATCACCAACTCGGTGTTCTGGCGCCCGCCCGGCAACCGCACGCCCACCCCCGCCGAGCAGGCGGCGTGCGCGCCGTTCCTGGAGCGGGCGATCGAGCTGGCGCGGCCGCGGCTGCTGCTGCTCGCCGGCGCGGCCGCCGCCAGGAGCGTGCTCGGGCGCAGCGAGGGAGTGCTGCAGCTGCGCGGGCGCTGGTTCGAGTGGCGCTCGGCGGACGGGCGCCTGGAGATCCCTGCCCTGCCGACGCTGCATCCTGCCTTCCTGCTGCGACAACCGGCCGCGAAGCAAAAGGCGTGGCACGACCTGCTCATGCTGACGGAAAGGCTTGATCGCCCGGTCGGGCCTACGTAACGTTAAGCTTCATAGACTACCTGCGAGTCCAAACGCCGCCGCACCGCCGGCGCCGCGCGAGGGAGAGTGCATGCGATTCATCCGAGGCTTGCTCGCCGTAAGTCTGGCCGCCGGCCTTGGCCTCTTCGCCCGCCCCGTCGGCGCGGCCCCGCTTCAGGACCTGACGGCGAACGACGCCAGTCTCTATGCCGACGCCTTCGCCGCCGCAGAGCGCGGCGACCGCGCCGCCGCCGACCGCGATCTGGCGCAGGTCTCCGATCCCTGCCTCGAAGGCAATGTCCGCTACGTCGAGCTGACCCATCGCGCCAGGAGCGCCAGCTTCGAGGAGCTGTCGGCGTGGCTGAAATCCTTCGGCGACCTTCCGGGCGCGGAGCGGGTCTACGGACTGGCGCTGCGGCGCAAGCCCGCCGGCGTCGAGCCGCCCCTGCCCGCCGCCACGCCGCTCGCCTTGTCGGGGCCCACCGGCCGCACCCGGCCCTCCGCCAAATCCCGGCCGGCGCGCGAGGCCTATTTCAGCGGCGACGTGGCCCACGCGCTGGTGCTGGCCAGAAACGCCGGCGACGCCTGGATCGCCGGGCTGGCGGCCTATCGCCTGGGCGACTTCACCGAGGCGATGGGCGCCTTCGAGACCATCGCCGCCAATCCCGCCGAGAAGGACGGGCTGCGCGCGGCGGGCGGCTTCTGGGCCGCCAGGGCCGCGGCCGCGGCCGGCCTGAGCGAGCGCGTCCCGGCCTATCTCAGAATGGCCGCGGCGGCCCCCGACAGCTTCTATGGCATGATCGCCGCCCGCGAGCTGGAGCTGTCGCAAGACCCGGTGGACGGGCTGATCGAGGCGGCGACGCGTCCCCAGGGCGCCGTGGCGCTGCCGGCCTCGCAGGTCTATCGGCGCCCGGGCGCGAGCGTGCTGCAGCGCCTGATCGCCACCGACCCCCGGGCGCACCGGGCCGTCGCCCTGGCCCAGCTCGGGCGGGCGGTCGACGCCGGCGCCGAGCTGCGCTCCGGCCTCGCCGCCGCCGGCGACGATGCGGACCGCGCCGCCTGGATGCGGCTCGCCTACCGGCTGAGCCCCGACCAGTCCGACGGCGAGATCGTGCTGCACTCGCAAGCCGGGCCGCCGCAGCCGCAGGCGATCTATCCGACGCCGGCGCTGCATCCCACCGGCGGCTTCACCATCGACAAGGCGCTCGTCTACGCCGTCACCTATCAGGAGAGCCGCTTCAACAGCGCCGCCGTCTCGCGCGTCGGTGCGGTGGGCCTGATGCAGCTGATGCCGCCGTCCGCCGCCAGCGTCGCCGGGGACGCCGCCCTCACCTCCGACCCGATGCCGCTCTTCGACGTCGGCACCAACCTGGAGCTCGGCCAGGCCTATCTCGGCTCGCTGATCGGCCGGTCGATGGACTGCGACATCCTGAGGGCGGTCGCCGCCTACAACGGCGGCGCGGCCACGGTGGCGCGCACCGAGGCCATCGTCGGACCGGACGCCGACAGCCTGATGGTGATCGAGAGCCTGCCCTTCGCCGAGACGCGGGCCTATGTGCACAAGGTGATGGCCGCCTACTGGGCCTATCGCCGCCAGTTCGGCGTCCGCAACCGCACCCTCGACGCGGTGGCCTCGGGCGCGACCTACGTCGATGCCAGGCTCGACGCGGTGACGCCGCTGCACAGCGCGGCGGCCGCGGCCGCGCCGGCGCGCCAGGCGCTGGAGATCCTGCTGCATCGCCCCACCAGCTGAGGGCGGCGTCCCCGCTTAGGGCGATGGCGTGAATGGACCGATTGTTCGGCGCCCGCCAACGGCGGAAGCATGAACCACGAAGGACACGAAGAACACGAAGGCGCGCCGGAAAGCGGGGATTTTGGCGCTCGGCACAACTAGAGGCTGAGGCCGGATCCGCCGCGCTGCAAGACCGCGCCCCCTCCGCCCGCTCATCCCGGCGAACCAGGCCGTGTGAAAACTCGGTCCTCAAACGGAACCGTAGTTTTTCGTTGCTCACGAAGCCTGTACGAACGTCCAACCGCGCAACAAGGACGCCACGTCACCCTAGGGCATGGGTACGTTTATGCCTCGGTTTCGGACGACATCGCGTTTTTACACGGCCTGGAACGCCGGGATGAGCGGAAGTGGAGGCGGTGGCTCGGGCGCCTTCGTGTCCTTGGTGCGCTTCGTGGTCGAGCGACCGCGTTCATCCGATCGCCCGGGGACGTCCGGCAACTGTTCTTGATTTGTTCCTGGACACCCCTTATGGTCGCCCCATGCCCGCCCCTTCCCCAGCCCCGCGCGGCCGCGGGGCGCAGTCGAACGCCACCGGTCGCTTCGAGAGCCTGATCCACGAGGCGTTCGACGACGGCTGGACCGGCGAGGACGAGGCGCCGGCTGGGCTGAAGACCATCGTCGCCCCCGAGCGCGCCAGGACCATCATCGCCCGCAACGACAGCCCCGACGTCGGCTTCGACCGCTCGATCAATCCCTACCGTGGCTGCGAGCACGGCTGCATCTACTGCTATGCGCGGCCGAGCCACGCCTACATGGGGCTCTCGCCCGGGCTCGACTTCGAAAGCCGCATCTTCTTCAAGCCCGAGGCGGGGCGGCTGCTGGAGCGCGAGCTCTCCAGGGCCTCGTACGCGCCCGGCGTCATCCATGTCGGCGGCAATACCGACCCCTACCAGCCGCAGGAGCGGCGCCTGCGCGTCACCCGCCAGGTGCTGGAGACGCTCTCGAGGTTCAGGCACCCGTTCTCGATCATCACCAAGTCGGCGCTGATCCTGCGCGACCTCGACCTGATCGGACCGATGGGGGGCGAGCGGCTTGCGCGGGCCGCCGTTTCGGTGACCACCCTCGACCGCGCCCTGGCGCGCGCCATGGAGCCGCGCGCCGCGACCCCGGAAAAGCGCCTCGCCGCCATCCGCGGCCTCGCCGGCGCGGGAACGCCGGTGAGCGTGATGTTCGCTCCGGTGATTCCCGGCCTCAACGACCACGAGCTGGAGGCGGTGCTGGAGCGCGCGGCCGAGGCCGGCGCGGTCGGCGCCGGCTACGTGGTGCTGCGCCTGCCGCTGGAGATCAAGGACCTGTTCCGCGAGTGGCTGGAGGCGGCGAGGCCCGACCGCGCCCGCCGCGTCATGTCGCTGGTGCGCCAGATGCGCCACGGGCGCGACTACGACCTGCGCTGGGGCGAGCGGATGAAGGGCGACGGCCCCATCGCCGAGCTGATCGGCGCCCGCTTCGCCGCCGCCAGGCGCCGCTTCGGTCTCGACCGGCCGCTCGCCCCGCTGGACCTGACGCAGTTCCGCGTTCCGGCCAGAGAGACGAAGCAGTTGGAACTGTTCGGGTGAGGCGCCTCGACGCTTCGATGCGGTGGGGAATTCGTATCGTCTCTAGACGTATTACGCTGCCCGTCGCGATCACTCGAACAGGTCGGAATGCGTGCCGGTGCGGGCAAGCTGCAGTTCGTCGCCTTCGACGCGGTAAAGCACGAGCCAGTCGGGCGCGACGTGCAGATCGCGGAATCCGCTCCAGGCGCCCTTCAACGGATGATCGTCATAGGCGTCCGGCAACGGCTTCTGCTCCATGAGAAGATTTAGCGCGGCAGCCAGCTTGCGCATGTCCTTCTTCCGCTTCTCCAGGCGCTTCACGTCCTTCTTGAAGCGTCCAGATATGACGGGCGTAAGCACTAAAGGCCCAGTTCCTCGAACAGCGCCGCACCGTCGCGCAGTTTCTTGCCCTTGCCGGCGGCGAGTTCGGTCATGGCCCGCCTGCTCGCCTCGTTCGGCGCCTTGACCTCGAACGGCAGACGACGCTCATCGGCTATCCGGAGCATGAGCAGACGGATCGCGTCCGAGATCGACAACCCCATGGCTTCGAGGGCCGCGGCGGCGCGCTTCTTCGTGGCCGCGTCGATCCTCGCGCGGACTAGGGCATCGGCAGCCATGGCGATCTCCAGGGTTTGTGGTGCGGTTGTAGCCACAATCGCGCTCGGACTCAAGGAGTTCCATAGCCGATCCGCGAATCCGATACTCCTCTGTCCAAGGCCTGTCGGCACGCCCGGCGCAGGAGCACCCCAGCGATGACGTTCGATACCCTGCTCTACGAAACGGCCGAGCGCGTGGCGACGATCACGCTCAACCGGCCGGAACGCTACAACGCCATCGAGGCGCGGATGCCGCGCGAAATCCGCGCCGCGGTGGAACAGGCCGACGCCGATCCGGACGTGCACGTCATCGTGGTCAGGGGCGCGGGCAAGGGCTTCTGCGGCGGCTACGACCTGAAGCGCTACGCGGAGCGCTCGGACGGGGAGCGCAGCGGCGGCGCCCAGACCATGCCCTGGGATCCGACGCTCGATTTTGCCGGCATGTGGCGCAACACCCAGGATTTCATGGCGCTGTGGCGCGCGCGCAAGCCCACCATCGCCCAGGTCCACGGCGCGGCTGTCGCCGGCGGCTCGGACATCGCGCTCTGCTGCGACTTCCTCCTCATGGCCGAGGACGCCCGCATCGGCTATCCGCCGGCCAGGGTCTGGGGCGTACCGACGCCGGCCATGTGGGTCTATCGCCTGGGTCCGCAGGCGGCCAAGCGGCTGATGATGACCGGCGACCTGATCTCCGGGCGCGAGGCGGCGCAGATCGGGCTGGCGCTCGAGGCCGCGCCCGCGGCCGAGCTGGCCGGCGCGGTGGAGCGGCTGGTCGCGCGCCTCGGCGGCGTGCCCCGCAACCAGCTGATGATGACCAAGCTCGTCGTCAACCAGGCCTATGAGAACATGGGCCTCGCCAGCACCCAGATGCTCGCCACCTTCTTCGACGGCGTCGCCCGACACAGCCCCGAGGGCGTGTGGTTTCGCGAGCGCGCCGAGGAGGTCGGCTTCAAGCAGGCAGTGGCCGAGCGCGACTCCGGCGCGCCGATCGCGCCGCACGTGTCCAAGCGGTAGCGGGTCAGTCGAAAAGGCCGCGAGGCGCGAGCCGGGCGCGCTGGCCATAGATCGTCGCCCAGTCGTCGGCGCGCCAGCCGTATGACTGCCGCGCGCCCAGAAGCACCGCCAGACGGGGGTTGTTGTCGCAGCGCGCCAAGAGTTCGGCTTCGGCCGGATCGCCGCGCCGTTCCTGGGTCTGGACGTACTGACGGCTGAAGTAGGCGGCCAGGTTGATGCGCACGCCGGGGCGCTCGCGGCGAAAGCCGCCGTGCCAGGCGTTGCCGTGCCAGATCACCGCATCGCCGGGCGAGATGTCCATCGAGACCGCGCCGGGCGGATCCTTCCAGACGACATCGTCCATCCCTCCCGGACGTCGGGCGCGGGCGGCGAAGTCCGCGGGGCCAAGACCCTCGGCCGTGAAGTTTTCATGATAGGTCGGCTGGCGCTGCAACCGGTGGCTGCCCGGGACCATCGCCAGCGCCCCGGCTTCGCGGCTGTAGGGCGTCAGCGCATAGTTGACGTTTGCGACCATCGAAATCGACGAATAGGGCGCCGGCATGCCGTTGCCGTTGTCGGAATGGAGCATCAGGGGCATGCCGCCGGGGCCGCGGAAGTGGCTGCCCATCGAGGAAAGCAGACAGCTCTCGCCGAGCAGGTAGGTGACGAGGGCGAGCGGCCGAGGCTCGAGCAGTATCTCGGCGAACACCGGATCGTCGAACAGCAGATAGGGCAGATATTGCATGCCCTTGAAGTCCGCGTCGGTCGCCGCGTCGGGGTCTATCCGCCGGCCGGCCTCGCGCTCGGCGCGGCGTAGGATGGCCGCCTTCGCCCGCTCGATGGTCTGGGCAGACAGGACGCCCGGCAACACCGTGTAGCCGTGCAGGTCGAGTTCGCTGACGTTCTCCTTCAGCCCGTGGCGCTCGATCGTCTCGAGCGTGCGGCGCAGCGCCTGGTCGCGCGTGCGTTCGGTGGCGATCGCGGACGCCATGGTTTTCTGTCTCTCCTGCTTCGCTCCCGCACGCACGTTAGCCCATGGCCGCCGGGACGACGAGACGCCGGCACGGCGCGCGGCGAGGTTCAACCTGCGCCGCCGACGCTGCGTCCGGCGCCGGCGCGCCACGGCTCGACCAGCGCCGCCACCTGGTCGGCGGCGACTTCCTGGGCCGCCTCGTCCAGGCCGGCCAGCTCGATGGTCGCCAGCCGGGCGCGGGTGTCTTTCCGCGCCGCGCGGTCGTAGGCGGGATCATAGTGGCTCTCCACCAGCTCGGCGGCGATGGCCTCGAGGTCGCCGGCGTCGGCCAGGGCGCGCCAGCGTTCGAGCGCCTTGCGGCCGGGATAGGCGGGCAGGCGCCCCAGCTGGGCCTCGAAGGCGGCGCGGTCGCGGACGAGATCGCCATAATGGCGCGCCAGATAGCCGGCGCGCGCGGCCGTCGGGGCGACGAGGGTGATGCGCGCCGCCGCGGTCATGGCCTTCCAGAGCATCGGCGGGACCATGCGGTCGCCGACCTTGCTGGACTCGGCCTCGACGAGGATCGGGCCGCAGGGATCCAGCGCCGCCAGCGCGGCGACGAGGCGGCTCTCGAACAACTTCTGGCTGGGCTGGGGCCGGCCGGCGATGCCGCCGAAGACCGAGCCGCGGTGCTCGGCCAGCGCTTCCAGGTCGAGGGTCTGGACGCCCCGCGCCGCCAGTCGCGAAAGCACCTCGGTCTTGCCCGAGCCGGTGCGGCCGTCGAGGAGGACGAGCGCCAGCGCCGGCTCCTCGTCGTAGAGCCGCGCCTTGACGTCGCGGCGCCAGGTCCGATAGCCGCCGGCGAGCACGGCGGTGCGCCAGCCAACCTGGGAGAGGATCGTCGCCATGGCGCCCGAGCGCTGGCCGCCGCGCCAGCAATAGATCAGCGGCCGGAAGGCGCCGTCCCTGTCGGCGAACCAGCCTTCGAGATGACGCGCGACGTTGCGGGCGATGATCGCCGCACCGAGGCGCCGGGCGCGGAAGCGAGAGTCCTGGACGTAGATGGTTCCGACCTCGGCCCGCTCCGCGTCGCCGAGCACCGGCAGGTTGACCGCGCCGGGAAGGTGGTCCTGCGCAAACTCGGCGGGGCTGCGCACGTCGATGATGGCGTCGAAGCGGCCGAGAGTCTCGGGGCGGACGTCGCCGATGACCTCGATGTCGGACATGATCGCGGCGCGAGCGCCTCTCGTGTATCTGATTGGGGGGAGCCTATCCTCCAAGGAGCCCTCGCCATGCAAGACGCCGCGCTGGAGGCGCCGATCCGCCTGACCTCGCTGGCGCACGGCGGCGGCTGCGGCTGCAAGCTGGCCCCGAACGTGCTCGCCGAACTCCTCGCCGGCACGCCCTCCGCCGGCGCCTTCGCCAATCTGCTGGTGGGGACCGAGACCAGCGACGATGCGGCGGTGTGGCGTCTGAGCGACGAACAGGCGCTGGTGGCCACCACCGACTTCTTCATGCCGGTGGTCGACGATCCGTTCGATTTCGGCGCGATCGCAGCGGCCAACGCGCTTTCCGACGTCTACGCCATGGGCGCCTCGCCGATCCTGGCGCTCGCCATCGTCGGCATGCCCCTCGCCAAGCTGTCGGCCGGGACCATCCGCGAGATTCTCGCCGGCGGCGCCTCCGTCTGCGCCAGGGCCGGAGTCCCGATCGCCGGCGGCCATTCCATCGACAGCCTCGAGCCGATCTATGGGCTCGTCGCCCTCGGCCTCGTGCATCCGGCCAAGGTGATGACCAACCGCGCCGCGCGGCGCGGCGACGTGCTGATCCTCACCAAGGCGCTCGGCGTCGGCGTGCTCGGCGCCGCGGCCAGGCAGGGGCGCCTGGGCGGCGCCGACTATGGCGCGCTGATCGCCTCGGCGACCCAGCTCAACAGCCTCGGAACCGAACTCGCCGGGATGGCGGGGGTCAGCGCGGTCACCGACGTCACCGGCTTTGGCCTGATCGGCCACGCCCTGGAGATGAGCCGCGGCGCGGGGCTCGGCATCGAGATCGATGCGGGCGCCCCTGCCCTCCTGCCCGGCGCCGAGACGTTCGCCCGCGCCGGCGTCGTCACCGGCGCCTCGGGGCGCAACTGGGCGAGCTGCGCCGCGATGGCCCGCGTCGAGGGCGCCCTCGAGGACTGGCGGCGCGATCTCCTCTGCGACCCGCAGACGAGCGGCGGCCTGCTCATCGCCGCGGCCGGTTCGGCCGCTGGCGCGGTGCTCGAACTGGCCCGCGCCCGCGGCTTCGCCGCCAGCCGCGTCGTCGGGCGCGTGACCGGCGCGCCGGCCGGCATCGTGCTGCGGGGCGCAGCAGACCGATCGTCTTGAAAACGGGAGAGCCGACGATGTACATCGCCATGAACCGCTTCAGCGTGCGCCTCGGCCAGGAGCAGGCGTTCGAGGCCGTCTGGCTGGGCCGCGACACCCATCTGGGCGACGCGCCCGGGTTCGTGGCGTTCCACCTGCTGCGCGGACCGGCGGCCGAGGATCACGCCCTCTACGCCTCGCACACCCTGTGGCGCTCGCGCGAGGACTTCGAGGCCTGGACCCGCTCGGAGGCGTTCCGCGCCGCGCACCGCAACGCCGGCGAGCACCGCCCGCTCTACCTCGGCGGCCCCAGATTCGAAGGCTTCGAGGTGATCCAGGAAGTCACGGCGTAGGTTCTCGCGTCCTTCGAGACGCCCGCCGGCGCGGGCTCCTCAGGATGACGTGGATTTTGCAACTGCGCCCATTTTCGTCATGGTGAGGAGCCCCCGAAGGGTGCGTCTCGAACCACGCAGGGCGCCGCCGCTCACCGCCGGGCGAAGTTGGCGAGGTCGCTGGCGGTGTCGCGGCTGATGTCGGGGCAGCAGATCGAGAACACCTCGGTGCCGTGGATGGTGCCCATCACCTGGCGGCAGCGCGCGGCGACGCCGGCCCGCAGCAGCAGGCGGTAGAACTCGATCCCCTCGTCGCGCAGCGGGTCGCACTCGTTGACGCTGATCACCGTCGGCGGCAGGCCGGCGACGTCCTCGACGCTGGCGAACCCGGGCCAGGCCAGCGGGTTGCGGCGCTTCAGCTCCTCGATCCCGTAGGCCATGGCGCCGCGGTTGTTGTGCAGATCGAGCAGGATGCCGTTGTTCTCGGTGGACGAGGGATGGCGCGCCTGCGGCCACTCGCCGGCTATGTAGGGGCAAAGGGCGTAGAGCCCCTTCACCAGCCCCAGATCGCCGTCTCGCTTCAGCTTCAATCCGGTGGCGAGGGTCAGGTTGCCGCCGCCGCTCTCGCCGGCGACGACGATGCGCGCCGGATCGATGCCCAGGGCGTCGGCATGGGCGCGCACCCACTTCAGTCCCGAGACGCAGTCGTCGAGCCCGGCCGGAAACGGCGCCACCTGCGGCGCCGACGAGGGCGAAAGGGCGTTGCGGAAATCCACCATGGCGACGGCCACGCCCTCGCGCGCGATGATCCTGCCCCAGGCCCGGTACATGCCGTCGAAGGCCGACATCGAGGTCATGCCGCCGCCGTGGATGTAGTAGACGCACGCCGGGCGCTCGGCATTGTCCGGCCGGATGAACCGGATGTTGATCCAGACGTCGGGCGCCGACTGGAAGCGCTCGGTGCGGGTGACGAGACCGGCCGAAGGCGCGACGATCTCGTTGTCCATGGCCTCCATGAACGGCTGCATCGCGGCCTGCCGCGCTTTCGCCTGCGGCGTCTCGAGTTCCGCCAGCAGCTCATCGCGACTGGCCGCGTCGCCCGGGTTCGCCGCATCCGGCCAGCCGCCCAGCACCGCCTTGATGCGCGGATCGATGCGGGGGTCTTCGACGAGCTTCGAGGCCATTGAGCGTCTCCTTGCGGCTCGCCCTCGGCGTAGAGCCTGGCGCCAGGGTCGCGCAAGCCTTGATGCTCGCGGGGGTCGGCCGCCGCGCCGCGTCAGCCCTTCACGAACAGCATCGCCTTGGTGAGGAAGGCCTGGTCCTGGGCCTGGAGGGTCAGGCCGGCGCGGCCGAACAGGGCCGCGAGGTCGGCCCTGGCGTAGCTGCGGAAATAGGGCTCGTGGAAATAGGCCGGGAAGGCTTCGAGCAGCCGGGCGAGGCGCGGCTCGTCGCCGGGCTGCAGCGAATCGGCCAGGGCGAAGATGCCGCCGGGCTTCAGGACCCGGGCGATCTCGGCGGCGGCGGCGGCGCGCACCTTCGGCGGCAGTTCATGGAAGAGATAGATGGCGGTCACCGCATCGAGGCCGGCGTCCGCGAAGGGGAGCTGCTCGGCCTTGGCCTGCACCAGCGCGGCGGCGCCGGCCTGGCGGGCGGCGGCGGCCAGATAGGCCGGCGAGAGATCGAGACCGATCAGCCGGGCGCGGGGAAAGGCGGCGGCGAGGTCGCCGAGAAAGGCGCCGGCGCCGCAGGCAAGGTCGAGGACGGCCAGTCCGCGGTGGTCGCGGTCGCGCCAGGCGCGGGCGAGGAGGGCCAGGGCGCGCCGGCGCATCGCCCCGGCCGCGCCGGCGAACAGCGCCTCCACCTGGGCTTCGTAGCGTCCGGCGCTCTCGGGCGTGAACCAGCCGCCGCTCTGGTAATGGAAGTTCTGACGGTAGTAGGCCGGATAGCTGGCGGGCGCGGCCTCGCGCACCTCGGCGCCGGCCCCGCGGCGCCGGCGCGCTTCGACCGCGAGCGCATCGGCGATGAAATCGGCGGTGCGGCGGAAGGTGGCGAGCGGATCGGCGGCCCGGTCGATCATCGAGGGATAGAGACCCTGGGCGACATCCGCGGCCTCCTTCTCGAACGCCGCCTGCCAGGCCTTGCGCACGAAACCTTGCGGCGGCGGATCGGCGGTCGGCCGGAACCGCACCGGCGGCGCGGTGCGGTTGGGACGGGTGATCGCCCGCGCCAGCCCCCCCGCCGCGCCCCACCACAGCGCCTTTGCGGCCGCGGCGGCCCGGTAGGCGGCGGCGTCGCCGACGAAGGCCCGCCGCCGCTGCCTCTGATCGCTCAACCGCCCCTCCGCACGAAGACGCCCACCAGTTCGATATGGGGCGACCAGAGGAACTGATCCACCGGCAGCACCCGCTCCAGCGCAAAGCCGGCGTCGACGAGGATGCGGGCGTCGCGGGCGAAGCTCGCCGGATTGCAGGAGACGCCGGCGATGCAGCCGACGCCGGAAG
>Ga0307374_10004826_pt1 | contig 22268 bp, 22 predicted proteins | sample OX3MG_FD_202532 | JGI IMG/M metagenome (GOLD analysis project Ga0307374, IMG submission 202532) | Soil microbial communities from Risofladan, Vaasa, Finland - OX-3 | ecosystem: Environmental > Terrestrial > Soil > Coastal area > Acid sulfate soil | place: Finland: Risofladan, Vaasa | collected...
GACACCGGCGAGACGAGGTTGCTGGGCCGGCACGGCTCGCTCACCCACGCCGAGATGCACGTCCCGTTCGTGGCATGGGCGCCCCGCTGACGGGGCGCCCCGCCGGGCGGGCAGGGACCCGGCGCTTCATCGATGCCCGCACCCCGCGCCCGGTGCGCCCCCGCACCCCGCGTTTGGCGGGCGCGCACCGGTTTGGGAGGATCGGGCCATGAACCAGGACCCCGAGCAGCCGACCGGTGCCGATCCCGTCGAGACCGTGCTCCTCCAACCCGGCGAGCGGCCGTCGGGCCTCGTGATCCCGGGTGCCACGGGCCCCGGGGCCGAGGGGGGCGCCGAGGCGGAGAGGGACGTCACCGAGTCCGTGGAGCAGCCGGCCAAGGTCATGCGGATCGGGTCCATGGTCAAGCAGCTCCTCGACGAGGTGCGGGCCTCGAGCCTCGACGAGGCCAGCCGCACCCGGCTGCGCGAGATCTACGAGCAGTCCGTGCGCGAGCTGGCGGGGGCGCTCAGCCCCGACCTGGCCGCCGAGCTCGACCGCATGGCGCTGCCCTTCGACGAGAAGTCGGTGCCCTCCGAGGCGGAGCTGCGCATCGCCCAGGCCCAGCTGGTCGGGTGGCTCGAGGGGCTCTTCCACGGGATCCAGGCGACCCTGCTCGCCCAGCAGATGGCGGCCCGGGCGCAGCTCGAGGAGATGCGCCAGCGGGGCCTGCCCCCCGGCCCGGGGGACACCGACGGCCCGTCGCCGCGGCCGGGCACCTACCTGTGACGGCTGCTATCGTCGAATGACACGGCTGTAGTTCTCCACAGGCTGTGGACAGGGCCCTGTGGAGCAGTCGGGGGTGGTGCCGACAGGGCGGCGCCCACACCGCAGGACAACACGCGAGGCCGCCGAGGAGGACGGGGGCGCATGGCCGCCACTGGATCGTTCGCCCATCTGCACACCCACACCGAGTACTCGATGCTCGACGGGGCATCACGGCTCGACGACCTCGTCGCCGCCGCCCTCGCCGACGGGCAACCCGCGCTCGGCATCACCGACCACGGGAACATGTACGGGGTCCTCGACTTCTACGCCGCGTGCCGCCACGCGGGCATCAACCCGGTCATCGGGACCGAGGCGTACATGGCGGGCGAGTCGCGCCACGAACGGCCGGTGCGCCGGGGCAAGGTCGACGACACCGGCGGCGACGTCGACGGGGGGGAGAAGCTCTACTACCACCTGACGCTGCTGGCCGAGACCACCGCCGGGTACCGGAACCTGCTCAAGCTGTCGTCGGCCGCGTACCTCGAGGGGTACTACTACAAGCCCCGGGTCGACTGGGAGCTGCTCGAGCGGCACCACGACGGCATCATCGCCACCACCGGCTGCCTGGGCGGGGTCGTGCTGCAGGCGCTGCTGGCCGACGACGAGGAGCGCGCCCTCAAGCTCGCCGGCCGCCTGCAGGACGTCTTCGGGCGCGACAACCTCTTCGTCGAGGTCCAGGACCACGGGCTGCCCCAGCAGGGCCGGACCAACCCCGCGCTCGTGCGCATCGCCCGCCAGCTCGGGGCGCCGCTGCTGGCCACCAACGACAGCCACTACACGCACCGCGGCGATGCCGTGGCCCACGACGCGCTGCTGTGCGTGCAGACCGGCGCCCTCATCGAGGACCCCAAGCGGTTCAAGTTCGAGGGCGAGGAGCACTACCTGAAGTCGGCCGTGGAGATGCGCTCGCTGTTCTCGGAGATCCCCGAGGCGTGCGACAACACGCTGCTCATCGCCGAGCGCGCCGACGTCGAGATCGCCTTCGGGGTCAACGCACTCCCCGAATTCCCCGTCCCGCCGGAGTTCACGGGTGACACCTACGAGGAGCGCGCCGACGCGTATCTCCGCCACCTGACCACCACGCTCGGGACGTCGCGCTACGGCTCGCCGTTGCCCCGGGCGGTCGCCGAGCGGCTCGACTACGAGCTGGGCGTCATCGCCAGCATGGGGTTCTCGGCCTACTTCCTCGTCGTCTGGGACCTGATCCGCTACGCCCGCGAGAGCGGCATCCGCGTCGGCCCCGGGCGCGGCTCGGCCGCCGGGTGCTGCGTGGCGTACTGCCTCGGGATCGTGGACCTCGACCCGATCCGCTACGACCTGCTCTTCGAGCGGTTCCTGAACCCCGGGCGCAAGCAGATGCCCGACATCGACATGGACTTCGACGAGCGCTACCGGGCGGACATGATCCGCTACGCGTCGGAGCGCTACGGGTCGGACCACGTGGCGCAGATCGTCACCTTCTCGACCATCAAGGCGCGCGCCGCCGTGCGCGACGCGGCGCGGGTGCTCGGGTATCCCTATATCGTGGGCGACCGCATCGCCAAGGCCATGCCGCCGCTCGTCATGGGCCGCGACACCCCGCTGCGGGCATGCCTCGACCGGATCGAGGGGTTCGAGGACGGGTACACCACCGCCCAGGGCCTGCGCGACATGTACGCCACCGACGAGGAGGCGCGCCGCGTCATCGACGTCGCCAAGGGCCTGGAGGGGCTGCGTCGCCAGGACGGCATCCACGCCGCCGCCGTGGTGATCACCAAGGAGCCGCTCACCGAGTACCTGCCCATCCAGCGCAAGCCCGAGAGCGGCCAGGACCCCTCGCTCGCCCCCATCGTGACCCAGTACGAAATGCACGGGGTCGAGGAGCTCGGGCTCCTCAAGATGGACTTCCTCGGGTTGCGCAACCTCTCGGTCATCGAGCGCGCCCTCGACCTGGTGGAGAGGAGCGAGGGCCGCCGCCCCGACATCGATGCGATCCCCCTCGACGACGGGCTCACCTTCGAGATGCTGCGGCGGGCCGAGACGATCGGGGTGTTCCAGCTCGAGGGTGGCGCCATGCGGTCCACCCTGCGGGCATTGGCGCCCACGTCCTTCAACGACGTGGCCGCACTGGTCGCCCTGTACCGGCCCGGGCCGATGGCTGCGAACATGCACCGCGACTACCCGGAGCTGAAGAACGGCCGCAAGGCGCTCTCCTACATCCACCCCGACATGGAGGCCATCCTCGGCGACACGTACGGGCTCATGCTCTACCAGGAGTCGATGATGCGGGTGGCCCAGCGGTTCGCCGGGTACACGCTCGAGGAGGCCGACAACCTCCGCAAGGCGTGTGGCAAGAAGAACCGGGCCCTCATTGCGGCGGAGCGCGAGAAGTTCGTGAAGGGCTGCACCGAGCAGGGCTACGGGGCCGGGCTCGGGACCGAGCTGTTCGACATCATCGAGCCGTTCGCCGACTATGCGTTCAACAAGTCGCACTCGTTCGGGTACGGGCTCGTCGCGTACCAGACCGCCTGGCTCAAGGCCCACTATCCGGTGGAGTACCTCGCGGCCCTGCTGACGTCGGTCAAGGACGACAAGGACAAGACCGCCGTCTACCTCGGTGAGTGCAGGACGCTCGGCATCGAGGTCCTGGTGCCGGACGTCAACCGCTCCGCCGGCGAGTTCACCCCGCTCGTGGGCGAGGACGGCACAAGCCGGATCGTCTTCGGGCTGGCCGCGGTGCGCAACGTGGGCGAGAGCCTGGTCGAGCGCATCGTGGCCGAGCGCGAGGCCGACGGGCCGTTCACCGACTTCTACGACTTCTGCCAGCGTGTCGACCCGGTCGTGCTCAACAAGCGCACGATGGAGTCGCTCGCCAAGTCGGGCGCCTTCGACTCTCTCGGCCATCCCCGGCAGGGCCTGTGCCTCGTCCTCGACGAGATCGTCGACCGCACCCTGGAGCGCCGCCGCGAGGAGCAGGCGGGGATCTCCACGCTCTTCTCGACGCTCGAGGGCTTCGGGGCCCCCGGCGACGGGGCTGCCCCCATGGGGTACGGGGACCCCCGGGTGCCGGTGCCCGACACCGAGTTCGCCAAGACCCAGCGCCTCGCCTTCGAGAAGGAGATGCTGGGGCTCTACGTGAGCGACCACCCCCTGCGGGGATTCGAGACCGCCCTGGCGCGCCTCACCGACTGCTCCATCGCCGAGCTGAAGGAGCTCGACGACGGCCCGTCGGACGGGGGCGCCCGTGACGGCCAGGTCCGGACGGTCGGCGGCGTGGTGACGGCCCTGGTGCGCCGCTACACCAAACGCGGCGAGCTCATGGCCACCTTCGTCCTCGAGGACCTCCGGGCCTCCATCGAGGTGTTCGTGTTCCCCAAGGTCATGCAGGAGATCGGGACCGTGCTGGCCGACGACGCCGTGTTCGTCGTGCGCGGCCGCATCGACACCCGTGACGACCAGGTCAAGCTGGTGTGCATGGAGGCCACGCGGCCCCAGCTGGCCGCCGACGGCGTCGGCGAGCTGCGCGTGGAGCTCCCGCTCGGGGTGCTGACCGATCCCGTGGTGGGGCGGCTGAAGGAATTGCTGTCCGAGCACCCCGGCAACGAGCCCGTGTTCCTCCACGTCGGCCAGAGCGTGCTGCGACTCCCCCCGGAGTTCAACGTGGACAGCCGCCGGGGGCTCCTGGGCGAGCTCCGGGTGCTCCTGGGCCCGAGCGCCATCGTCGCCTGAGCAGGGCGGGGACGGCGCGCGGGGCCGCCCGCGGGCCCGCCCGGGGTCCCGAGTGGGCCAGTGGTCCCCGCGTCCCGTATCCTGGGGGGTACCCCTGAGCCGCCCCGGACCCTGGCCCTGCCATCGCCCGTGACGTCCGATGGGGTGTCGGAGCAGCTGGACGAGCACGGAGCAGGCCATGCCGTTTGACGTCGGGACCAAGGACTGCACAGCACTGAGCGACGCCGAACTGGCCGAGATGGCCGATCTCTGCGTCGACCGGAAGCCGGGATTCGACATCGGCTTCCTGTCCAAGCAGTGCGAGGAGTGGGTCCTGATCAGCCTGGTGCGCGAGGGGACCAAGCTGCGGGGCTACTCGTTCTCCACGCTGGAGCGCATCGGTGGGACGCCGTCGCTGCTCGTCGGCGTGGCCACCGTCGACCGCACGGCCAAGGCCGAGCAGGCCTTCCGCCTCCTGCTGGGCGACCAGTACCGGCGGGCGCTGCTCGCCTTCCCCGACGAGGACGTGTTGGTGGGCACCCGCCTGGCGACGTGCGAGGCGTACCAGGCCTTCGTCGGGCTGGCCGACGTGGTGCCGCGGCCGGGCCACAAGGCGTCGGGCGAGGAGCGGGCCTGGGGCCGGCGCCTGGCCAAGCGCTTCGGCGCCGAGGGCCGCATCGACGACCGCACCTTCATCCTCGCCGGTGACGGCTCGCCCGCGGGTGCCCTCGATCTGGGCGGCCCGAAGGTCCGGGTCCCCGACGACGGCGTGGCGGCGCTGTTCAAGGGTGTGAACCTCAAGCGCGACGACCGCCTGGTCGCCTTCGGCTGGGCCATGGCCGAGGACCTGGCGTCGGGGCGCCTGGCCGCCGGGAAGGTCGCCCGCTAGCGCGTGCGGGGCCCGTCCCTCAGGGGCGGGGCAGGAGCGCGGCCACCGTCTTGTAGCAGTGGCCCTGGCGCGGTCGGCTGAGCGCCACCACCACGAACGAGGGGCGGAACCCCAACGCGCCCGCCAGGTCCTTCCCCGACAGCCGGTCGCGTCGGGCGCCGTGCAGGGCGGCGATCGCCCGGCGGTCCTCCACGGGGAGCCAGTTGTCGCTGCGCGGCCAGCCGAAGCGCGCCCACACGGTGTCGTCCTGGCGGCGCAGGAACAGCAGCGGGCCCCGGCTCGGCACGACGACGGCGACCGAGGGCCGCATGCCGTGGAATTCCCAGTACGGGGCGGAGGACCCGGGGAAGCCGAGCAGGTGCTTCTCGACGGGGACGACCAGGGCGCGCAGGACCCGGCGCGCCCGCCGGCCCCCCACGGTGCCGAGCGAGGCGGGCACGCCGTCGACGGTGACCGCCTCGGGCTGGGCCAGGTCGTCGCCCTCGGGGTCGGGAGCCCACGCCACGTCCATCACGTCGAAGGGGACGAGGTCGGGCTCGCGTCCCTCGCCCCAGGTGATGCGCAGGCGGACCAGGGCGCCGGTGCCGAGATCGACGGCGACCGTGTCGTCGACCGTGCAGCCGAGGACCATGCAGCGGTGCGTCCCCGTGGCCTGGGTCGGCAGCCGCCCCCGTCCCCGGCGGCGCTCCCGGCGGGGCTCGTGCCCGCGCCGCCGCCGTCGGCCGTGGCCCTCCGCGCCGTCGCCCGGGCTCGGGGCCACGAGGTCGCCGCGCGCCGTCACGGGCGCGTCCCCGCCCCCGCGCCGACCCGGGCGAGGGCCGCGGCGAGCTCCTCGTCGAGGCGCTCGCCGAGCTCCTCGGGCGAATCGGCCGGGGCCCGGCACGCGTAGCGCCGGCACACGTAGGCGTGCCCCGGCTCGCGCCCGGCCCACAGCGGCGACGCCGTGGGCTCCCCCCAGGCGAGCACCATCGTGGGCTCGAACCGCCGGCGCGCCGCGGCCACGAGGTCGGGGCGCTCGCCGGCCACCACGACCTCGGTGACCCCACCCGACGCCAGCGCGCCACCGGCCACCGTGTTGGCCGCCGCCAGGGGGTGCTCGGCGGCGACGCGCCACAGCGAGCGCAGGATCGTCTCGCCCGCCTCGCCCAGCGCGTCGTCACCCGTGAGCGCACCGAGCCGCAGCAGCGCGGTGACGGCCACGGAGTTCGCCGCCGGGACCGCGCCGTCGAGCAGGTCGAGGGGGCGTACCACGAGCGCCTCGGCGTCGTGGCCCGTGGTGAACAGCAGCCCGTCGTCGCCGGCGAAGAGCGACAGCATGGCGGTGGCCGCCTCGCGCCCGTGGTCGAGCCACCGGGGCTGGCCGGTGAGCTCGGCCAGCCGGGTGAAGAGGTCGACCACCCAGGCGTAGTCGGCGGCGTAGGCGAGGTGGCGCGCCCGGCCACCCTGCCACGACCGCAGCCACCGCCCGTCGCCCGGCCGGCGCAGCTCGGCGAGCAGGAATTCGCCCACCCCGACGGCCGCGGCCGCCCAGTCGGGCCGCGCCGCGGCGGCGGCGGCCTCCGCCAGCGCGGCGGCGAACATGGCGTTCCACTCCGTGAGGACCTTGTCGTCGAGGCCGGGCCGCACCCGCAGTGCCCGGGCCTCGGCCAGGCGGCGACGGGCCTCCTCGACCTGGGGCGGCCGGCGGAGGTCCCCCGAGGTCGGCCGGCGCAGGATCGTGCGGCCCTCGAAGTTGCCGGCGTCGGAGATCCCGTACCACTCGGTGGCGACCTCCGCGAGCTCGGGCCCCAGGACGCCGACGACCTCGGCCGGGGTCCACACGTAGAAGCGGCCCTCCTCGCCCTCGGAGTCGGCGTCCTCGGCGCAGTACAGGCCGCCGCCCGGCGCCGCCAGGGTGCCGAGGACGTAGCCGACGGTCTCCTCCACGACCTGGAGCCACCGGGCCCCCTTCGTGACCTGCCAGGCGTGCAGGTAGGCGCGCACCAGGCCGGCCTGGTCGTAGAGCATCTTCTCGAAGTGCGGCACCGTCCAGGAGGTGTCGGTGGCGTAGCGGGCGAAGCCCCCGCCGAGGTGGTCGTAGATGCCGCCGGCGGCCATGGCGCCCAGGGTGGTGGTGGCCATGGCGAGCGACGACTCGTCCCCGGTGGCGTGGTGGTGGCGCAGGCAGAGCTCCACCAGCTGGGGCTGCGGGAACTTCGGCGCCGGGCCGAAGCCGCCCCAGGCCGGGTCGAAGCGCGCCCGCAGCTCGGCCACGGCCGCGTCGAGCAGCCGGCTCGACGACGCGCCCAGGTCGGCGGGCACGCCGCCCACGGCGGGCGCCAGGTCGGCGGGCAGCTGCACGCGCCGGGCGATGGCCTCGGCCAACGCGTCGGCCTGGCGCTCGACGTCCCGGCGGCGGTTGCGCCAGGCGTCGTCGACGGCGCCGAGCACGCGCCGGAAGCCCGGCATGCCGTGACCGTCGCGCACCGGGAAGTACGTCCCCGCGAAGAACGGCCGGCCGTCGGGCATGAGGAAGACGGTCATCGGCCATCCGCCGCGCCCCGTCGTGGCCTGCACGGCCTCCATGTAGACGGCGTCGACGTCGGGCCGCTCCTCGCGGTCGACCTTGACCGAGACGAACCCGGCGTTGAGCTCCTGCGCGGTCGGGCCGTCCTCGAACGACTCGTGCGCCATGACGTGGCACCAGTGGCACGCGGAGTACCCGACCGACAAGAAGACCGGCCGGTCCTCGGCGCGGGCGCGGTCGAAGGCCTCGTCACCCCAGGGGTACCAGTCGACCGGGTTGTGCGCGTGCTGGCGGAGGTACGGGCTCGTCTCCGCGGCCAGACGGTTCACGGCGTCGAGCCTACGGGGCCGGCGTGCGCCGGCGGCGCACACACCCTGCGCTGCGGGGGAGCCCGCCGCGCCGTCCTAGGGTGGGGCGCCATGGACCTGCGGCTCGACGGCAAGGTGGCGCTGGTGACGGGGGGATCGCGCGGGATCGGCAGGGCCATCGCCGCCCGTTTCGCCGAGGCCGGCGCCAGCGTGATGCTGTCGTCGCGCAAGGCCGACTCCCTGGCCGAGGCGGCCGCGTCGATGGAGGGCCTCGGCGGCCCGGTGGCGTGGCACGCGGCCAACGTGGGCGACCCCGACGCCGCCCCCCGCTGTGTGGCCGCCACCGTCGAGCGCTTCGGCTCGGTCGACATCCTCGTCAACAACGCCGCCACCAATCCGTACTTCGGCCCGCTCATGGACATCGACGCCGCCCGCGCCGAGAAGACGGTGCAGGTCAACCAGGAAGCCGCCCTGATGTGGACGCAGTGTGCATGGCGGTCGTCCATGGCCGAGCGCGGCGGCTCGGTGCTCAACCTGTCGTCGGTGGGCGGCTTGTCCGTGGAGCGGGGGATCGGTTGGTACAACGTCACCAAGGCGGCGCTCGCCCACCTGACGCGCCAGCTCGCCTACGAGCTCGGCCCCGGCGTGCGTGTCAACGCGCTGGCGCCCGGGCTGGTGCGCACCGACTTCGCCCGCGCCCTGTGGGAGTCGGCGGGCGACGCCGTGGCCGGGCGCCTGCCGCTCAAACGCCTGGGCGAGCCCGACGACATCGCCGCCGCCGCGCTGTTCCTGGCGTCCGACGCGGCGTCGTGGATCACCGGGCACGTGCTCGTGGTCGACGGCGGCGCGCTCGCCATGCCCTCGGGCGGGGTGTGACACCCCGACGTGCCGAGTCACCCGGGGGGCAGGTGGCTGCGTGGCAGGCTGGGGCCATGCCTCCGCTGTCGGCTGACCTCGAGTTCCGGGGCCTGATCCACCAGGTCACCGACCCGTCGGTGCTCGAGCGGCTCGACCGCGGCCAGGTGACGGCGTACATCGGGTTCGACCCCACCGCCGACAGCCTGCACGTCGGCAGCCTGCTCCAGGTGCTCATGCTCCGCCGCCTGCAGGAGGCCGGGCACCGGCCCATCGCGCTGGCCGGCGGCGGCACCGGCCTGATCGGCGACCCCGGGGGCAAGAGCGAGGAGCGCCCGCTGCTCTCCGAGGACGATCTGAAGGCCAACCTGGCCGGGATGCGTGCCCAGCTCGAGCGGTTCCTCGACTTCGACGCCACGGCGGGGCCGGCGCGGGCGCTGCTGCTCGACAACGGCGAGTGGTTGAACCGGCTCGGCGTCATCGAGCTGTTGCGGGACGTCGGCAAGCACTTCACCGTCAACCACATGGTGGCGAAGGAGTCCGTGCGTGCCCGGCTGGAGCGCCCGGACCAGGGAATCTCCTTCACCGAGTTCAGCTACATGCTGCTGCAGGCCTACGACTTCCTGCACCTGTTCGACACCGAGGGCTGCCGGCTGCAGCTCGGCGCGAGCGACCAGTGGGGCAACATCACGATGGGCATCGAGCTGGTGCGCAAGGTCCGGCGTGCCGAGGTCTTCGGGCTGACGACCCCGCTCGTGCTCAAGAGCGACGGCACCAAGTTCGGCAAGACCGAGACCGGCACCGTGTGGCTCGACCCCCGCCGGACGAGCCCGTACCAGCTCTACCAGTTCCTCCTGCGCTCCGAGGACAGCGTCGTCGGCGCGTACCTGCGGTACTTCACCTTCCTCGACCACGACGCCATCCGTTCGCTCGACGCGGCGACCGAGGCGCACCCCGAGCGTCGCCAGGCCCAGCGCGCCCTGGCGGGCGCGGTGTGCGCGCTCGTCCACGGCGAGGCCGAGGCCGCCCAGGCCGAGGCCGCCGCCCAGGCCCTCTACTCGGGGGAGCTGGCGTCGCTCGACGAGCGCATGCTCCTGGCCGTGTGCGCCGAGACGCCGACGTCGACCCGCCCGCGTGGGGCCCTCGACGGCGACGGCGTGGCACTCGTCGACGCCGTCGTCGAGGCCGGCCTGGCCCGGTCGAAGGGCCAGGCCCGCACGCTCGTCTCCCAGGGTGGTGTGTACGTGAACGACCGCCGCGTGCAGGACGTCGACGCCCGTGTGGGACGACACGACCTGCTGTTCGACCGGCTCGTCGTGCTGCGCAAGGGCCGGGACTACCATCTCGTCTGCTTCGAGTGACGCCCTGGCGTCGCGCCCCGGCCGGCCCGGGCCCGCCGTCGCAGGCGGACCGGCTGGGCAGCCCGGCGGAGCCCGACCCGAGGGAGACGACCGTGACGACAGAGGGCCCGGGCACCGCCGGTGCCGGCTACGCCAGCTTCCCGATCACCACCGCCTTCGACTTCCCGGAGTACGAGGTGCAGCGGACGCTCGGGTCGTGCTTCGGGCTCGTGGTCCGCTCGATGGGCGCGGTCCGGGGGATCGGGGCGTCGTTCAAGTCGCTCGTCGGCGGTGAGGTCGGGGCCTACACCAAGCTGCTCGAGGACAGCAGGCGCCACGCCATGGACCGGTTGATCGAGAACGCCCGGCTCATGGGGGCCAATGCCATCGTCGGGATGCGGTTCGACTCCTCGGAGATCGGCCAGGCCCTCACCGAGATCGCCGCGTACGGGACGGCCGTCGTCATCGGCCCCCGGCGGTAGGGACGCGGTGCTGTACGCGCTCCTCGGCGTGCTCGTCGTCGCCGCGGTCCTGGTGGCCGCGGCCATGAGCCTCTTCGTGCGCCGCCATGGGGAGTCCGACGGCCCCGAGCCCGGCTGGGTCCCGACCGACGAGGTCTTCAAGGACCCCATCACCGACCGCACCATGCGCGTCTGGGCGGACACCGGCGGCGGACGCCACTACCTCCCCGAGGCCGGCGGCACCCGGGGGCGGTCGCGGTGACCGGCCCGATCGACCTCGGCTCGGCTCCGCCCGACACGGTGCTGCCCCCGGCGCCTGCGGCCGGCGTCGAACGCCTGGCGGCGGCGTCGGCGGTGCCCGCCGCCGCCCGTCACGACGCCGTGGCCGACGTGGTGCGCGCCTTCCCCGAGTGGTCCGAGGCGTGGGCGGCGCTCGGCGACGTGTCGCGCGACGATGTCGAGGCGTACGCCTGCTACCGCGTCGGCTACCACCGGGGCCTCGACGCGCTGCGCCGGGCGGGATGGCGGGGGAGTGGGTATGTCCGGTGGGCGAACGCCGGCAACCGCGGGTTCCTGCGCTGCGTGGAGGGGCTGCGGGCCGCGGCCGCCGCCATCGGCGAGGCCGCCGAGGAGGAGCGCTGCGCGCTCTTCCTGCGCCAGCTCGACCCGGCGTGGCCGCCGGCGGGGCTGCCGGGCGCCGGCGGGCGGTGAGGCGCGCCGCCGCCGTGCTGCTCGTCGCCGGCGTGGCGCTCGCGGCCTGCGGCAGCCCCTACCCCGGGAAGACCATCGGCGAGCAGGTCCGGTCGTGGGCCACGACGACAGGGCTGTCGGCCAGCCTCGGCGCGCTGCGCGGCGACGCCCGACGGATCGTGATGGTGCAGGCGCGTCACGACCCCGCCGCCCTGCGCACCGACTGCGACGTGCTCGTCAACGACGCCCTGGCCGCCAACCAGAACCTCCCGGCGCCCGACGACCAGCTGTCGGCCGTGCTCACCGCCGCCTACGCGGCGGCCGCCGCGGCGGGGCGCGACTGCAGCAAGGCGGCCGCCGGTGACGGCGCCGTGCTGGGCCGGGCCACGTCCGAGCTCACCCAGGCGGCCGCCGGCTACGTGAAGGCCGAGGCGCGCCTCGACGCCCTGGGCGCCACCGGGCCCGGGGGCTCGTCGTGACGGGGGGGCACGGCGTGGTCGGCCCCGTCCCCCCGGGCCGGGAGCCCGACGGCTACGACCGCCTGCGACGGCGGGTGCTGTGGTCCATGCCGAGCGGCTTGTACGTGGTGGGCACGAGGGCGGGGGATCGGCGCAACCTCATGACGATCAGCTGGGCGACCCAGGTCGCCACCGAGCCGAAGCTGGTCGGCATCGGCGTGGAGGCGGGGTCGGTGACCCACGCGCTGCTCCACGAGGGTGGCGTCTTCGCGCTCAGCCTGCTGCCGCGCGCCCAGCGGGCGCTCGTCCGCCGCTTCGCCAAGCCGGTGGTGTCGTCGTCGGTCGACGCCTCGGGTGCGGGGACGATGGACGGCGAGCCGGTCCACGCGGCCTCGACGGGCGCGCCTGTCCTCGACGTGGCGGCGGCCTGGCTCGACTGCGAGCTGCGCCATGCCCTGATGCTCGGGAGCCACACGTGGTTCGTGGGCGAGGTCGTCGACTGCGGCCAGGCGCAGGAACCGGCGCGGCCCGGGGGCGGCGCGTCGCCCGCGGGCGACGGGGACGGCGAGGGCGGTGTGCTGCGCATGCAGGACACCCGGATGAACTACGGGGGGTGAGCGGGTGCGTCCCGAGGCGGGCGGCCGTGCCTCAGGTGGCCGCGGCCCCTGACCCCCCGTCCGTCACCGTCCCGGTGCCCGGTGCGGCGGCCTCGGGCCGCAGATCGACGCGCAACGTCAGGATGCCGTCGTCGAGGGAGGTCTCGGCGTCGCCGATCATGGCGTAGTCCATGAAGTCGAGCTGGGCCTGCTCGACGAAGCGCTGGCGTTCCGGGCCCTCGACGGGGGGGATGCCCCGGGACCGGACGGCGGCGGCGCGGGCGCGGAAGCGCCCCACCATGGCCGCCGGGTCGAATTCCTCGGGCATGCCCTGACTGTAGTGGCGACGGCGTCGCGCCCCCTGAGCAGGCAGACGAGCGGGTGGCCGTGGTCCCGGGCCGGTCCCGGGCCGGTCCGGGGGCGGGTCGGGCGCCCCCTGACCGGCAGATAGACTCTCTGCGAGTCCTCGCCGTGATCCACGCGCCCGGCCGACAGGGGAGTCGCTCGTGAAGAAGGGACGGCATCGCCGCTTCGAGGAGGCCCGCAGCCTGAAGCGCTCGATCGCGACCGCCAACAAGCGCTGTCCGGAGTGCGGCGCCGAGCCCGACGACGAGCACGCGTCGTGGTGCATGGCCGAGTCCGACGAGCTGGAAGACATCCTGGGTCCCGGCTCGGGTGTGTCGCTCGAGGACGACCCGCTGGCGGAGTGACGGGCGGGCGCCCTGCGCGCCGGGGAGCAGACGGCTACGGGTGCCGGCCGTTGGGCATGAGGTCGCCGCTGCCCCACTGGCCGAGCGAGTTCAGCTGCACGTGGTCGCCGGTCGCCTCGACGATCCGACCCCCGCCCACGTAGATGGCGGCGTGGTACACGCTCGTCCAGTCGGACTGGTTGGATCCCCAGAACACGAGGTCGCCCGTCTGCAGCGCGTCGAGCGCCACCGGTTGCCCGGCCGTGTGGTACTGGTCGTCGGCCACGCGTGCGAAGGTGATGCCCGCGGCGTGCGTCCACGAGGCCAGGGTCAGGCCCGAGCAGTCGTACCCGGTCGGGCCGTTGCCGCCCCAGATGTAGGGCTTGCCCAGCTGCGCGAAGGCGAACAGCGCCACGGCGTCGCCCGGCGTGACCGACCGGAACATGAGCCCCTGGGGCGGCGGCGCCGAGCCGAGCGCGTCCCCGAAGGCGTGGACGGTGCCGTTCTGGTCGACGACCCAGTACCCCGCGCCGGTCTCGCTCGACACGACCTTCTCGGCGGGGTCGGGCGTGGGGCTCGCGCCCATGGAGCCGTGGAAGGCGGCGTCCCCGAAGGCGAAGATGCCGCCGTCCGAGGCCACCAGCCAGTAGCCCGCCCCGTCGGGGGTGGGCGCCATGCCCACGATGGGTTGGCTGAGATGGATGGCGCCGGTGGATCCAGAGAAGGCGGCGTCCCCGAAGGAGAAGATGCCGCCGTCGGAGGCCACCAGCCAGTAGCCCGCCCCGTCGGGGGTGGGCGCCATGCCCACGATCGGCTCGTTGAGTGCGATCGCCCCGGTGGAGCCGTGGAACCCGGCGTCGCCGTAGGCGAAGACGCCGCCGTCGGAGGCCACCAGCCAGTAGCCCGCCCCGTCGGGGGTGGGCGCCATGCCCACGATCGGCTTGTTGAGTGCGATCGCCCCGGTGGAGCCGTGGAACCCGGCGTCGCCGTAGGCGAAGACGCCGCCGTCCGAGGCCACCAGCCAGTAGCCGAGACCCGTCTGCGTCGGGACGATGCCCACGACGGGGTGGGCCAGGGGTAGCGAGCTCGCCGAGCCATACGACGCAGTGGCTCCGAAGTTCCACACGTCCCCGTGCGCCGTAGCCAGCCAGAAATCGCTGGGCGTGGGCGCGTCGGGGGCGGGGCTGCCCACCGTGTGCGGCGTCGATGCGGCCGCGGCTCCTGTGGCCACGGCGGCGTCGGTGCCGGCGACGACGGCGACCGCCAGAGCGGCCGCGGCGAGTGCGCCGGCGAGACGCGTGCGAATCACAGTCCCTCAGTCGGCAGGCCGGGCGACCACCTTGAGTGACGTGGGCCCCGGCAGGGCCCGTTGCGGACGTGTTGTCAGATCCGTCGCGGTGGCGATGTCGAGGTCCGTGGCCACCCGGTTGTCAGCGCCGCGGTCGCGGCCCGTCGTCACCCCCCGGCGCAGGCTGCCTGCCGGGGCCGGGACTTCAGGAGGGCCGCGCCTTGCGGACGGCCGGATGCGGCAGGCGCACGGGCGCGGGGACGGCGACGGACGTCGCCGCCGGGACCATCACCGGGGCGAGCGGGGCCCCCGTCCGGGCGGCCCCGTTGCCGGCCCCGTTGCCGGCCCCGTTGGCGGCCGCCAGGCCGAGGGCCGTGTCGCGGGCCCGGAGGTAGCGGACGAGTCGCTTGAAGATCTTCTTGCCGACCATGGCGACGAGCTCGTCCTCGAGCTCCTCGTAGACCGGGCGCGTCCCCACGAAGGCTTCGGGCGACTCGGTGCACCACCAGTGGAACTCGAAGCCGCCGTCACCCCAGTCGCGGCGGTCCCACTGCCTGATGACCGACGTGACGTGGCCGTCGTCGGCGATCTCGTCGTCACGGCGCAGCGGCAGCTGCCAGCAGACGTCCGGCTTGAGCTCGAGGTGCGGGATGCCCTGCTCGGCCGCGGCGCGGTGCAGCGCGCATCCGGGGCCGCCGGGGAAGTCGACACGGTTGAGGAAGATGCACGCGTCCTTCACCAGGCGGGTGGTGAGGTCGCCGGACTTGGAACGCACGACGACGTCGGGCCGGGCCTTCCCCGCGGTGCGGGCCTTGCCGTGGAACTGCCACTGCTCGGGCGTGAGCTTGGCCGCCGCCGCCTGGACGCGGCGGGCGTCCTTGGCACCGGTGAAGTGCGCCCCGTACGAGCAGCAACCCTGCACCAGCTCGGGAGCGGGGCCTGTGAGGACGCCCTGGCAGCCCTGGCCGAAGATGCACGTCCACCGGCTCTCGAGGAAGGTGACGTCGAACAGCCAGGTGCGCTCCTCCTCGGGATCCGGGAAGCTCACCCACTCGTGCGAGCCTTCCGGGGCACCGTGCCAGGGCTCGTGGCGGCCCTTGGCCGCCGCCGTCGTTCCCTGGGTCGCCGACTGTCGACCGCCCATGTCCTCTACCTCCCGCCTGCGGCGGTGGGCTCGCCCACCGGTGCCGCCTCGACCATCCGGACCGGTTCCACCATCCGGACCGGTTCCACCATCCGGACCGGTTCCACCATCCGGACCGATTCGAATTGCGCGCCGCTGGGCTCGGCACAGCAGAACCACGACTCGGTGAGGCGCGGGCGCTCGTCGGGCGCGACGGACGAGCGCAGACGGTCCTCGGGCGCGGGCGCCGGCCCGGGCCCGGCGTCGCCGAGTACCGCGGCCGCGGTGGCGCGCACGGCGTCGTAGGCCTCCCGGGCGGGCCACCCGTCGGTCCCGGCGCGCTCCGCCAAGACGGCCAGCCGCTCCTGGAGCACGTCGAGACGAGGATCGGGCGACGTCCAGCTCCACCCCAGGTGCTCGGCGTCGTAGTCGCCCACGCGGCCCGCCAGGGTCCCGGAGGTGACGAGGAGCGAGCCGGGGGGCACGAGGAGGCGGATGGCGAGTTGCACGGGGTCGACGTTCCCCACCAGGTCGCAGCGCGCCACGAGGTCGAGGATGTCGACGACGTCGCCCGCCGTGGTCCACGGCGTGAAGGGGAGCAGCGACGGACGCGGCTCGATGCCCGCGGCGCGCAGGACGGCCACCGCCTCGACCTCCTCGGCGGCGGTGTGCCCCTTGTCCAGGTGCACGAGGATGTCGTCGCTGGCCGACTCGAACGCCGACACCGCGAACAGGCAGCCCGCGGCGGCGAGACGCGTCCACACGGTGCGGTCGCGCAGGATGTGCTCGACCTTGGCGGTGACGTCGAAGGTCACGTCTGGGAAGGCGCCGTGGACGGCGTCGACGACCCGCAGCGCGTGGTGGGGGCCGTTCAGGAAGTCGGGGTCGCCGAAGGTGATGTGGCGGGCGCCCATGGCCACCAGCTGGGCGACGTCGGCCACGACGGCGTCGACCGAGACCAGGCGGGTGCGCCCGTCGTACACGACGGGGACGGGGCAGTGGCGGCAGCGGTGCGCACACCCGTGGCTCGCCTCCACGTAGCCGGCGAGTCGGTGCTCGGCCCCCACGGCCAGGCGGGCGTAGTGCTCCAGTTTCGGCAGGAGGTGGCGGGCGGGCAACCCGAAGTGGCCCCGACCGAGCTCGACGACGGTACGCGAGCCGCCTGTCCCGACACTGCCCCCGACCCCGGTCGTCATGGCGGTGCGTCCCGTTCGACCCGCCAGGTCGTCGGCCCATGCGACCAGCGCCGGCTCGTATTCCCCGGCGATGGTGACGTCGGCCACGGGCGCCGCGCCGTGCACGCCGTCGAGCCCGGCGTAGAGCCCGTAGAGGCACAGCGCAATGTCCGGGCGCCGGGAGCGGACCTCCGTGCACACGGTGCGCGCCAGGCGCATGGCCGTGTGCATGGGAACCGAGCACGCCACCGCCTCCGCCCATGACAGCGTGTCGGGGTCGAGCGCCTCGACGGCGAGGTCGGCGCACCGCACGTCGTGGCCGGCGCGCGCCAGTGCACCGGCGGGCGAGGCCACGTGCAGCGGCTGATGGCCGAGCTCGTACGTCGACACCAGCAGGACGCGCACCGCCACACGGTAGTGGCATCGGCAGCGATGGTCGGACCGGGGCCGCCAGGTGGGTCTCGACCCGTCGGCCGTCGTCCACCTCGCCCACGCGGCGTCAGCAGGCGGGTGGCCCCGCGCCCGCGTCGGGGTCGATGTCGACGTCCAGCACCGCCCGCGCCCGCCGCAGCGCGCGCTCCACCCGTTCGGGCGTCCGATCGCGGGCGAAGACGAAGCCGAGGTAGCGGTTCCCCTCGGGGACAGGAGCCACCCGGCGGCCGGGCGCCACGGTGAATTGGACGTCGGTGACGCCCGGGACGGCCAACGCCTCGACGCCGCCGTCGACGCCGACGAAGACCCCGGCACGCGGGATCGGGACCATGAGGACGCCCGACGCCCCCACGGCAGCGGTGGCGCCGAGCGGCATGTCCAGCGCATGGGCGATCACGAGCGCCTCGAGCGAGCGACCCGTGGAGAACGACAGCGCGCGCGAGCACAGGCCACCGATGGTCCGCGCCGCCACCTCGATGACCGAGGCCCGCCCGCCGCTGACGCGCACCTCGGCATGTACGGGGCCGTCGCGCAACCCGAGCGCGGCCGTCGCCCCGGCCGCCGCCGCCAGCACCGCGGCGGCATCGAGCGGGGCCAGGCGTGACGGGGTCACGTAGATGGTCTCCTCGAACGCCGGCCCGTCGAGGGGGTCGGGCTTGTCGAAGACGGCCAGGGGCCGAAGCTCACCCGCCACGAGCAGGCCTTCGACCGCGACCTCTGCTCCCGGGACGAACCGCTCCACGAGCAGTGGGGTGGCGGTCGCCACCCCGGCGGCGGTGGCGATGCGCCGCACGCGCGCGGCGACGGCGACGGCCTCGTCGGTCGTGTCGGCGCGCAGGACCCCCTGGCTGCCGGACAGGGTCGTCGGCTTGATCACGCACGGCAGGCCCACCCGCCGGGCCACGGCCGCGACCTCCTCGGGCCCCGCATCCGCGGGGAGGGGTGCGAACGCCGGCTGGGGCACCTCGGCAGCGGCCAGGCGGGTGCGCATGGCGAGCTTGTCGCGCGCCGCGGCGACGGCCTCGGGGGGGTTGTGCCGCAAGCCGAGCAGCTCCCCGGCGGCCGCCGCCACCACGGTGCCGGCGTCGTCGACCGCCACCACGGCGTCGAGGGGGGCCACGGCGTCGTGGGCGGCGATCAGGCGGGCCGCCTCGGCGGGATCGCCCAGGGGGACCTCGAGGGAGCGAGTACCCATGGCGGCCTTCAGGGCGTGGGGCTCGTCGGTGCCGACGACGACCTCGACCCCGAGCGCCCGGGCGGCGTCGAGGAAGTCCGCGGCGCGGTACGTGGCCGAAGGAAGGAGAAGGAGTACTCGGGCCACACACCTATGATGGTGCGGGGAGGTTGCCACCATGGCTCAGGACGCCTCGGTCGAGGACACCGCGACCACCGCTGTACTCACCGTGACACCCGCGGCACGCGGTGTCGTGCTGGACGCCCGCGCCCAGGAGGCCGACGCCGAGCACCTGGCCCTGTGGGTCGAGGTCACCGGCGCCCGCGACGGCGCCTACACCTATGACATCTACTTCCAGGCGGCGTCTGACGCCGGGGCCGGCGACGCCGTCGCCGAGGATGCCGGCCTGACCGTGGTGGTGCCCGAGTCGAGCGCCGCCCGCCTGGTGGGGGCCCGGCTCGACTGGTCCGAGGAGGGCGAGGGCGGGCTGGTCATCCTGAACCCGAACACCCCACCGCGGCCCGAGGCCTTCACCGAGCGCCGCCAGGGGGATCTCACGGGCGAGCTCGCCCAGCGCATCCTGGCGGTGCTCGACGACCAGGTGAACCCGTCGATCGCCATGCACGGGGGCCGTGCCGACCTGGTGGCGGTGGAGGAGAGCGTGGTCTACGTCCGTCTCAGCGGCGGGTGTCAGGGCTGCGGCCTCGCCAAGGTCACGCTGTCGCAGGGGATCGAGGTCGCACTGCGCGAGGCCGTCCCCGAGATCGCGTCCGTCGTCGACGTCACCGACCACGCCAGCGGCGCCAACCCCTTCTACGAGCCGGCCAAGAAGTAAGGCCGGAGGGGCGTCTCCCGGGGCGCACCTGCCCGGGCGGCTCCGTTCAGGCGGCGCGCATCCGCGGCGCCGTCATGCCCTTCGGTTAGCGTGCCCGCCATGCACGCCCTCGTCACGGGGGTCAGCGCGGCGGGCGGACTGGTCCTCGGCGACGGGCTCGAGGTGCTCGTGGAGCGGATGGGCGCGCGCCTCCCGATGACCCGTCCCTGGTGGCGATGCCAGTCGTGCGCTACGCCGGCGCGTGGGCTCGCCCTCGTCCCCGTGGCGCGGTCCCTGACACTGCGGTCGGGCTGCCCGTCGTGTGGGCAGGCGGTGGCGCACCCGTGGCGGCCCGCGGTCCTCGCCGTCGTCAGCGCCGCGGTGCTCGGCTCCATGGCGGCCCGCATCGGGGCCGACGCGGCCCTGGCCCCGTTCGCCGTGCTGGGCCTGTCGCTGGTGGCGATCAGCGCCGTGGACCTCGAGCGGCAGATCATCCCCAACCGCCTGATCTACCCCACCCTGGCCCTCCTGATCCCGCTGCTGGTGGTGGCGTCGGCCGTCGACCACCGGTGGGGGGCGCTCACCCGGGCCGCCATCGCCGGCGGCGGCGCGTTCGCCGCCTTCTACGCCGTCCACATCGCCGTCCCGCGCGGCATGGGGTTCGGCGACGTGCGGCTGGCGGGTGTGATCGGTGCCGCCACGGGGTGGCTGGGCCTCGGCCGCGCCTTCGTCGGGTTCCTCGCCGCCTTCGTCCTGGGGTCCGTCCTGGGCGTCGTGGCCATGGCGGTGACCGGGGCCGGTCGCAAGACCAAGATCCCCTTCGGCCCCTTTCTCGCTGCCGGCGCGTGGCTGACGGTGCTGTGGGGAGGGCCCGTGGCCCACGCGCTCTTCCAGCGCGGGGCCTGACCCGCCCTGCGCAGCGCGGGGCCTGACCCGCCCTGCGCACCGCGGGGCCTGACCCGCCCTGCGCACCGCGGGGCCTGCGGGGCCTGACCCGCCCTGCGCACCGCGGGGCCTGTGGGGACGCCGAAGTAGATTGGCCGCGTGCTCAGGTTCCTCACCGCGGGAGAGTCCCACGGCAGGGCGCTCGTCGTGATCGTGGAGGGCCTGCCCGCCGGGCTCCCGGTGACGACCGCGGCGGTCGCCGGCGAGCTCGCCCGACGACGCCTCGGCTACGGGCGGGGCCCCCGGATGCGCTTCGAGGCCGACGAGGTCTCGCTCGTCGGAGGCGTGCGCCACGGCCGCACGCTCGGGGCGCCGGTGGCCGTCGAGATCGCCAACACCGAATGGCCCAAGTGGCAGGAGGAGATGTCTCCCGACCCGGGCGCGCCCAGCACCGTCCTCACGAAGCCCCGCCCCGGGCACGCGGACCTCGCCGGGATGCAGAAGTACGGGTTCGACGACGCCCGCGACGTCCTCGAGCGGGCGTCCGCCCGGGAGACCGCCGCCCGGGTGGCCGCCGGCTGCCTGGCCAAGGCGCTGCTCGCCCGGCTGGGCATCGCCGTGGTCAGCCACGTCATCGGGCTGGGGCCGGTGCGCGCCGGAGACGGCCAGCGCCCGGGGCCCGACGACCTCGGGCGCGTCGACGACTCACCCGTCCGCTGCTTCGACCCCGACGTGGAGGCGCGGATGGTGGCCGCCGTGAAGGCGGCCGCCAAGGACGGCGACTCCCTGGGCGGGGTGGTCGAGGTCCTCGCCTACGGCGTGCCGGTGGGGCTCGGCAGCCACGTCCACTGGGACCGGCGCCTCGACGGGTTGCTCGCCCAGGCGCTCGTGAGCATCCAGGCCGTCAAGTACGTGGAGTTCGGTGAGGGCGCCGACGTGGCCACCCGGCGCGGCTCCGAGGCACACGACGCCATCACGTGGGACGAGGCCGACGGCGCCTACCGCCGCGAGACGGCGCGCGCCGGTGGCATCGAAGGGGGCATGTCGACCGGCGGCCTCGTCGTGGCGCGTGTCGGCATGAAGCCCCTCGCCACGTTGAACCGGCCCGTGCTCGGCACCGTCGACGTGGTCACCAAGGAGGCGACCGTGTCGTTCAAGGAGCGGACCGACGTCACTGCCGTGCCGGCCATGGGCGTCGTGGCAGAGACCATGACGGCGCTCGTGCTCGCCGCCGAGGCGTTGCGGAAATTCGGGGGCGACTCGCTGGCCGAGGTGTTGCGCAACCGGGACGGCTACCTGTCGTCGCTGCACGACACGCCGTCGTCGGCCGTCGCGGCCGGCAGTGGCTGAGCACCTCCTGCTCGTCGGCATGATGGGCACGGGGAAGTCGACGGTGGGCCGGTTGGTCGCGGCGCGGCTCGGGCGTCCCGTCGTCGACACCGACGACGTCGTCGAGCAGGCCGCGGGGACGTCGGTGGCGGCCATCTTCGCCACGAGTGGCGAGGCCGCCTTCCGTCGCCGCGAGGCCGAGGCGCTGCAGGACGTCCTCGCCCGCGACGACGCGTGCGTCGTGTCGGTCGGGGGTGGGGCCGTCCTCGATCCCACCAACCGGGCCGCCATGCGGCGCGCCGGGACGGTGGTGTGGCTGCGCGCCCGCCCCGACACGCTCGAGGCGCGGGTCGGCGACGACGACGGCCGGCCGTTGCTGTCCGGCGTCGGCGAGGGGGTCGCCGGAGCGCTCGTCCGCATCGACGCCGAGCGCCGGCCGCTCTACGACGAGCTCGCCGACGAGGTGGTCGACGTGGACGGCCTCGACCCGGACGAGGTCGCCGACCGCGTGCTGGCCGTCACGGGCCGGGCGGTGCGGGCGCAGCGGGACGGGCGATGATCACGGTCCCGGTCGGCCTGGGGGACAGGGCCTACGACGTCGTCGTCGGGGCGGGCGCGCGCCGGCTGCTCCCGGACATGCTGCCGCCCGGCGTCCGCCAGGTGGCCGTGGTCACCCAGGACGGCGTCGAGGTGGACGTCGACCCGGGTGTCGAGGCCCGGACCTTCGTCGTCCCCGGCGGCGAGGCCGCCAAGACCCTCGGCAC
>Ga0307374_10004827_pt1 | contig 22263 bp, 21 predicted proteins | sample OX3MG_FD_202532 | JGI IMG/M metagenome (GOLD analysis project Ga0307374, IMG submission 202532) | Soil microbial communities from Risofladan, Vaasa, Finland - OX-3 | ecosystem: Environmental > Terrestrial > Soil > Coastal area > Acid sulfate soil | place: Finland: Risofladan, Vaasa | collected...
GAGCAACACCGGAAGTTGCGCCAGATCATGGGCGTCGGTGAATGGGACGAGAGGACATCCTTCCATTGGCAGCGCATCCGCGACAACGTGTGCCTGCTGCGGCCGAGCACGATTGACGCCATCAGCCAGGCGATCGTGGCGGAGGGACATCGGCTCGATCCGGACGCCGCGAAGAAAGTCCGCGGCGACTCGTTCGTGGCGGAGACGAACATTCACTGGCCCAGCGAAAGTTCGTTGATCCGCGACGGCGTGCAAAAGATCATCACGATCTCTCTGACCATCTGTACCGCGCTGGATCTCGCCGGCTGGCGGCAACATTCGCATCTGTTGGCCCGAGTCGGGCGGCTGGCACGCGAGATCGACCGGATCGCTTCCAAGAAAGGGCCCAACTACCAAGAGCGGCTGAAGACCAAGTACCGCGCGCTGCTGAAGCTCAGCGGCAGGATCGTGAAGCGCGCGCGGAAGCTGTTGGCCGAGGCCGAGTCGCGTGACTCTGATGCCGCGCTGCTCGCAGAACTGCGCCTGTTCCTGCAACGCACTGAACATGTCCGCGCGACGGCCCGCCGCCGTGTGCTGAAAGGCGAGCAGGTGCCGAATTCGGAGAAGCTGTTCAGCATGTTCGAACCGCACACGCAGTTGTACAAACGCGGCAAGGCTGGCGAAGCGGTGCAATTCGGACGGCTGGTCATGGTCTATGAAGACGCGGCGGGCTTCATCGTCCACCACCACATCCTGCCGCGCGAGGCGACGGATGCGTCGGTCGTCGTCGAGCAAACGCGCCTCGCGCAAGACCGGCTCGGCGGCCGGATTGAAGAGGCATCGTTCGACCGTGGCTTTCATTCGCCCCAGAACCAAGTGGAACTGGCAAAGATCATCTCGCATCCCTGTCTGCCAAAACCGGGCGCGAAGCAAGCCGCGGCGCAAGCGGCCTCGGCGACGGTTCAATTCCGCGCGGCGCGGCAACGGCATCCCGGCATCGAATCCGCCATCGGCGCATTACAATCCGGCAACGGCCTGAAACGCTGCCGCGATCACAGCGAGATCGGATTCGAGCGTTACATCTCGCTGGGCATTCTGGGTCGCAACCTTCACGCGTTGGGAAAACTGCTGATCGCGCGGGAAGACGCCGACTGTCAAGCTGCCTGCTCACAGCGGCAGAAGCCCGCCGCGTAGCCCTCGCACGCCCTCGCCCAAAGACACCAACCCGCCTTTTCGTTCACGCTGCGCGTCGAGCGTGAGAATCGCGATCCCACCGGTCTGAAACAGCGAACCCGCCGCGCAAAACGGCCATCCGCGACCATCTTCATACCCGATGCGTCGCTCCCGAGGCTCGGATTTCTGGCGAATCACCGATTTCCAGACAGGCACTAGCTAGTGCCTGTCTGGAAATCCGTTTCGGCCGCGTTTTCCCGATGATTATTCGACCGAAATTCCGCGAAGATGGCAACGGTTCTGGCCCGCGCGCGTAGAATACGCGGGGTTTTGGTTGAGACACGAGGTCATCTTCGCGGAGGAGAATGGATGCGGAAGTCGTTTTCACAGCAGCAGCGGTTGGATTGTCCAAGCATCGGTGAGGTGGAACTCAATCTGGAGTGTCGTCACGAACTGATTCCGATTCTCAAGGCGCTGCAGCACGTTTATTCGCGCCCCGAAATACGGGACCGCATCTTGGATCTGATCGCCCAGGACATCAACCAGGATTCCCGCACCGATTGCGGTCGCGAAGGCTTCGACTACTGGCAGGTGCTGGTGCTCGCGGCGGTCCGTCTCGGTTGCAATCTGGATTACGACCAACTGCAAGACCTCGCCGAGCAACACCGGAAGTTGCGCCAGATCATGGGCGTCGGTGAATGGGACGAGAGGACATCCTTCCATTGGCAGCGCATCCGCGACAACGTGTGCCTGCTGCGGCCGAGCACGATTGACGCCATCTGCCAGGCGATCGTGGCGGAGGGACATCGGCTCGATCCGGACGCCGCTCCCGAGGCTCGGATTTCCGGCGAATCACCGATTTCCAGACAGGCACTAGCTCGACGACGAGCAAAGCATCGTGGATTGGAGAATTGTGACGGATTGAAGTTCATTCTTCTTTATCCGTTTTACTCCTCGATGTCCTCCGCGTAACCCGGCGGGAAGATTCCGTCATCGGCCAAGGGCTCGTCCTTTGTCTCGTTTTCATCAGAAAACTGCCGCAGCCAGAATTCCACTTCGCCGGCGGTCGGTTGGCTCGGTTTGATGAACGCGGGCGGCGGCACGCCCCGCGCGGCACGGTGGTGCGCCAGGTCGCCATACCAGCGGTCGCTGTCGATCGCTTTCGCGCGGCGGCGGCGGGCGGCTTTTTGCAAGCGATGGTCGGCCGATACCACCAGCAGCTTCCGCGGAGCCGAATCTGCCCGGATCAACTCTTCGATCAACTCGTCGGCGGTTTCGTAACCGGCGGCGAACAGCACCGTCATGCCTCGATAGACAAAGCTGCGCGGCAGGCCGGGCGGAGCGTTCCGCGCGTCGAACACGACGGTGGTCGTCGCCAGCTCGTGCGGACCGAGCGACTCGGCTACAAAGTTGAGCAGTGCCAGCCGCGAGCGGTGCAGTCCGCCCGGCCCGACGCCGCGGCCCACGATGCCCGCCGCGTGCATCAGGTTGTAGCCGTCGATGATCAGGGCCATAAACGATTTACGCGAGCGGCGCGTCGATCTCCACCGCCAGAAACCCTGGCAATACAAAAAGAATGATCAACAGGCCCTGGAGCGTCGTCGGCATGCGGCACTCGGCCGATCAGCGGTGATTAAGCAACGGAATGATCGCCAGGAGTCGTCGTGGTCGAGGAGGTCGCGCTCGTAATGGCAGTGCGCACGTCGGGTGATGCGGCCGGCCTCATGGCTCCTGCGGCCGGCTTTGCCTTTTTTTGAAGCTGGACGACAAACTGGTTCGATGCCGCGTTCGTCGGCATCGCAATGGAGCCCCTTTCCTCGTGAAACAGTACGCCACTGGTGGCGGCGCTGGGAGCTGTGGCCATTCAAACCTCCGGTTGATTCAGGCAATTGTCTGCCATGATTATACCCGTTGGGCGATCGAGCGACAAATACGTCACTACATGCCGTCGTAGCGAGCCGTAACGATCAGGGGCAGGACGACAGCGCATTCGCGATTCATCGGCCGAATGGAAGAAAACGGCGCGGCGTTGCGGTTCAAACCCCTCCGAGGTTCAATGGACGATCGCGCAGTTCGGCAGCGCCCGCTGTAGCTGGTGGGTGCCCTGTTTGGTTATGCCGGTGCCGTGCAGATGTGCAAGGCCTTGTCCGGTGACTCGCGTACCGATCAGGCCCAGAGTGCAGAGTTGCCTCAGCGACGAGAAGTGCGCAAGGTCGGCATCCGAGAGCTGCGAGTTGCAAAGGGTGAGGAGTTCCAGGCCCGTCAACGCTTCGATGTTCGCCAGGTCGTTCTCGCACAAGGCGCCCTGGAACCCAACGGCAACGGGTTCTTGGAAATACTGCCGGCCAACGAACGTGAGCAAACCTGGCTGGTTCTCGCCTGAATAAGATACGCCCGCGCCGATTTGAGCGAGCGCCGCTGCCGCGCGACGCTGCTTCTCGGTGTTCTGCAACTGCATGCCGAGCAGGCCGAGACTCGTCCCCACGAACAGAACCAGCACAAACAGGGATCGCAGGCCGAACTGCATGCGGCGACGCACGAACCAAACGCCCGCGCTGGCGGCTAGGGTCACCATTGCCGCGGTGGCCACCACCAACGACCAGAATTGCCAGCCGAGCCCCAGCTTGCGCCAGAAATCTCCACGCAGCAGCCACCAGGCCAGCAGCTCTGCCAGCAAAGCCACTGCCAGCACGGTTTTCACGTTCACGCATCGGCGCGGCGGAGAACGTTGCGAAATGTTCGAAGCGTTGGCCATGAGGATGAGCGAGCCACAGAAGACCCGCAGCAGTTGTCTCGCCACGCCCTCTTTACTCAGTTGTCAGCCACCGTTGGCTGAGATTCCAAGCCCTAGTTCGTTCAGCGATGCGGCGGACACCAGTGCGCAGCCCAAAGCCGTCAACTGCTCGCTCGACAAGGTTTCCAAATGTGCCGCGACCGATGGCGGCAACGGCCCAAAGCGCGTTTCGAGTTGCTTCCGCAGCAGTTCCCTCTGTCCTTCCAGCTTGCCTTCCAGCTTGCCTTCCAACTTGCCGCGCTCAAGACCCCGTTGTTCGATTTGATCTAAAAGTCCCATTTCCATTGCTTGCACCTCCGAATCTGGATGGTTCCGTACCATGTCCTCAAACTGCTGCCGCTGATCGTCGTCGAGCGGCAGATAGGCGCTCAGACATTCACACAGCAACGTCTTTCGATAGGCGTTTTCCGGGCAATGCACAAGCCTCTGGAGCGCCTCGCCCGCCAACGCTATTCTCCGCTCTTTGCTGACGCGCATCAAGGCCGCCAAGGCCACGCCCAACCAGTTGTCTTGCCGCATATATTGCTCGGCATCAAGCGCCGGTAGACCGACGTAGGGATAGTTGAAACGCACGAGTTGGTGCTCCCAGAAGTATTCCTCGTAGACGTCCCAGCCGATTCCCTCCAAGCCGACCCTCAGATAGACCCCGATCGGCAGCACCGGCAAGCCGTGGCGGCGACGTAGCGGCTCATAGTAGTGGAACATTCGCTGCCGTAGAGGCGCGACTTTGTCAGCGGCTTCGATCTCCACGTGGACCAGGGCAAGCCAACTCTCCCCCGAACGGCGATCGGGTCCCGGAACCGGCTCCCGCGTCGCCAGCTTCGCGACGACATCCACAAAGCGACTTTCGCCCTGGAGCGCATCGCTGATAAGCTCCTTGTCGAGCCATTCGACGTCATTGAAGTCAAATCGTTCGGCCCAGCTTGGGAAGAAGAGCCGAAAGAACTCCGCGAAGAACTCTTGAAGCAGTCGCTTGAAACGAGGGTCGTGCATCTCTCTTATCTCACTCGGCTGGGGCGCGGTTCGCTGATCGAGGCCCAGGTTTGCCTTACGGGAAGTCTGCCATTATGCCCGTGACCGGAAGCGGATCTAGCACGAGATGGGCCAAAACAAGGGGGAAGGTTGAACTACTCCCAGCGCAGCACCAAATCCCCCGTGTCCACCTGGCTGCCGGGCGAAACCAGCACCTCGGCCACCTGCCCGCCACGCTCGGCGTAAATCGTCGTCTCCATCTTCATGGCTTCCATCGTCAGCAGCTTTTGGCCTTGCGCCACTTTGTCGCCGACCTTGACCGCCACGTTCACCACCATGCCGGGCATCGGCGCGCCGACCTCCGCGGGATTGCTCGCATCGGCTTTCGTCCGCCGGCTGACCGCTTCTTCCAAGGTCAGGTCTTCCACCGTCACGTCGCGGGGTTGGCCGTTCAGCTCGAAAAACACCGTGCGGCGGCCGTCGGGCTGGGCATCGCCGATGGTCAGAAACTTGGTGATCAGCGTCTTGCCCGGCTCGATCTCGACGCTCATCTCCTCGCCGGGCTGCGGGCCATAGAAGAACACCGGAGTGGGCAGAATGCTGGTGTCGCCATAGTTCTCTTCGTGAGCGATGAAATCGCTGACCACGCGGGGATAGACCAGGTACGACACCACGTCGCGGCGCGACGGCCCGCGGCCGAGCCGCTTCTTCAACTCGGCCGCCGTCTGGGCGAAGTCGGCCGGCGGCAGGCTGGCGCCGGGCCGTCCCTCGACCGGCGTCTGCCCGCGCAGCACCCGCTTTTGCACTTCCGGCGGAAATCCGCCCGGCGGCTGGCCCATCCGCCCCGCGAGCAGATCGACCACCGATTCGGGAAACGACAGCTCGCGGTCGCTCTTCAACACATCGTCGACCGTCAGGTTGTTGGCGATCAGAAACAGGGCCATGTCGCCCACCGCTTTCGACGACGGCGTGACTTTCACGATGTCGCCGAAGAGCTGGTTCACGTCGGCATACATGCGACAGATCTCGTGCCACCGCGCGCCGAGGCCGATGGCGTGGGCCTGCTCATAGAGGTTCGTGTACTGTCCGCCCGGCATCTCGTTGGTATAGACCTCGGCCGTGCTGGCCATCATGCCCGTCTCGAACGGGGCGTAAAACTCGCGCACCGCTTCCCAATAGTTGGCCGTGGCTTGCAGCGCGTCGCGGTCGAGCCCGGTGTCGCGCGGCGTATAGCGAAGGGCCTCGACCACCGAGTTGAGATTCGGCTGCGACGTCAGGCCCGACAGCGGAGCGAAGGCGGCGTCGGCGATGTCGAGATCGACTTCGGCGGCCTTCAAGATGGCGGCCGCCTGCACGCCGCTGGTGTCGTGCGTGTGGAAATGGATGGGGATGCCAATCTCCTGCTTCAGCGTGCGGACCAGCAGCTCGGCCGCGTAGGGCTTGCACAGCCCGGCCATGTCTTTGATGGCCAGGATGTGGGCGCCCATCTTTTCCAGCTCCTTGGCCATCTCGACGTAATACTTCAGGTCGTACTTCTTGCGGCGCCGGTCGAGCACGTCGCCGGTGTAGCAGATGGCGGCCTCGCAGATCGCGCCGGTCGAGAGCACCGCGTCCATCGCCACCCGCATGTTCGGCATCCAGTTGAGCGAGTCGAAGATGCGGAACACGTCGATGCCCGCCGATGCGGTCTCTTCGACGAACGTCTGCACGACGTTGTCGGGATAGTTCGCGTAACCGAGCGCGTTCGACGCTCGCAGCAGCATCTGGAACAAGACGTTGGGAATTCTCTGCCGCAGATCGACCAGCCGCTGCCAGGGGCACTCCTTCAAGAACCGCATGGCGGTGTCGAACGTGGCGCCGCCCCACATTTCCAGCGAGAACAGGTCGTGATGGTTGCGGGCGTAGGCTTCGGCGATCGCCAGCATATCGTGCGTCCGCAGCCGCGTGGCCAAGAGCGACTGGTGGGCGTCGCGCATGGTGGTGTCGGTCACGAGCAGCCGTTTTTGCGCCAGGATCCACTGACTGAATTTCTCCGGCCCCAGCGTGAGGAGCCGCTGCCGCGCGCCCGACGGCAGCGGTTGGCTGTGGTCGAGCACCGGCAGCGGGGCCGGCTGGCGGCGAATGTGCTTGGGCCGCTCCTTGACGATGGTGTTGCCGTTGACGAGCACGTCGGCCAGATAGCGGAAGAGCTTCGTGGCCCGGTCGCGGCGGGCGACAAAGTGAAACAGCTCCGGCGTCTCGTCCAGGAACCGAGTGGTGCAGCCGCCGGCGATGAACTTGGGGTGCGTGACCAGGTTGATCAAGAAGGGAATGTTCGTCTTCACGCCGCGGACGCGGAACTCTTGCAAGCAGCGTTCCATGCGTCGGGCGGCATCGACGAAGCGGTTGCCCGACGTGATGACCTTGACCAGCAGCGAATCGTAGTAAGGCGTGACCAGGGCGCCGGAGAAAGCGGTGCCCGCGTCGAGCCGCACGCCCGGCCCGCCGGTGGAGCGATAGTGGGCCACGCGGCCGTAGTCGGGCCGAAAGTTATTGAGCGGATCCTCGGTGGTGATGCGGCATTGAATGGCGTAGCCTTGCGTGCGGACGGCCGTCTGCGAGCCGAGGCCGATCTCCGGGTCGTCCAGCCGCCGGCCTTCGGCCACCAGTAGCTGGCACTTCACCAGATCGACGCCCGTCACCTGCTCGGTGCAGGTGTGCTCGACCTGAATCCGGGGGTTGACCTCGATGAAGTAAAACTGATCGGTCTGATCATCGACGAGAAACTCGACGGTGCCGGCGCTCTCGTAGTTGACGGCGCGGCCGATGGTCAGGGCCGACTGGCAGATGGCGTCGCGCAACTGCGGGTCCAGATCGAGCGAGGGGGCGATCTCGACGACTTTCTGGTGCCGTCGCTGGATCGAGCAATCGCGCTCGTAGAGATGCACCAGGTTGCCGTGCTTGTCGCCCATCAACTGCACTTCGATATGCCGTGGCCGGGCGATGAACTTTTCCAAAAAGACATCGGGGCTGCCGAAGGCGCTGTGGGCCTCGCGCTGCGCCTGCTCAAGCGAGGCGGCCAGGTCTTCGGGCCGATTGACGACGCGCATGCCGCGGCCGCCGCCCCCTTTGGCGGCCTTCAACAGCACCGGGTAGCCAAGCTGCTCGGCAAGCTGCTCGGCCTGGGCGGCGCTTGCCAGCGGGCGGCTACTGCCGGCCAGCACGGGCACGCCGGCTTGTTCGGCAATCTGCCGGGCCACAATTTTATCGCCGAGTTGCTCCAGTATGCGCGGCGAAGGGCCACAGAAGAGAATGCCCGCCTGTTCGCAGGCCCCTGCCAGCTCCGGATTCTCCGAGAGAAAGCCGTAGCCGGGATGGATGCCGTCGACGCCCCGTTCCTTGGCCACCTCGACGATGTTCTCGATGTCGAGATAAGCGCGGATCGGCTCACCGGTGCGGCCCACCAGATACGCCTCGTCGGCTTTGAAGCGGTGCAGGGCGAAGCGGTCTTCGTTGGAATAGATGGCGACCGTGCGGATACCGAGCTCGTGGGCGGTGCGGAAGACGCGGATGGCGATTTCGCTGCGGTTGGCGACAAGCAGTTTTTTGATGGATGGCATGTTTTCCAAGCGTGACCCGGTGGCGTTGTTTCTTGATTCGCCGCCTGCGCGAAATCGTCACAATCTAACATCCTCTCGGCGGGCGAAAAGGGCAAGGTGGGGCGGTCCTGCCCGGAGTCGCCAGCCGTTGGTCTGCCGGTGACGGGACGATTTCGTTCGGATAAGATCACTGCATGAGGCTTAAACACGTAACGGTCGAAAACTTCAAGGGCGTTCGCCGGGTTGATTTTCCCACAGAGGAAGCTCCTCATGCGCTTCGCTCGCTCACCGCCCTCTTGGGCGACAACGGAAGCGGAAAAACGACCGTACTGCAGGCGATCGCCCTGACGCTGTCGCTGGCGACGCGCCGCACACGCGACATGGCGTCGTTCGGTTGGCACGGCTTCCTGCCAGAGCGCGTTTCCAGCCTTGGACCGACTTTTGTTGAACTGCAGGTCACGTTCGAGCCGGAGGAGGTTGCGCTTACCAGCGACCTGTTCAGCGCTTGGCAAGATTCGCTCCCACCCGAACGCAAGCAAACGATGAGACTTGTGCCGCCGTCAGATTTGGACGAGGTAACGCTGCGATTCGAGCAGGGACGGGTTGGTTCTCCTCAGGGCTTTGATGCGGTCAACCAATTTCTCGGTCGCTACTACGTGAAGGCTTTAAGAGACTCGCGGCCGGATTTGAAAGAGCGTTTTGCAAAACTTGGCGACATTTTCTGGTTCGACCAGCATCGGAACCTCGGCACTCTGATGGCGGAGGATCTGGCGAGCGAGAGCCGGTCCCGCGAACGTCGGCAAGCCGGCGACGTCGAAGACCGCCTGCGCGAAGGGTGGCACGCGGGCGTCGAGCAACTGCGAGAGTATCTGGTCGGGTGGTGGGGGCACCATACCACGGTGCCGCTTCGTGGGAAGGATTTCATTCGTCCGCTTGAGGAACGGTTCCAGACCGTGTTTCCGGGTACGCGATTCGTGGGAATCATGCCCCGCGGCGGCATCACCGCGCCGAAGGCGAACGATTTTTACTTCCTGATCGACCGCGACGGCCGGGTTTATGACCTCGCTGAAATGTCTTCCGGAGAACAGGCTGTGTTCCCCTTGGTGTACGAGTTTGTGCGACTTGATATTCAGCGTTCCGTGGTACTGATCGACGAACTCGAATTGCACTTGCACCCGCCTGAGCAGCAAAGGCTGTTGGCGGCCTTGCCACGAATAGGCCCCGATTGCCAATTCCTGATTTCGACGCATTCCGAGTTTCTCTCGTCGGCCATCCCGAACGAGCAGGAAGTCCGTCTAGACAGAGGAAGCCGGTGCCTATAGCCAAGTTGTTTGTCGAGGGCACCCTTGAGGTCCAACTTTTCGCACCAATCCTGCTTGGGAGCCCGGTGCCATACCAAGGCGGCTCGAAGTACGCGCTGAAGCCGCGTGCGCGAACGGAACGTCGAGAGAACCAGGTAGCCGCCGGCTACCTTCGCGACCGCGACTTCGATTTTGATCCCCCGGCCGATCTATGGAAACCGACCGAAGATGGTGTGGACCATGGCATCGTCTTCGGCTGGCGATGGTGCAGGCACGAGATCGAGAATTATCTCATCGACCCCGCGGTGGTCGGCGAAGTGACGGCTTGGCCGGTTGCCGAGATCGAAGAAGCGCTTCGCGCGGCGGGGAGAACAATCCGGAGCTACCAAGTCGCCAGGTGGACCATCGGCCTGGTCCGCCGTGCCTTGCCGCCGCACTATGAACTTAGGACCCGGCCCGACGGGTTGAATGAGCTCGAACTTCCATCCATACTCGATTCGGCGAGAGTCAATGAATGGGCGTCCCAAGCGATCAACCAGCATCGGGGGCCGATGGTCGCCGCTACAGACGCCGGTGCTGTGCAGAATTCGTTAGATGCGTTCGCCGCGCGTTTCGACGACGCATTCGTCGACGATGTGACGAACATATTGGTCTGGTTCTCCGGCAAGGACCTGCTCGCTGGAATGGCTGAATGGCTACTTGCCAAGGCTGTTGTAAACCCCGGAGCGTTCCGGGCCCTCCTTCGTGACTGGATTATCGCCAACCCAGAGCGAGCGCTCGTCTTATTGCCCGAGTGGAACGCTTTGGTCGAGGCTCTAAGGGCTTAGTCGAGCTATCCTTATGATTGTCGCCATTGATGGACCCGCCGGGGCCGGCAAGAGCAGCGCCGCTCGCGCGCTGGCTCACCGCTTGGGGTTCCGCTTTCTCGACACCGGCGCCATGTATCGCGCCGTCGCGCTGGCCGGACTACGGCGGCATGTCGACTTTGACGACCACGACGCCGTCGCCCAAATGGCGAGGCAAATCTCAATCGCGCTCGACGACGACCGCGTGCTGCTCGACGGCGACGATGTGACGCACGAAATCCGCACGCTGGCAGTGACCTCGGTCACGCATTACCCGGCCAACAACGCCGCCGTGCGCGAACACCTGGTCGAGCTGCAGCGGCAGTTCGCGGTCGGGCAGAACGTCGTTACCGAAGGGCGAGACCAGGGAACGGTCGTCTTTCCCCATGCGGAGTGCAAAATCTTTCTCACGGCCAGCCCGCGGGAGCGTGCCCGGCGGCGGCACCTCGATCTGACGGACCACGGCGAGCACGTGACGCTGGAAGATGTATTGGCCGATCAGAACGAGCGCGACCTGCGCGACGCCAGCCGCCACGTAGGACCCCTCAAGCCGGCCGCCGATGCCGTGACGTTCAACACCGATGGCCTCTCGGCCGACGAAGTGGTCGACCGCCTCGAAGGTCTCGTGCGGGCAAAAATGGCATGAAGCGCGGCCCGACACGCTCTTTGCCGAAGCGGCTCTGGTACGGCTTTGTTCACGTGGTTTGCCGCCTGCTGGCGACAGTGCTGTTTCGCATTCGGGTGCGCGGCCGCGAGTGGGTGCCGCGGCAGGGCGGCGTGCTGGTGCTGTCGAACCACCAGAGCTATTTCGATCCTGTTCTGGTCGGGCTGGCCTGCGACCGGCGGCTGAATTATCTGGCCCGTAATTCGTTGTTCCGCGTCCCCGGTTTCCGCTGGCTCATCGAGTCGCTGGATGCCATTCCGATCGATCGCGAAGGCCTGGGCTTGTCGGGCCTGAAAGAAACGCTGCGGCGACTGAAGAGCGGCGAGCTGGTGTTGATCTTTCCGGAAGGCACGCGGACGCGCGACGGCGAGGTGGCGCCGCTCAAGCCGGGCTTCAGCGCGCTGGCCAGGCGGGCCGGCGTACCGTTGTTGCCCATGGCGATCGACGGCGCCTACGACGCCTGGCCGCGGCGGCGGTTGTTGCCCGGCCTGAGCACCATCCACATTCAGTTCGGCCAGCCGCTCTCGGCCGACGCGGCGTCCGCGCTCGATGAGCGGCAACTTGTGGCCGAGATCGAGCGGCGGATTCGCGAGTGCCACCGGAAGGCACGCGCGGCGAGGCAGGCAGCTACCGCTTAACATACGACGCTGGTGCAGCGCCGGCCTGCGGATGTACAATACGACGAATCGCTCATCGGCAATCGCCGCGGCCACAATTGCATAGCTCGGGAGGACGTCTATCATGCTTGCATTGCGTTTCGGGTTCCGTGCGTGCGCGATGCTGATGGCATTCTCGGTTTCACGCGTGTCTCTGCTCGGGGGTGAAAACACTCAGCCTGCGGCTGACTTTGAACGGCCATGCAGACCACGTTAAGTCCGTATGCTTCAGTTCCGACGGGACTGCTGTGGCTTCATCCGACTGAGAGCCAAGGCTAAGACCGCAGCAACTCCCGCGCGGCAGCAAACACGCGATCGAACATCGGCTCCGTCAGTTTGCCCGTGAACGTGTTCTGCTGGCTGGGGTGAAAGCTCCCCAGCAGCCAGCGGCCGCCGTGTAACGAGACCTGTGCGGCGTGGGCGAACTTCGGCGCGGCGCCGGAAAGCCATTGCCGCCGCCGCGCCTCACGCACGACGCCGTCCCACGCCAGCCGGCCCAGCGCCAAAAAAACACGCACCCGCAGCACGTCGACCGTCTGTTCCAGCCAGTGCCGGCAGTTGGCGATTTCGTCGGGCCACGGCTTGTTGCCGGGCGGAGCGCAGTGGCAGATCGCGGTGATCGCACAATCGGTCAGTTCCAGCCCGTCGTGGCGATCGACCGAGGTTGCTTGATTGGCAAAGCCGGCCTTGTCCAGCGCGCGGAACAACCAATCGCCGCTGCGATCGCCCGTGAACAACCGGCCGGTGCGATTGCCGCCGTGCGCCGCCGGAGCCAGCCCGACGATCAACAGCCGAGCTCGCAAATCGCCGAAGTTGGGCACCGGCCGGCCCCAATAATCCCAGTCTTGGAACGCGCGGCGCTTCTCACGGGCGACGGTTTGGCAATAGTCCCTCAATCGCGGGCAAAGCTCGCACGCCACGATGTCGCGGTTGAGCTTGTTCCAGTTCGACATGGGCCCAACCTACGCCGCGACCTAGACTTTTGCAACGACCCGCGCAACGGACATCTCCGGCCTATTGCCATTTTTCAGGCGGCCAGTCATCATGGCGAAGCGTAGCGGTGGCGCAGTCTACATCGAATGCGTTGACTTTTCTGGCTGGACGTTTTCCGATCCCGAGACATTAACGAAGCAGGAGTTTACGGTATGACGCGAATTCACTATCTGGCGGTTGTCTGTGTGCTGGCCGGTCTGGCGACGATGAGCGGCCGTGCCGATGCCGGCGCGATGCGGGGGTGCGGGGCGTGCTGTGCGCCGTGCGCCCCGTGCGTGCAGTACGACGTGGTGTACGATGTGCGCGAAGTTCAGTGCCTGCGCACCGTCTACGAGACAGCCTATCGCTCCTGTACGTTCACGCAATGCCGGCCCGTGTATGAAACGGTCTATCAGGAATGCCCCGACACGGTTTGCCGCATGGTCTACGAGACGGTGGAGAAGCCCGTCACCTGTACGGTGATGAAGCCGGTTTACTCGACGGTCCAGCGTCCGGTGTGCCGTGTGGTGTGCGAGCCGGTGACCAAGTGGTGTACTTACTGCGTCGACATGGGCCACTGGGAGCGGCCGGCCGCGGCGGACGGCTGTTGTGCGCCGTGCCAGGTCTGGGTGCCGAACGTCGTGCAAAAGCGCGTGCCGGTGACGCATTATGTGGCCCGGACGGTGACGGAGACCGTGCCGATGCAGGTTTGCAGCCTGGTGCCGCAGGTGGTCACCAAGGTTTGCCGCTATCCCGTGTGCCGGATGGTGCAGGAGAACATCGTGCGGCGGATTCCGCGGATCACGTGCCGCGTGGTAAGCGAGCAGGTGACCAAGCAGGTGCCCTATACGGTTTGCCGGCAAGTGCCGTATACGGTGAAGATTCGCGTGCCTCGTTGCGTGCCTCGTCCCTGCGCCTCGAACTGCGGCACCTCGCCCGCTCCGGCGCCGCGGCAGGCGGACGTCGAACGTCGCGCGCTGGAGGCGCTGGGCCGCGTGGCCTAGATAAAACGAAAACCGCCTGGGACATGTTGCACGGGTCCATGCCCAGGCGGTTTCGCATCGCGGCAGATTCGCCAGTAGCCAGCGCGAGGTCGCTCGGCGAGAAGTCGCTCAACGGCGAGACTTGCTCTTGGTCACTGATTTTCGCGAGGACGTGACTCGCGGCATCGTGTATTGGCGCTTGATCGCAGGCGACAGGGCGGCGCCCTGCGACGCGGGTTCTTCGGTCATTTCATCGGCATCGCCGTCGTAAGGCGTTGGTTCGGGCGGCGGGGTGGGCAGGTCGCTCGGTCCGGCAGCCGTCGGCGCCTCGTAGCTCTGCAGATCGCCGCCGCAGCATGACGAGCAGGAAGAGCACGACGAGCAGCACGAGCGGCAACTCTGGCGGCAGCTCTGCCGGCAGGCCCAGGCCGCACACAGTTTGCACTTCAGCGACTTGATGCGAAACATCAGTCCCGGCCGGCAAGCCCGGCAGCAGGTGCCGCACGACTCACAACCCCCGCAATGACCGCCGCCGTAACCATAATCGTTCCAGGCGCCATAGTAGCCGCCATATCCGCTCGAAAGTGTCTGCCAGGGCGGCAGGTGGTTTGCCGGCAGCCGGGCCGACCTGGAGGTCACCGGCGGCAGAGGATGACTCGGGGCCGGCGGTTCCGGAATCTCGTCGGACTCCGTTTGGGCCAGAGCCAGGCTGGAGATCGCCAACAGCGACGACGCGATGATGCTAAGTGTGCCAAGCCGCATAGTTCGTTTGCTCCTTGCTAACCAAAATCTTCCGGGAAGGGCCCGTTTCAGGCCCGACAAGCGTTATACCTCGCACGCTTGTTAGCAACGATCGGCCTCTTCTTACCCGAAAAATCGGAGAAACTGGCACGGCCGCTAGTGGCGGCGCAGCCTGTGTAGATTGACAGGAGAGATGAGGGATCGGGGATCAGGGATGAGAGGTCAGGGATGCGGGTTATCTCTCATCCCTCATCCTTTCCGCCTGTCACGCTAACGCCTTCCAATTCTCCAGAGGTGCGCGTCGCTGCGGAACTAGAGCGCCCCGTCGGACGCGGCCGGCGATCCCAGAATCGGCTCGCCAAAATCGTACTGCGAAACGAGCTTGCCCGTCGCGCCCAGGCGCACCACCTGGGCGACGCCCTTGTCGCTCACGCAATAGAGATAGTCGCCGGCAAAAATGGCCCCGTGAGTCGCACGCGCCAAAGGATTTCGCCGCTGGCCGCGTCGGCGCACGAGAGGGCCGGGGCGCTGTTGATCGTATAAACGCGCTCGCCGCCGACGATCGGGCTCGCCGACGCCGGGCCAAGCTTGGTCTCTTGCCAGGCAAACTCCGCCATGTCGCCCGCAGGCTTGAGCGCCGTCAGGCCGCCGGCGGGCAGGTAAACCTGCTTGGAGTCAGGACCAAGGGTCCCTGGTTGCCCTGGCAAAGGGCCGGTGAAGTCCAGTTCATCGCCTGCTGGCGGTCGAGTCGCCAACGGCTCATGCCGGTCTCGATGTCGATGCCTGCGGCGAACGATTCGCCTTTGTTCTCGACTTGCACCACGACCGTGCCGTCGACAATGATCGGCGAGGAGGCCATCCCCACGTCGTTGGCGGCGGTGGGATAATCGTAGCCGAGTCCGCGGAGCCAGAGCAGGTTGCCATCGAGGTCGAGACAGACCAGATCGTTCGACGAATAGAAAGCGACGACCCGCCGGCCGTCGGAGTCCGGAGTGGGCGCGGCGACCGCCATGCTGGGATGGCAAAGCGTGCGGCCCGTGGCCCAAAACTGCCGCTCCCACGCGCTCCGGCCTGTTTCAGACTCGAAGGCCAACACGTGCAAGCGGTCTTGCTTGAAACCGCTCGACGCGGTGACGATCACCAACTTGCCGACGACGATGGGGCTCGACACGCCCCTGCCGGGCAAGTCGGTGCGCCAGGCGATCTTGCCGTCGCCGTCGCCGTCGTCGTCCCAGGCAGTTGGCAGCGATTCAGCGGTGGCCTCGCCCGTGGTCTCGTTGCCGCGGAATTGCCGCCAGTCGGCCGATGCACCAAGTCCGTGCGTTGCCGCGGCGACCGAGACGGTGAAAAACACGAGCAGGCGATGGTGGTACATGCAGAGGTCTAGTTGGAGTGTGGAGTTGTGATCGTTACAAGGCACCCTACGCCGCGGACGCCGTTTCGCCGGCGTCCGCGGCCGGCATGCCGTCGCCCTCGGCGGCTTGGTGGGCCGTTGCCGCGCCGACCCCGGCCAGCAACGCGCCCACCAACGACGTCGCCAATTGGCCTAAAATCGGCCGGATTAAGCTGAAGACCGGCGCCCACAGCCGGCTGATTGCGCGCCGCCGCGGTCCACCTCGCGCGGCGGGTGGTTCCTCGACCTCGACCGGTTCCGGTTCCTCCGCGGGTGAAAAGAGGACGGCGGCCAGCACAAACCCGCCCGCCACGGCGGCGCCGGCCACAAGCCACGGGTGCCGCTGGGCCCACACCTCCAGGCTGGCCGTCTCGCGCAGCGTCCCCTTAATGTCGTTCCAGGTCTCGTACAAGGCGGCCTGCGCATCGGCCGCTTGAGCATCGAGAAACTCCGCCTCGGTCATCGTCGATTCATCGGACGTGGTGTTGATCATAGAGTCGCTCGCTCGCGGGCACTGTGGCCGAACTGCCGCTGTTGTTCGCGCTGCCGATGTTCATACTTTTGCCGGGTCCGCTTTCGCGACGCAGCCACCCAACTGCCGTAAATGGCCGCCACGCCGATTGCCACCAGTGCCATGGCCGACGCACCGACAATCAGGCTGGCCAACCAGCTTCGTCCGCCCAAAGCCAACGTGAGCCCGCCCGCCGCCCCGTGCAGCAAGAGCACCACCGCGGTGACGACCCAGGCCGCGGCGGCCAACAGCACGACGATCCCCACCACCGCCAACACGGCCAAGCGACGAACGCCGAGCAACATGCGATCGGTGCGGGCGGCCCATTGCTGGCGAAAGTACGCCTGAAGCTCGTTAAGCTGCAAGCGAAGTCGCGCGACCGGATCGTCGTGCGACGACGCTTCGTCGGCGGGTGATTCTTCGTTGAACCGCGGTTGCGTCATGATCGAGATCGATCCAATCGAGAGGCCTTGCCTAGTGGCCGCGGCTACTTGCGACGCGTCCAAAGAAATCCCAGCGCGAACCCAACGCCGGCCGCGACCGCCACCGCGGTCACGGGCTGACTGCGGATCTGCTGTTCGACGGATTCCGCCAGCTCGGCCGCCTTGCCGCGGCCCAGATCGAGATAGTCGCCGGCACGGTCCCTGAGAGCGTTGAGCACTTGCTCCGCCGTCTGCCGCGATCGATAGCCGATGTCGTCGGCCTCGGTCGAACCGGCGGCTGCCCGAAACGTTTCCGAGGTTGCGCTGCCGTGGAAGCTGCCGTCGCTCATCGCCGTTTCTCCTGTCTGCCGATCTTTAAAGCTCTGCCCGTACGGGCATCTCGCCGTCCGCATTCGGCGTGCCATCCACTCAGATCCTGAGTTACTTGGCCAATCTCTGCCCCAGCCACCACCTTCTTGTGTTGCTAAGAACCAAAATGACTGATGCGCGCTCAGATCGCAAGAGATGCGCACGGCTTATCCGGGCCTAACATGCGATTTGAGGGTGTGGCACGTAAATTGCTGGCAGTTCGCGGATTTGGTCGGTAGCTCCATGAAGGCCATTGATTCTCTGCCGACACATGGGATGATTAAGGCAAGACAGTCGCGAAGTGCTGACCACCTAACGATAGGCAGAGGGAGTAATGAGAGTATGGCAACGATGACAACACGCGGCAAAGAGGCGAACCGTGCCGAGCTGCACCGCGGTCGTCTGCGAGTGGCGGTCGCCGACGACGAACCCGAGGTCCTCTCCACGCTGGCCCAAATGTTGGAAGCACTGGGGCACGACGTGGCTTTCGCCGCCTCCACCGGCCGCGAGTTGGTCGAGCATTGCCTGACGGGCGAGGTCGACCTGGTGATGACCGACATTCGCATGCCCGACATGGACGGCATCGAGGCGGCCGCGGTCATCTACGAGAAGGTCCATCGGCCGATCATTCTGTTGTCGGGGCACTGCGACAAGGAGCTCATCGAGCGGGCGGAAGAGAACCACGTGTTCGCCTACCTGATGAAGCCGGTGACGGCGATGCAACTCGAGCCCGCCATCGCCTTGGCCACCCGCCGCTTCGAAGAGTTGCAGGCGCTGCAAAAGGAAGCGGCCGACCTGCGGCAGGCGCTGGCCGACCGCAAGCTGATTGAACGGGCCAAGGGCCTATTGATGAAGCATCTCAACGTCGACGAGCAAGAGGCGTTTCGCCGGCTGCAAAAGTTGGCCAGCAGCAAGAACAAGAAGTTGATCGAGGTTGCCGAAATGGTATTGATGGCGGCCGAGGCGCTCAACGGTTGAAGGCATCGGCAGGTTTGACGCCGCAGTGGTAAGGTAAGGGGCCAGCGAGAGGCATCAGGCGTCAGGTTTGAGGCGTCAGGGCGACGTTCCCTACGTCTTCCTGACGCCTCACGCCTGATTCCTGACGCCTTAGAAACGGTGGGCCGGCGCTCGCAAGCTCGCTTGTCCCACCTTACGTGCCTGGGCGGAATAAGGTGTGGCTTTGACGCGCAGACTTCTGGAACATCTCAATCACGAGCTTCGCTCGCCGATGACGGTGGTGGTCGGCCTGACCGACCTGATGTCGCTGGCCCCGGCCAGCGCGGAGCAGGGGCAGTTCTTGCAATCGGTGAAGCTGGCGGCCGAATCGCTATTGCGCATCTTGGACGAGGCGGTCGATCTCTCGCGGCTCGAAGTCGGCGCCCTGGAGTTGAACGAAGGGGCGTTTTCGCTGGCCGACGTGGTGGCACAGGCCCACGAGGCGCTCTCTCAGACAAGCGCTCCGATCGAGCTTGCCGTTGCCATCGACGAGTCGGTGCCGCCGCGGCTCGTGGGAGACGCCGACCGCGTGCGGCAAGTGTTGGTCGCGCTCGCCCGATCGGCGGGCAAGTTCCGCACGGGACGGGCTTATCAGCTTCGCATTTCGGCCGGGCCGGCGCTCGAAGGCAAATTGATTTTGCACTTCGCCCTGGGCGATCCCGAGCGGACGTTCGAGGCCTGCGACGCCCACGACTGCGGCGGGCAGTTCTTGTCGCCGGCCTATTTTGCCGAGCGCGGTTACGCCGGGCCGGGGCTGGCGCTGCCCGTGGCCGCCGGACTGGCCCAGTTGATGGGAGGCCATCTGTGGATGACCGAGAGGCCCGATTCGCCCGTGCTGTTTCGGCTGATGGCGCGGTTCGGATTGCCCGACAGCCGTCGGCACGCCGATTTTTTGGCCGCCGTCGAAGAGGAGCTGGCTTTGCACCCGCCCGGCGCGCCGTTGCGGCTGCTGCTTGCGGAAGACACCATCGCCAATCACCGCTTTTTCACGTCGGTTCTGGCCGAGCGCGGCCACAAGGTCGTGGCGGTCTCGAATGGGCAGGAGGCTCTGCGGGCGTTTGGGTCGCACGGTGGGGACACGGGTTTCGATCTGGCCCTGATCGATCTGGAGATGCCGGTCATGAACGGTTGGCAAACGGCCGCCGCTCTGCGTCAGCTCGACGCCTTCCGGGTCCGCCCGGTGCCTCTGGTGGCGCTGACGGCACACCGCACCGATGCCGCCGGCGAGTTGGCTCACGCGCCTTTGTTCGATGCGGCGATCACCAAACCCTGCGAGTTGGGCTACTTCTACCGAGTTATTGAGACGCTGGCGAGGGGGAGCAAGTCCGCCGGCGACCCAGTTACGGATGATGCGCTCGCTGACAGCCCGTCGAGCAAAGAGCGCGTGGACTATCGCGGCACGCTTCGCCGCCTAGGGGGCAATCGGTCATTGTTCTGCGATTTGGTGCGGTTTTACCTGGAAGACGCGCCGGTGGTCTTGGCGGCGTTGGCCAGCGCGCTTGAGCGCCGCGACCCGCCCAGTGTGGAGCGCGCGGCACACAGCCTCAAAGGCCTCGTGGCGAACTTCGGCGCCAGGGACGCCGCGCTCTTGGCGGCCGACTTGCAACGCCTCGGCCACGAGGGCGATTTGAGCGAAGCGGTGGCGATCTACGAGCAGTTGGAGCGCGAAGTACACCTGGCGCGCCGGGAACTGGAAGGCTATCAGACGGCATTGCAATCGAACGAACCGAACCCCTAGCGTGCCAGGCCTGCGACTCGAAATCTACCGTCACGACCGGCTCGTTCACGCCGACGAGATCCATCGACCCGTCGAGCTGGGCCGACAGCAAGCGCCGCGCGAACCGCTCTTTCACAGCCAGCCGGGCGCCAGCGCCGACCGGCTGGTGGTGGCCCCGATCGAAGAGCGCACCGTCTCGCGCCGGCACCTGCTCGTCGAGCCGCTGACCTTCGACCGGCTGAGGATCACCAATCTTACCGATAAGGGAACGGTGCAGCTCGACGACCTGCTGATGGAGCCCGGCGCCACGCGCGAACTGGACATGCCTTATCAGTTGAACGTCGGCGATTATCAGGTGCGGTTCGTGCCCGTGCAGGAAGCCACGGTCAACCTCCGGACCCCGCCATCCACCGAGGAGTCGCCCCTGATCAAGTCCGAGTTGCTCTCGGTGCCCTTGGTCGATCTGGCCCTGCTGGGCCCCCACCAGTCCGAATCGTTGCTCGCCTGGCTGCAGGAGATCACCGTGCTGCTGCAAAGCGCCGCGCACTCGGAAGATTTCTTTCAGCGCGCGGCCGCGGCGGTCGTCAAGCTGGTGGGACTCGACACCGGCCGTGTCTTGCTCTACGAAGAAAACGGCTGGCAGACCATCGCCAGCAGCACCCGGACGCAAGCTGTCGCGTGCCCGGTCCAGCGCGAGCCGAGCCATCGAATGCTCGAAAACATGCGTACTCAAAGACGGACGATGACCCGGCAAGGGACGGGCATGTCCAATGCCCGCGGCAGCCTGATGGACGTGGAGGCCGTCGTCGTCTCGCCCATCGTCGACCGCGACGGCGAAGTGATCGGCGCCCTCTACGGCGACCGGGTCCGCGGCGCAAGTCCCACGGCGGCCCCGGAAATCACCCACGCCGACGTGCTGTTGATGGAAACGCTGGCCTGCGGCGTCGGCGCGGGGTTGGCGCGGCTGGAGCAGGAGCATGCGGCGATCGAAGCGCAGGTGCGGTTCGAGCAGTTCTTCACGCCCGAACTGGCCAAGCAGCTCATGGTCGACCCCAACCTGCTGGCCGGCCGCGACACCGACGTGACGCTCCTGTTCTGCGACATTCGCGGCTTCAGCGGCATCTCGGAGCGGCTGGGGGCGGCGGGCACGATGCAGTGGATCAACGACGTGCTCGGCACGCTCTCGGAGTGCGTGCTCAGGCATCAGGGCGTGCTGGTCGATTACATCGGCGACGAGATGATCGCCATGTGGGGCGCGCCGGTGGAGCAGCCCGACCATGCCCGGCTCGCTTGCCGGGCGGCCGTTGAGATTTGGCAAACCATGCCCCAGATCAGCCAGCGCTGGCAAGAGCGGCTGGGCGCCGAAACCCGCGTCGGCATCGGCATCAACACCGGCCTGGCCCGCGTGGGCAACATCGGCAGCCAGCGCAAGTTCAAATACGGCGCGCTGGGCAACACCGTGAATCTTTGCAGCCGGGTGCAAGGAGCGACGAAGTACCTGCAGACGGGCATTCTGCTCACGGCCCAGACGCGCGCGCGGCTCGACGAGAGCTTCGCCGTGCGGCGGCTGTGCCAAGCGCGGGTGGTGAATATCGCCGAGCCCGTGACGCTTTTTGAGTTGAAGGCGTCGCCCGGCGAGACCTGGGCGGAGTTGTGTCAGCGGTACGAAGAAGCGCTCGACGAGTTCGACCGGCAGCATTGCGAACAGGCGATGTCGCTGCTGCGGGACTTGCTCAACAAGTTTCCCGACGACGGCCCGTCGCTGGTCTTGCTGTCGCGGGCGGTGCCGTTGCGCGACTGCGTCGGAGAGTTCAGTCCGGTCTGGGAATTGCCGGGGAAATAGGGCGAGTCGCGTAGCAGAATTCGCGCGAATTCCGCGCCGCCGCCGCGCAGCGATACCGGCGGCCTTCCCGACACAAAGGCCAGTTCTGGCCCGCGCCGCCCGTCGAGAACGCGGAGGAAACCCCACCATTGGCCAACTGTCGGATTCCGACAGTTGATCAGGTGTTCCGCGTCCCGCCGGCAAGCCAAGCGAAAGATCATCACGATCTAAAACACTTGTGAAAAATAGGCGTGGTTCAAAGCAGGGTAACACTTCCCGTTGGAGTTCTGCCAGCACCTCCTGCCGGAAGTACCTGCCGCTGCGTTGGTTACGTCCTGACGCGGCCCACGCAGGGCGGCGAAAGCTGTTACCCTG
>Ga0307374_10004828_pt1 | contig 22263 bp, 25 predicted proteins | sample OX3MG_FD_202532 | JGI IMG/M metagenome (GOLD analysis project Ga0307374, IMG submission 202532) | Soil microbial communities from Risofladan, Vaasa, Finland - OX-3 | ecosystem: Environmental > Terrestrial > Soil > Coastal area > Acid sulfate soil | place: Finland: Risofladan, Vaasa | collected...
ACTACTACTCGTTCGGGCGCGACGGGCGCAGCGAGCGGGTTGTCCGTCCGTGGAACGTCTTCAGCTCCTCCGGACACTGGTACATGCGGGGCTGGTGCGAGAGGGTCGGCGACGAACGGCTCTTCCGGGTCGACAGGATCATCGCCGCCCGCGAGCTCGAAGAGAGGTTCGAGCCGCCGACGGGCACGGGCGACCCAGACAGCCGCATCTTCGATCCGCAGCCAGGCGATCCTGTGGTGGTACTCGACCTCGACCCGCCGGCTCGGTGGATCGCCGAGCAGTATCCCAACGACGAGGTATCCGAACTACCGGGCGGTGTGATCCGGGTGAAGCTGCGCGCCGGCCGGAGCGCGTGGTTGGAGAGGGTTCTCCTGAAGGCCGGTCCCGACGCCCGGGTCGTCGAAGGTCCCGCGGACCTGGCGCCGGCAGCGGCCGAGCGGATCCTGGCCCGATACCGCGGCTGAACGGCGCTTCTGTATCGTTGCCCGCCGTGCCCAGATCCCGCCGCGTGGTGATCGAGTGGATCGCCGTCCTTGCGGTGGCGGTTTTAGCGGCCGTGCTCATACGAGCATTCGTCTTCGAGCCGTTCTTCATCCCTTCCGGGTCGATGGAGCCCACGCTGAAGGTCGGCGACCGGGTGCTCGTCAACAAGCTCTCCTACGACCTTCACTCGATCCATCGTGGTGACGTAGTGGTCTTCACGAGGCCCCCCAAAGACTACAGCCCGGGGATCAAGGACCTCATCAAGCGGGTCATAGGCCTCCCCGGCGAGAGCATCTCCGGCAAGGACGGAGCCGTTTACATCAACGGTCACAGGCTCAAGGAGCCTTGGCTGCCGAAAGGCGTCACCACGGCGCCCTTTCCGGCAGTAATGGTCCCGCACGGCGACTACTTCGTGATGGGGGACAACCGGGGCGACTCTGCGGACTCGCGGGTGATCGGCCCGATATCCGGCAAGCTCATAGTCGGCCGCGCATTCATCAAGGTGTGGCCGATCTCGCGAATAGGCGGGCTCTGACCCGGTAGCTCAGCCTTCGGTCGCTATCGCATGGACGAGCCGGTCGACATGGTCGGAGTAGATGCCGTCGAGTCCCAGTGAGACCAGACGGCGTATGTGTCGGTCGTCCTGGGCGTCCCAACCGAATGCGAGCAGGCCGGCATCGTGGGCTTCGGCGACGCGTTGCGAGTTCCATTCGCTGCCGTGGAGGTTGAGCGCGCCGACACCGATGGCGCGGAGTTCTTCCAGGCGGACGGCGAAGCCCTCCGGCATGTCGTCGAGGTGAGTCGAGTTCACGAGCCGGGCGCCTCCTGCCAAAGGCGCCCATGACCGCAGTCGCGCGATTACGGGCTCGCAGATCCACAGGCGCTCGGCCGCATCGAAGGCCTTGGCGACCCGAAGGGTCTCACCGAGGGAAGCCGGGTCCTTGATGTCGAGCGACAGCTCGAAGTCGGTTCCACACGACCCGTAGAGCTGCTCGAGCGTGGGGATGTGGGACGGGAGCGCCCGCCGCTCCTGAGCCGACAGCGGCCGCCGGCGCCAGGGCGGCCCGGTGACCCCGTCGTGGTCGAGCACCGCCTGGCCGTCGGCCGTGATCCACACGTCGCTCTCGAGTCCCGTCGCGCCGAGCACGAGGGCGTGCTGGAAGGCGTCGATGGTGTTCTCCCGCCTGACCGCCCTGGCTCCCCGGTGGGCGAAGGCGATCGGGCGCCGACTCACCGCTCAAGGTTGCCCCAGCGGCGCCGATATAGGCAATGGAGCGAAATCCGCTCAAAGGAGGCTCTCGTGGCGATCGTCAGGGCCACATGCGCTGCTTGCGGTGACGTCGAACTGGACATTGCGGACGTACAGATCCAGGTCTGCGCCTCGAATGCCGCCGCCACTTACTCCTTCCAGTGCCCCGATTGCCGGCTCATAACCACCAAAGAAGCTGGTGAGAGGGTATTCGGAGCGTTGAGCGCCGCCGGCTGCGAGATCGTCATGTGGTCCTTGCCGGCCGAGCTGCACGAGCAGAAGGTGGGACCCCCGATCACTCACGACGACCTACTGGCATTCCACCTCGCCTTGGAGGATGATCGGTGGATGGAGAAGCTCGTAGCGGGGAGCGACAGTGTGACCGGATCGGGTCGTTGAGCGACTTGTGGCTGATCCCGCTCGGAGTGGGCGGGGCCGGCGCCGTGGCTCTGATGGTTTGCGTCCACAGGTTGAACAAATCCGTCTCGGAGCTCCATAGCGCCATGCGCCCCCTGCGCGTGCGGACTCGTGGGGACGTGCGGGGTGGCCGCGCCCTCTAGGCGGCAAGCGCAACTACACTCGCGGCGTGCTGAACTTCAGCCCTGAGAAGCTCTTTCTCGTGGGCGTTATCGCCTTGATCGTCCTCGGACCTCACCGTCTCCCGCAGGCCGCGCGAACCCTCGGCCGCTTCGTGGCGCAGGTACGCAGGATGTCCTCGAGCTTCCAGGAGGAGGTCCGCGAGGCGCTGGCCGACCCGACGGACGCGGTCAAGTCAGCTGCAGGGGAGTTTCGCATCCCGGATGTCCGTCGCTCCATGCGGGAAGCGGTGACCTCCACGTTCACGGCCCCCGTGACGGCGGTTCCACCGTCCAGTACGAACACCGCGGGCGAACCCGATGCGCCCTCGCTCGGCGTTGGTGACGCGGCCACTGGTGCTCTTGTGCCCCCGGCCCCGGATGACCCGTCGCTCAACTAGCGGCGGCCCGAGTTTCGCCTGTCGTGGCCATGACCGACGATCGGGAAGGGGCAGCCGAAGCCGCCGCTGACGACGAACTGGGAAAAATGACCCTGTTCGAGCATCTGGCGGAGATGCGCCATCGCCTGATCATCGCCATCGTCGCGATCACCGTCGGGACCATCGTCGCATGGTTCTTCTACGACGAAGCCATCCGCTTCATGCTGCACCCCTATCACGCCTTCCTCGCCCACCACAAGGCCAAGGACGTGTCCAGCGGCAACCTCGTCACCAGCGGTCCTCTCGAAGGGTTCACCACCCGGCTCAAGGTGAGCGTCTACGGCGGCATCGCGCTCGCGTCGCCGGTGGTGTTCTGGCAGCTCTGGCGCTTCATCACCCCTGGGCTGTACAAGAACGAGAAGCGCTACATAGTGCCTTTCGTCAGCGCCGCCGTCATCCTCTTCGCCGGAGGGGTGGCCACCGCGATCGAGGTGTTCCCGAAGGCTCTCACGTGGCTCATCGACGTAAGCGGCACGGGGGTCGTCCCCCTGTTCTCCCCTACGCGTTACTTCACGCTGTACGTCGCGATGTGCATGATCTTCGGGCTCGTGTTCATGTATCCCCTCGTCGTCGTCTTCTTGGAGTTGGTCGGTGTGGTCCCGAGCGCGACCTGGAGGCGGTGGCGGCGCCCTGCGATCGTCGTCATCTGCTTGGTGGCAGCGGTGATCACACCCAGCAGCGACCCGTTCTCGTTCATCGCGATGGCCGTCCCGATGCTCGTGTTCTACGAGGCGTCGATTGTCATCGGCCGCCTGCTCAAGAAGTAGCGCGTGGCGAACGCGACCCGCGCCCGATTCGAATCGGAGCTCGGGTTCGAGCTCGACGGCTTCCAGAGGCAGGCCCTCGATGCGCTCGACTCCGGGGGAAGCGTGGTGGTCGCCGCGCCGACAGGATCGGGGAAGACGGTGGTGGCGCAGTACGCCGTGTCGTTGGCCCTCGCCGGCGGCCACAAGGCTTTCTATACGACCCCACTCAAGGCGCTCTCCAACCAGAAATACGCGGAGCTCGTGCGCCGGCATGGCGCTTCTTCGGTCGGGTTGCTGACCGGGGACAACTCGATCAACGGCGACGCGCCGGTGGTCGTGATGACCACCGAGGTCCTTCGCAACATGATCTACGCGTCCGCGCCCGCGTTGGAGAACCTTCGCTACGTCGTTCTCGACGAAGTCCACTACCTCCAGAACGCATATCGAGGACCGGTGTGGGAGGAGGTGATCATCCACTCGCCCCCGCAGGTCGACCTCGTATGCCTTTCGGCAACGGTCTCGAACGCCGAGGAGCTCGCGGACTGGATCGGCACCGTTCGCGGCGAGACGACGGCGGTCATCGAGGACCGGCGACCGGTCGAGCTTCACGACCTCTACCTGCTTGGCGACAAGAGCTCCGACCGGCTGCTCCTCATGCCGACACTCGTTGAGGGCCGGCCCAACGCAGAGGCAGCCGCGCTCGACTCGAAAACCTTGCGTCATCCGGGGATGCGAGGGCGGCCCAGGGGCCGTCTTTTCACCCCTCGGAGAATCGAGGTGATCGAACTACTCGAGGAGCACGGCATGCTCCCCGCGATCTACTTCATCTTCTCCCGCGCAGCCTGCGACGACGCTGTCGCGCAATGCGTGCGGGAAGGATCGCGCCTCACCACAGTCGACGAGCGCCGCCAGATAAGGGCCATTGCCGAACAGCACGTCGAAGTGCTCAGCGACGACGATCTGCGCGTCCTCGACTACGCCGCCTGGATCAACGGGCTCGAGTCGGGCTACGCCGCGCACCACGCAGGCATGGTCCCGCCCTTCAAGGAAGCTGTAGAAGCCTGCTTTGCCGCCGGTCTCGTCAAGGCCGTGTTCGCGACCGAGACGCTCTCGCTCGGCATCAACATGCCAGCCCGGTCGGTCGTCATCGAGAAGCTCACCAAGTTCACCGGGGAGCGGCACGAGTTCCTCACCCCGGGGGAGTACACACAGCTGACCGGGCGCGCCGGCCGTCGCGGCATCGACGACATCGGTTATGCGGTTGTCCTGTGGTCGCCTTTCGTTCCGTTCGACCAAGTGGCCAGCCTGGCCGGCGCGCGCACCTACGCCCTATCCAGCAGCTTCAGGCCCACCTACAACATGGCTGCCAACCTGGTCCGCCGGTACGCGCCTGATGTGGCGCACCACCTCCTCAACCTCTCCTTTGCTCAGTACCGCACCGACAGCGACGTTGTCCGTCTCGAGACGCAGATCGACCGCACAGGCGCGGCGCTCGAGGAGGCCAGGGCCGCTGCAACCTGCGAGCGCGGGGACACGGGCGACTACCGGCGCCTTCTTCGTGCGAGCGAGCAGGCGGCGCACGAGCGACCCTCCAACGCCGCCGAGGTGCTGGCGGCTCTGGACAAGCTCAGGCCGGGCGATGTTCTCATCGTTCCGGGTGCGCGGACGCGCGGCCGTGTCGCGGTGCTGTCGACGGCCCGCCGGCGCGGCGGTGACGTGAGGATCAGAGGGATCAGCGCCGACGGGAGACTCGTGTCGCTCGGGCCGAAGGATTTCGCCAACCCGCCGGAGTCGGTAGCGCAGGTCGAGCTCCCCACGCCGTACACGCCGAACAACAGCAGCTTCCAACGCCGCGTGGCCTCCGCGCTCAACGCGGCGGTCTCAGCCGCCAATGCCAGCACCGACCGTGGTGATGGGGGCACGCCGGGCTATTCGCGCCGGGACCGCGACTGGCGGGGCGACGTGGCCATGGCAGCCGCGACAGGGGTGGCGCAGCATCCCGTCGCGTCGTGCCCTCAGGCAGCCGCGCACGTGCGTGCGCTGGATCGGGTCGACCGGCTCACACGTGACATCGAGCGTCTCCAGCGTCGTGTGAAGGGGAGGGTGGAATCCCTGGCCCGCCAGTTCGACCGGGTGCTCCGGGTGCTGGAGGCGTGGGGTTACGTCGACGGATGGTCGCTGACCGAAGCGGGGGAGCGGCTGGCCCGCATCTACCACGAGGAGGATCTCCTCATCTGCGAGAGCCTCGGCCAGGGACTGCTCGACGGTTTGGAGCCCGACGAGCTCGCAGGCGTCGTGTCCGTATTCACCTTCGAGGCCCGGGGCCAGGGCGAAACGGCACCCTGGTTCCCCAACCCGCGGGTGAGACGCCGGTGGTCGGAGATCGACCAACTTGGCGCCGAGCTCAACGCAGCCGAGGACGACGCCGGGCTGCCCCTCACCAGGCGCCCCGAACCAGGGTTCGTCGGGTTGGCCTCGGCCTGGGCAGCGGGGGAGGATCTGGCGGAGGTGATCGAGGACGAGGAGATGTCCGGCGGGGACTTCGTGCGCAACGTGAAGCAGCTCATCGACCTGCTCCGCCAGATCGGCGACGTCGCCCCCGACCGCTCGACCGCCCGTTCCGCCCGCACCGCCGCGGACCGGCTTCTGCGGGGCGTGGTGGCGGCTTCGTCGGTCGTCACGACCTGAGCGGTCGCGCGGCCGGGCCGGGGTCGGGACCCGAGCCGGGGTCGGGACCCGAGCCGGGGTCGGGACCCGAGCCGGGCCCGGTGACCACCATCCAACACGCGCCGGGCGCGCCACCCGTAGGCTGGGCCACCGCGATGGGGTACCTGGACACCGGCATATACGCCGTCGAGGCGTGGACGGACGACGAAGCGGAGATCCTCCGCCGGTACTTCACGAACCTCGACGGACCGGTATTCGCCCTGGTCAACCTGCCCGAGGTCGTCAAGGGCGCCCTCTTCGCCAGGTACTCCCGCTCAGCGAAAAGCCTCCGCCGGCTCTTTCTCGACGAGTTCGTCGGCGACCTCGACATCACCGGCGACCAGGGCGTCGACGCGACGGTCGGGCTAGCCAGGGCGGAACAGCTCTACGACCGGGTGTTCTTCGAGTACGGAGACGACTCGGTGGCGCAGCTCGGCGGGGTGCACCTGGCGTGCGAGCAGGCGTCGAACGTGCTCACGAAGGTGCTCGAGTGGGGCCGGCTCATGTCCTACATGGAGAAGTCGACCCGCTACGTAGCCTACGACAGCCGGCTCCCGAACGGCCGGTACCGCTACTACCGAGACCCCGGGATCCTCGAATCGCCCCTCGGCGCCAGGTACATCGGCGACATGGACCGCCTGTTCGACACCTACGCCGAGCTGCTACCCGTCATGCAGGGTTGGTTCGCCGATCGACACCCGAAGACGCCCGACGACTCGGACTTTGCGTGGAGACAATCAGTCCGGGCCAAGGCCTTCGACGCGCTGCGGGGGGTCCTACCTGCCGGCGCCACGTCCAACCTCGGGATCTACGCGAGTGGCCAGGCGTACGAGTCGCTTCTGATCCGCATGAGGGCGCATCCACTGCCCGAGGCCAGGTCGTACGCCGACCTCATACTGACGGAGCTGAGAAAGGTGATCCCGTCCTGGGTGAAGAGGGTCGACGTCGACGATCGCGGTGTCGCACACTCCGACTATCTCGAGTCGACATCGGCAGCGATGGCGGATGTGGTCTCGAGTCTCTTCGGTGAGGCGGGAACCAACGCGGACCCGGTGCTAGGCGGAGACCCCGAGGTTTCTCTCGTCGACTGGGATCCCGAAGCCGAGGTGAAGCTCGTCGCGGCGATGCTCTATCCCTACACGAGCCTTCCAGAGCACAAGGTGGAGGAGCGCGTCGCCTCCATGAGCAACGAGGATCGGGCGCGGGTGGTCCGCTCGTACGTGGGGGAGCGGGCCAATCGCCGCCACCGTCCGGGCAGGGCGTTGGAGCGAACCGGGTACCGCTTCGACGTGGTATCGGACTATGGCGCCTTCCGGGACCTGCAGAGGCACCGCCTGCTAACCGTGGAGTGGCAGGACCTGACCCCCGCCAACGGCTACACCATGCCGCAATCGGTCGTGGACGCAGGCGCGTCGGGGACGTTCGCGGGTGCGATGGAGCGATCGGCCGGGCTGCACGCAGCGCTCGCCGGTCGTTTCGGGGCCACTCAGGCGGCGTACGCGGTGGCCCTGGCTTTCCGGATCCGCTACGCGATGCAGTTCAATGCCCGCGAGGCGATGCACGTCCTCGAGTTGCGCACCACCCCCCAGGGACACCCGGAGTACCGGAAAGTGTGCCAGCAGATGCACCGGTTGATCGCGGAGAAAGCCGGGCACCGGGTGATCGCAGAGATGATGACCCATGTGGACCTCGCCGACTACGAGGACGAGGGCCTCGAGAGGCTGCAAGGGGAGCGCAGGGCAGCCCAGCGCCGCCAGGAGAGAGCCGGGATCTGACGCTCAAGTCGAGGCTGCGAGCGGCCGAGTTTGTTAAACGAGGGGTTGATGAGGCTGCTGTTGATGTTGTAAGTTCAACGGCCGCGGGCGGAGGGATTGGACCTTCCTTGATCCATGCCGTCCAAATTCTTGATCGGGCCGTCCCGGGCTTTAGGTTTCTTGCGCAAGGGGGCGTCGCTGCTGACCCTCGGGGTGCTCTTGGCGGCCGGCGCCGCCGCCTACGGCAGCGGGCATTCCTACGTGGTCAAGGCCGGCGATTCGCTGTGGGCGATCGCCCGAGCCAACGGGATAACCGTCAACCAGCTGGCCGCGGCGAACAACATGAGGGCGAGCGACCTGCTCCTCATCGGTCGCCAGCTGCAGATTCCCACGACGGGTTCGACGGCCGGATCCACTCCGGCGGTTACCACCGCCTCCGCTACGACTGAGAACCCGTGGTCGTTTTGCGCCACGATGTCCTCCTCGGGCGCTCCCGGGACGTGGGGGGTCCTACCGGACCTGCTCCGGCAGTCACCTGATCGGCTGGCTCTCCAGCCGCTGTTCATCAAGTGGTCCCGCCACTACAACGTCTCCCTGCCGCTCCTCGAGGCGATCGCCTGGCAGGAATCGGGGTGGCAGCAGGGCGTCGTGTCGTCGACGGGTGCGATCGGTGCCGGCCAGATCATGCCGGGCACCGCGAGCTTCATCAGCGGCACGTTGATCGGGATGCCGATGAACATCAACTCGGTCAACGACAACATCCGGATGTCGGCTGCCTTCCTCGCCTACCTCGCCGGCGTGGAGGGGAACAACCGCTGTGCCACCATCGCCGCGTACTACGAGGGCCCGCTGAACCTCGGCACCTACGGCATCTTCCCCGATACCCAGGCCTACGTTGCGAGCGTGGAGGCGCTCATCCCGCGCTTCGAATAGCGCTTGCACAGCCTCCGTCATCCCCTTCGCGGTGGGTCCGATTCGTCCGAAATATTTTCTCGTCAGTGTGACCTGCGGCTACGCGCAAAGACCCTGGTTACGGGGGTGGAATGCCCCTTGACGGGAGTGGGGGCATGTCGGCAATGATGTGTAGCGCACCTGTCGTACTCGCCTAGGGGGCGGGCTCAGCTCGTGCGGGCAAGGGTGGCCTGAGGTCCAAGTAGATAACGGTCGGTGGGCGACACGCCTGGGTTGATTGCGCAGGGCGGCGAGCACCGAACGGCACCAACGGATCTCCGGCCGCCCGGCCGCGCGCCGCCCTGGTGAGGATCTCTTCGCCGGGCCGGATTGACCGACAGCCGTGGCACGAGGATCGATCGGGGAATACGGGGGCCTGGCGTGCTGTTCGTCCCTGGGCCCGGTCCGCTCCCGGTAGGTTCTAGTATCCGCCGCCGACACACGACTAGATGAGCGGCGTACCAACGGCGGCGCTCATAAGGAACGTTTCTTTCACACGATGCCCAAAGACGAGATCGACGACGAGCTGCTACAAGAATCCGACGACCTGCCCGATGACCTCGACGAAGAGGACCTCGAGGACCTCGACGACGAGGAACCCGACGACGTTATCGACGACGATGACGAGGACGCGCTGGTCGACGACGAGGAGGACGCAGACGAGGACAGTGGCGCCGAGGTCGTCACCAAGGCCCGCGAGGACGACGAGGACTACGACGAGGACGAGGACGAGGACTCCGACGACGTGGAGGCAAGCCTCGACGTGATCTTGAAGGAGCGCCTCGTCGTGGTCGACGACGAGGAGGACGACGACGAGGACGAGCTCGTCGACGGCGAAGATCGCGGTGATACGCCCCTGCGGGTCCTGCCGAAGCAGCCGGGTGAGTTCGTCTGCCAATCCTGCTTCTTGGTGAAGCACCCCGGGCAGCTCGCCGACCCCAAGCGGATGCTCTGCCGGGACTGTGTCTAGCGGATGATGTCGAGGATCGCGACTTGGCGCAACGGGCGCAAACAGGGCAGGATCGCCAGGTGACAGATCAGCGGTCCCCGCTCGAAAGCGCGCTGGATCTCCTCGTCTACGCCCCGGTGGGCCTGGCCCTTACCGCGGCGGAGGAGCTCCCGAAACTGGCTGCCAAGGGCCGTGCCCAGGTGCAGGGTCAGATGACGATCGCCCGAATGGTCGGGCAGTTCGCTGTGGCCCAAGGCCGCAAGGAGATCGAAAAGCGCCTCGGCGGAGCAGCGCCCCCGACCGCTGCCCCCAACAGGACATCCCCCAGCCAGCCAGCCGCCGCGCCGCCCTCGGCCGCCCACGACACGGCCACGGGTGGCAGCGGCTCCTACGAGCGTCTCTCAGGCCACCCTGAGGCCCCCGAAGCCGCCGGCGAGCCCGATGCCGAGCCCTCCCCCGCGGAAGGCGCGAAAGCGAGTGGCGCGGCAGGGAATGGCTCTGTGATAGACGTCGACTTCGGGAGGAGCTCCCGATCCGCCTTGCCCGCCGAGGGACTCGCCATTCCCGGCTACGACTCGCTGTCGGCATCGCAAGTCGTTCAGCGCCTGGCGGGCCTGTCACAGGACGAACTGGCCGCCGTCGGAGAGTACGAGGCTGCTCACCGGGGGCGCCGCACGATCCTCACCAGGGTCGGACAGCTCAAGGGCTGACCCAGCCCGGTGGAGCGCGCCCGGCAGGCGGCTGCCACCGAGCTGGAATTCGTGGCCGGCCTCTGGTCGGAGGCGGTAGCCGAGCTCGACGGCCAGCGGGGAGGGTCCCTGCTCGCAGGCAGCCTCACCAGGCCGGATCTGCTCTCGGAACTCGAGCGGTCTCAGTCAGATCCGGACCACCTGATCGTCCTCGGCATGTTCGACGAGGTCGGTGTGGGGTTCGCATCGGCGGTCTGTGACCGCGAGCGGGCCGAGCCGGTTGCGGAGATCGAGGTCATCTACGTCCAACCCGACGCCCGGCAGGTCGGCGTGGCCGAAGCGATGGTCGGTTGCGTGATGCGCTGGGCGGCCGAGCGGGGGTGCGTCGGGGTCGACGCGCCGGCCTTGCCGGGGAGCCGTTCGGCGAAGGCATTTTTCGAGGACAACGGCTTTACCGCACGCCTACTCGTGATGCATCATCCGCTCGAGAGCTTGGAGGAAGGCTCGGATGGCTAGTGGCGAGACGGGCCGCCCTGAGCTGTGCGTGGGCGCGATCGCCGTCGACGAAGATCAGATCCTGCTGGTCCGGCGGGGCAGAGGGCCCGCGCAAGGCGAATGGTCCGTGCCCGGCGGTCGCGTCGAGGCTGGTGAGACCCTGGCCGAGGCAGTGGTCAGGGAACTCGCCGAGGAGACCGGCCTGACAGGTGTCTGCGACGCTCTGGCCGGATGGGTGGAACGGGTCGGGGACGGCTACCACTATGTGATCCTCGACTTCCATGTCACGATCATCGACAGTTCGGAACCGGTGGCCGGTGACGACGCGGCAGAGGTCTTGTGGGTGCCTCTGTCGCAGGTAACCGATCTGAAGCTGACGGAAGGCCTGGCGGAGTTCCTCCACGACCGGGGCATCCTCGCCACGTTCAGCTAAGGGGGCTCGGCGCGAACCTCGTCAAGAATCCTTGCGGGGCTCGCTCGCAGGGCCGCTACTCGTTTCCTTCGAGGCGGGTGGCCGCTCGGCAGGTGGCTTGCGCGCCGGTGGCGGCGGGATGGAGACGCCGAGCATGGCTGCGAGCGCGGGGATGCGACCCGACTGCTGAAGCGCAGCTTGGCGTACGTCCTGCGTGCCCTCGGAGGGAAGCCCGGATGGGGAAATCGTCCGTCGTACCGGGGAAGCCACAGCTGCTTCGAGCAACGCTATCCACAGGTCAGGCGGGGTGCCGCTCGACATGGCCTCTCCCGCGGCATCGCTCAGGCGCTTCGCCAACTCGTCGTCGAGACGGGCGGCTGGCTCGGGGGGCCGGGCGGAGAGACGCAGGGCCCTGACCACGCGCCCGCCGTCCAGTTGCTTGGTGATCTCCTCCGACCACTCGGTTCGCAGCCCGGCTATACGGCGGTCGAGGGCCTCGCGCAGGGTGACGGCTAGAGAGCGAGTCTCGTCGTCGCGAGCGACATCGGCCCCCGCGACGACGGACCGCAGGTCTCGTATGGAGATCTCGTCGGACGACTTCACGGCGGCTTCCGCCCGATCCCGCCATTCGGCGGCCTTCAAACGGGGGAGGAGGTCCTCCGCCATCGCGATCAGCTGATCGGTGTTGGGGGCAGGCCGTCCTTCGGCCGCGGCCTTCTCGCGCTCGAGGTGCAGCGCGGTCCGCACTGCGGGGATGCCGCCGCGCAGCACCTGCTCCGCGACGGGCCGCTGCTCGGGCGCGAGCGATTCGAGGATCGCGTGGCGGTGGGCGTGACCGGGGTTGAGGCGCTTCTCCCTGAGATCGGAACGATCCGATCGATTAGAACCTTCACGACCGCTGGGCTTTGCAGACCCGGATCGTGAGGGTCGATGGGCGGCATGCCGCGATCCTTCGCGCGGGGCGGCGTCGCCGGCCGGCTTCGAAGGTTCCTCGTCGGCGGAGGGGCGTGGGCGCTGGCGGCGGTCCGGGCCGCGCCCGGCGTCTCGTGCCCCTCGTTGGTCGCCCTCGCGGCGGGGTCGTTGGTCGCCCTCGCGGCGGGGTCGTTGGTCGCCCTCGCGGCGGCGTCCGGGGCCTCTGCGTTCCGATCTGCCGGTCAGCTGCGTGGTGACTCCCGGCGTGTCGGGTCGGGACGGACCGATGATCTCGAGTCGCTCCGGATCGCGGCGGGCGTCGACCTTGGGGGCGGCGACGGAGACGATCGTTATGCCATCGATCTCGAAGTCGGCTTCAGCCTTTAGAACGTCACCGACCTTGGCGCCGTCGTAGAGAAGCGATCCGTCGACTACGCCCTTGGGCTCCTTGGCCCCCGCCGCGCGCCAGGTCCACGTGCCCTCGGGGCGCGTGCTTGTCAGCTCGATCTCGATCCGGCGGGGCACGCATCAACGCTACCGGAGAGCGGCCATGGTCATCAGAGGAAAGCAGGAACGGGACACTCTCCTGCAGCCTCAACGATTTTTTGCGGGACCAATCCGTTTTGCGGGACACCCACGTCGTCAGACGACGGCTCCGTCCCACAAAACGGGGATGTCCCGTAGAACACGGATGGCGGGGCGATGGGGCCCCGTCCGGGCTCATGTACGTTTGGCCGATGGCTCTTCCACCGGTGTTGCTCGTCCACGGGTTTGCGTCGTCGTACGAGCGCAACTGGCGGGAACCGGGCTGGGTGGACATCCTCGCCGACGAGGGCCGCGAGGTGATCGGGTTCGACCTTCCCGGTCACGGCAGCGCGGACAAGCCCCACGACCCCGAGGCCTACATCGGGATGGAGGCGGCGGTCGCGGCGGCTTTGCCAGGCGACGGTCAGGTCGACGCGATCGGCTTCAGCCTGGGCGGCCAGCTGCTGCTCAGGGTTGCGGCGGACCAGCCTGGCAGGTTCCGCAAGATCGTCGTCGGGGGAGTCGGCGACAACATCTTCCGCCACGACGACCCCGAAGCCGCAGCCCGGGCCATCGAGACGGGCTCGGTGTCAGATGGAGACCCGGGTGTTGCGCAAGCCTTCGCCGTCTTCGCCAAAGCCCCCGGCAACGACCCGGCAGCGCTCGCAGCCTGCCTCCGCCGCCCGCGCGAGCCTCTGGTGCCAGACGACCTCGCCGGAGTGTCGGTACCGGTCCTCGTGGTACTGGGCGATCGCGACTTCGCCGGGCCGGCGGACAAGCTGATGGCGGCGCTGCCCGACGCGCGCCTGGCCGCCCTCGCCGGCGCCGATCACTTCGGGACGCCTAAGGATTTCCGCTTCATCGAGGCGGCGATGGACTTCCTGCGCGACTAGGGTGCGCCGCCATGGGCCGAGGAGCTAGATCGACCGTCCGCTGGAAGCACGACCGGATTCGCCGCAAGAAGCAGCGCGACGCTCGGGTCCGCAAGGCGAAGGCCGAAGCCCGCAAGCCCGAGGCCTAGGAGTCGCCAAGACGTCCTCGCAAAGTTACGGATAACTGTGATTATCCGGACTATAGGAAAAGACCGAGCCGGGAGCCCGGTCCACCGTCCCGCCGGGCCGGGGTCTTAGCCTGGGTCGGGCAGTGGCTCCCTCCCCCGCCAATCCGATCGTCGCACGAAGGCGTCTCAACGCATCGTCGGACGTGACCGACGCCGTCGACGCGTGGCTGGTGCACATGGGCGCGGCCAAGCCGTCACCGGCAACGCTCACGGCCTACCGGCGCGACGTGCAGGGCGTGGCCGGGAGGCTCGCGATCCTCGAGGGCATCGGCGAGTACGGCGACTTGCAACTCCCCCACTTGGAGCGGTCGGCGCTGCGCGCGGCGTTCGCTTCATGGGCGTCGGACCACGCCGCGGCATCGGTGCGCCGGGCGCATTCTGCCTGGTCGAGCTTCTTCGACTTCCTCGTGGCGGAGGGGGTCCTGGAGGGTAACCCGATGGCGGCGATTCCGAAACCCAAGACCCCGACCGTACTGCCCCGCTCGATCCGTGCCCCGGGCGCGATAACGCGGTTGATCCGGACCGCCGCAGAACCCGATCCTCGTTCGCGCAACCCGTGGCCCGCGCGAGACCTGGCAGTGATCGCGACCTTCTGCGTGACGGGGATACGCGAGGCGGAGGCTTGCGGGCTGAACGTGGGGTCGTTGGTGGGCGAGGTCGGCGCGCGGCGGATGGAAGTGAAGGGCAAGGGCGGTAAGGCGCGGCCCATCCCGGTCACCGCGACGCTCGACGGGGTGCTGGAGGCGTACCTGCGCGAGCGGGCCGCTCTTTTCCCCAAAGAGGATCTCGACCATCCCTCGGCCCCGCTGTTCGTCGACGTACGCGGACGGCGGTTGAGCGTCGACCAGATCCGCTACCTCGTCGAGAAGCTCTACGTGCGCGCCGGTGTGCGAGCCCAGGTGCCCGCCGGCGCTCTCGTCCACGCGTTGCGTCACACCTTCGCGACCTCGGCGCTCGAAGCCGGCGCCGACGTCGTCGAACTGCAGGAGCTGCTCGGCCACGCCAGCCTCGAGACGACCCGGCGCTACCTCTCGGCGACTGCGCAGGGGTTGCGGCACGTCATCCAGGCACACCCGGCGCAGGAGGCCCTGCGCGAGTCGCTCGGCTGACTCAGCCGGCCTCCACTACGGCGTCCCAGGTCGGCAGCAGCGTCCGCGCCGCCCGTGCTTCGTCGACACGGCCCACAGGCGTGGTGCGCGGAGCCGCAGCGCCCTCCCCCGGCGGGTCCGCCGCGATGCGGATGAGAGCATCGGCGAGGGCCTCGAGGGTCTGAGGCGACTCCGTCTCTGTCGGCTCGATCATCAGTGCTTCTTCGACGATGAGCGGGAAGTAGACGGTCGGAGCGTGGAAGCCTTCCTCCAGCAGCCGTTTGCCCACATCGAGGGCGCGTAGACCCTTCTGCTTCTTGAGCGACGTCGTCGAAGCGACGAACTCGTGCATGTTGGGCCGGTCGTAGGGCAGGTCGTACACGCCGCGCAACCGGTGCCTGAGCCAGTTGGCGTTGAGGACAGCGCCCTCCGCTACGCGCCGCAGACCGTCGCCGCCATTGGCGAGGATGTACGACCAGGCGCGCGCGAGCGCGAGCGCGTTGCCATGCCAGCTGTGGATGCGTCCGATGGATCTGGCCGGCGTGTCCCAGCCGAAGGTGCCGTCGTCGCGCCGGATCGCAAGAGGGCCGGGCAGGAAGTCGCTCAGGCGCGGGGACACCGCCACCGGCCCTGCGCCCGGGCCTCCCCCGCCGTGGGGCACCGCGAAGGTCTTGTGCAGGTTCATGTGCACTATGTCGAAACCCATGTCGCCGGGCCTGGTGACACCGAGGATGGCGTTGAGGTTGGCGCCGTCGTAGTAGAGAAGGCCGCCCACCTCGTGGACCGCGCCGGCGATCTGTGCGATGTCCTCTTCGAACAGGCCGAGCGTGTTCGGGTTGGTGAGCATGATGCCTGCAACATCGTCGTCGAGACGCGAGCGCAACTCGTCCAGATCCACGAGGCCTCTGCGGTCCGACGGGACGGTGACCGTCTCGTACCCCCCGAGGGTGACCGACGCCGGGTTGGTGCCGTGCGCCGAGTCGGGGATTATCACCTTGTGGCGGGTCTCGCCTTTGGACGCGTGGTAAGCGCGCATGAGCAGAAGGCCGGTGAGCTCCCCGGCCGCGCCCGCCGGTGGTTGGAGGGTGGCGGCCGCCATGCCGGTGATACGGCAGAGCGTGTCGGCGAGCGACCACAACAGCTCCAACCACCCCTGCACGAGATGCTCGGGTGTTGCGGGGTGCGCCGCGGCAAGACCGGGCAGCGACGCGGCATCGTCGCAGAGCTTGGGGTTGTACTTCATGGTGCAGGACCCGAGCGGGTAGGCACCCAGATCCACCGAGTACTGCCGGTGGGTGAGACGGGTCACGTGCGCCACGAGATCCCGCTCGGACACCTCGGTCAGGCCGATCGGTTCGGCCCGGAGGTGCTGCGCCGGGACGAGTTCGTCCGCGTCCCACTCGGGGACGCCGGTGGTCCGGAACGACGCGGACCGCCGGCCCGGACTGGAGTACTCGAAGATCGTCGGCTCGTGGTCGCGGCCTACGACCGGCGCGCTCGACGCCTTACCGCCGGGCGCGGGCGACATCACCTCACCGCCTTTTCGAGAGCGGACACAAACGAGTCGATCTCCTCCTTGGTTCGCTTCTCGGTGACCGCTATCAGCAACGCGTCGCCGCCGTCTTGCACGATGCCTCCTTCGATACCGACAGGCACTCCGGCGAGGAACCCTTCCTCTGCCATGCGCCCCACCACTGTCGGGGCCGGAACCGGCAGCGACACCGCGAACTCGCGCATCGTGGGAGCGGTCGCGAGCAGCTCCACCCCCGGGATGGCGGTCACGGCCTCGCGGGCGTAGCGGGTGCCCCGTGCGCAGCGAAGGGCGAGCTCCCTGAGGCCGGCGGTGCCGAGCCAGGACATCTGGATCATGCACGCCACGGCGATGAGGGTCTGGTTGGTGCAGACGTTCGACGACGCCTTCTCGCGGCGGATGTCCTGCTCCCTCGCCCGGAGTGTCGTCACGTACGCGCGCCGGCCCTCGGTGTCGAGCGTCTGGCCGACGAGCCGCCCGGGAAGGCGCCGCACCTGGTCCATCCCGCAAGCGAACAGACCGAGGTAGGGGCCGCCGAACGAGAGCGGGGTCCCGAAGGGCTGCCCCTCCCCCACGACCACGTCGGCGCCGTCCTCGCCCGCGCTTCGCAGCAGGCCGGCGGACACCGGGTCGATCGCCGCGAGCAGGAGAGCTCCGTGCCGGTCGGCGGCTGCACGCGCTGCGCGGACGTCCTCGATCGCGCCCAGGTAGTTGGGCGAGGCCACCAGCAACGCGGCGGGCTCCTCCCCCCCCTCGGGTGGCGCGGACCAGTCCGTCAAGGCACCCCGGAGAGGAACATCGACCAGGTGGTGGCCCGTGCCGACGGCGAACGTCTGCAGCACGGAGCGCCAGTGTGGATGCAGCCCGCCGCTGACCCAGATGGTCTGGCGTCGTGTCGCGGCTGCGGCGAGGTTGACGGCTTCGACCGCTGCGCTGGCGCCGTCGTAGAGGGAGGCGTTGGCGATAGGAAGACCGGCCAGGCGCGACACGAGGGTCTGGTACTCGAAGAGGGCCTGGAGCACCCCTTGAGCCACCTCGGGCTGGTAGGGCGTGTAGGCGGTGACGAACTCCGACCGGAAGGCGAGCCGGGTCGTCGCCGACGCGATGTCGTGGTCGTACGCCCCGCCGCCGGCGAAGCAGATCAGGTCGGAGCCGACCTTGTTCTTAGAGGCGAGCCTGCCCATTTCGGCCAGGACGTCGGCCTCCGGCATCCCGGGCGCTACCGCGAGGCCGCCGGCGAGGCGGAGCGCCTCGGGCACCACTTCGAACAACTGGTCCAAGGATTCGAGACCGATATCCGCGAGCATCTGCGCGATCTCGGCCTCCGTGTGCGGGACGAAGTCACCCAACTGCGCTAACCCTTCTTCTCTACGAACGGGAGTGGTACGACCGTCGCCGGAACGTGCTTGCCGCGAAGGTCGATTTCGACTGTGCCGCCGGGCTCGAGGTCTGGCGGGAGGAACGCCAGCGCTATGCCGTGCCCGAGAACGGGCGAGAAGTTGCCGCTGGTGACCTCGCCGATCTGGCGGCCGTCGTGAAGGACGGCCGCCCCGGTCCTCGGGGGTTGCCGTCCCTCGGTTGCGAGCCCACCGAGCTTCCTGGTCAGCCCGGCCTTCTTCTGGCGTTCGAGGGCGTCCTTGCCACGGAACCCTTCTGGCTTGGTCCAGGACACCACCCATTCCAGCCCCGCCTCGAGAGGGGTGATCCCGGGCCCGAGCTCGTGGCCGTGGAGCGGGAGGGCCGCCTCCAGCCGGAGCGTGTCCCTGGCTCCGAGGCCGGCGGGGAGCACCCCGGTCGCCAGGAGGGTCTCCCAGAAGGATGGCGCAACTGCCGCGGGGATCCGGCATTCGACCCCGTCCTCACCGGTGTAGCCGGTGCCCGCGGCGACGCACTCCGCGCCGTTCCAGGAGAAAGGGGCCACACGGAAACGCCCCACCGCCGCGGCTTCTGGTGTGACGGTCGAGAGCCGCCGGCGGGCGTTCGGGCCTTGGACGGCGATCACCGCCCGTTCGGCTGTCACGTCGACACCTCCGATCGCCGATCGGACCCTGGCGGTGTTGGAGGCGTTGGGCATCACGTCGAAGGTCTGCTCGTCGAGCCACCACACGATGATGTCGTCGAGCACAGAACCGTCCGCGTCGTCGAGCAGGTGGGTGTACTGGGCGCGGCCGGGACCCACCTTCGCGAGGTCGTTGGTGAGCGTCGACTGAAGGAGATCCCTGGAGTCCGGACCGGCGACCCTCACCGTGCCGAGGTGGCTCACGTCGAAGGCGACCGCGTCCGTACGGCAGGCGGTGTGCTCGGCGATGGTCCCGCCGCTATAGGCAAGGGGCATCTCCCAGCCGCCGAACGGGACCATCTTGGCGCCCAGTGCCCGATGGACCGAGTCGAGCGGAGAATGTCGAAGCGTCGGTCCGGCGTCGGTCACCCGAGCCAGCCTAGAGCGTCAGCCGGGTCACCCTGCGGTGGTGGCGGCGGGATCAGGCGCCGGTTCTGCGCGCCGGTCGCGCGGCAACGCCGCGGCCATCTCGGGGAGCCGCCATGCGGGCTTCCACCGGCGCCGGCACATCGAGCCCCAGTTCGGTGATCGCTGACTGCAGTTCGGAGACGACCCCCCCGAGCGGCACGATGTTGAGGACGGTCTGGCCCCCCTTGAGGAGGTCGATGACCTCCTCGCCCGAATGGGCGAGCACCGAGCTCTTGCCGTCGATGACCAGGTTGGCCGAGGCCAGGTCATCCCCGGTCGAGCGAAGACATTCGATAGCCTTTCGTGCCGCCCGCAGCGAGAGGCCGGCGTCCAGCAGGCGCTTGATCACCTTCAACTGCACCAGGTCGGTATAGGAGTACAGCCTCTGCGAGCCGCTCCCCCTGGCCTCGGTGATCGACGGGTGCAGCAGCCCGGTTCGGGCCCAGTAGTCGAGCTGGCGGTACGTGATCCCGACGATCGAGCACACCTGGGGGCCGCGGTAGCCGGTATCGCCGTGCTGGTCAGCTGCTGCCATGTCCGCCCCTCCAGGGATCACAGACGAGTAGTTACGACAGTGTGCTGCACCAGGACCGGGATTGCAACCGCTTGTTCGGGGGGTGTCTTCCAGTGCGGTATCAGGACTCGAAGTCCTCGGGGCGGATCCCTTCGATGAACTGGCGGAACTCGGAAACGAGCTCGTCCGCTTCGGGGGGCTCGGCTTCATCGTCAACGGGGAGCAGGACTCCCTCGGCGTCGAGGAGCGCCTCCTCCGCGTAGATAGCGGTGTCGGCCCGGAGGGCCAGAGCCACCGCGTCCGAAGGCCGCGCCGAGATCACGTGGCGCTGACCAGCGGAGAGCAGATGTATATCCGCGAAGAACGTCCGGTCCCGAAGCTCGGTGATGACCACACGGTCTATGTGAGCGCCCAGTTCGTCGAGAAGGTCCTTCATCAGGTCGTGGGTCATCGGCCGCGGGGTCTCGACGCCCTGCTGCGCGAACGCGATCGCCTGAGCCTCCGCCGGGCCGATGTATATCGGCAGCGTCCGGTGGGAGCCCTGGACCTCCTGCAATAACAGGATCGGCGTGTTGCTAGGAAGCTCCACCCGTACTGCGCTCAGGTGCATCTCCACCATGGACAGAACGTTACCGCCGCCGCAGCCGTTCCAACCCGACACTTCGAACGTCGGGGGCGACGCCTGCCGGTCAGCGGATCTCGCGCAAAGCCCGTTCGAGCAAAGCCGCGCGCAGCTCGCCCCCCAGTCGCGAGAGGTCGGAGACCATCTCGGCCGCCTGGCGGCGGGCCTGGGGGTTGCGCTGGCGCAGCAGCGGCATTACGAGTTGCTCGAACAGCGCCGCTTCGCGGTCCGCCGAGTTCCGCCAAGCCCGGAGGTGCCGCGCTTCGACCCCGTGCAGCGCGAATCCCGCGGCAGCTTTCGTGACATCGAGCGAGCTCCGGTCGAAATAGGCGGTTCCGGCCACCACCGCGTGGATGGAGATGAGCCCGTACTGTTTCAGCTCGTTGACCAGGCCCGGCGTCGTTCCCGCTGCAACGGCCAGTTCCTCGGCCGTGTAGCTGTCGGCCTCCACGCCGGCGGCGGCCGTCTGGTGTGGGCTTGGCGCCTCGGCCGGAGCGGGGGCCGCCTCCCCGGTCTCGGCGCCGAGCCCCGGCAAGGTGGCCGGCTCCTCGCTGCGCCCGGCGCGGCGTCCCTCACGTGCGGGCACCCGGGCCGACGGCGCCGGCCGGCTTGTCGGGGTGGTCGCAGTGGTGGCCGCCGGATGTGCCGGCGAGGAGCTGGAGGTCGGTGCCTCGCTGCCGGAGCCAGGCTCATCGGCGCCTTCCTCCGGCGTTGCGCCGTTGGCGGCGGGTTCGTCGGGGTGCTCGCTGAGCCGGCCGCGGATCACCTTGAGGGGCAGGAAGTGCTCCCGCTGCTGGCGCAGGATCCACCTGAGCCTCTCGACGTCCTGGTCGTAGAACTTGCGGTAACCGGACGGTGTGCGCTCAGGATCGACGAGCCCCTGGCTCTCCAAGAAGCGGATCTTCGAGATGGTGACGTCGGGGAACTCCTCGCGAAGCAGGGAGAGAACCTCGCCGATCGAGAGGTGCGACCGCTCCGCCACGGGTTATCGGCCCCGGACCTCGAACAGGAAGACGAGTTTGAACTTGCCGATCTGGACCTCGTCGCCGCTGTGGATCAGGCTCTTCTGGTCGATGCGTTCCCGGTTCAGGTAGGTCCCGTTGAGCGAGCCGACGTCGTCCACGGAGAACTCCCGCCCTTCGTGGACGAACTCCGCGTGCCGGCGGGATACCGTCACGTCGTCGAGGAAGATGTCGCTGTCGGGATGACGCCCGACGGTGGTGGTGCCGGGACCGAGGATGAAGCGCGATCCGGCGTTCGGGCCCCGCTTGACCACGAGCATGCCCATTTCGGGCGGCAGGTCGTCCACTGCGACGGTGACCTCCTCTTCGCCGACTTCGCCGGTGGCCTCGACGGGCGAGAGCGTGATCGTCGAAACGGTCGAGTCGCCACCCTCGGGATGCTCGAGCACCGCGCCGCAAGAGGAGCAGAAGTTCGACCCCTCGGGGTTGCGGTGACCGCAGCGGTTACAGAAGATCGACGTCACCCGTGATTATCAGCTCTCGATCAGCTTTCGATAGCCCTCGGCGTCCAGGAGGTCCTGGAGCGCGGCCGGATCGGTGGGTCGTATGACGCAGATCCAACCTTCACCGTAGGGGTCCTCGTTGAGCCGTTGAGGTGAGTCGCCGAGCTCGGCGTTGACCTCGACGACCGTGCCGGCGACAGGGGCGTATATGTCGGACACCGACTTCGTCGACTCCACCTCCGCGAAGGATTCGGATCCCGACACGGCCGCGCCCGGCTCCGGCAGCTGCACGAACACCACGTCACCCAGGGCGTCCTGCGCGTAGTCGGTGATCCCTATCCTGATCACGTCTCCCTCGAGACGCGCCCATTCATGATCCGCGGTGTAGCGGAGCTCGTCGGGGACATTCATGCAACGGAACTTATCCGACGCGCCAACGGCTCGTCGCCCGGAGCATCCCCTTCACGAGCGGAGGAGATTCCGTATGCGGCGGGCGTACTCCTGCGCACGCGCCCTGGCGTCGGAGTCGGTGGACGCCTCTGCCCACACGTGAGTCAAGGGTTCTTCGGTGTCGGGGAAGACGAGCGCCCAGCCGTCGTTGTGGAGCACCTTCACCCCATCGACGAGTGT
>Ga0307374_10004830_pt1 | contig 22255 bp, 19 predicted proteins | sample OX3MG_FD_202532 | JGI IMG/M metagenome (GOLD analysis project Ga0307374, IMG submission 202532) | Soil microbial communities from Risofladan, Vaasa, Finland - OX-3 | ecosystem: Environmental > Terrestrial > Soil > Coastal area > Acid sulfate soil | place: Finland: Risofladan, Vaasa | collected...
AAGTCTTGGACGCAAGAGGGAAAAAGGGCTATCCTTCGCAGCCTTTCCGGGCGCCCGTAGCTCAGCTGGATAGAGTGTCGGTCTCCGAAGCCGAAGGTCGTGGGTTCGACTCCCGCCGGGCGCGCCAATCTGATCCGCCAGCCGACTGACGCATGACCGCCAAACCGATCAGCCGCTATCCCGTTCCGGCGCTGGAATCGCTGCCCGAGGACATCCGCAGTCGCATCCTCGCGGTGCAGGAGAAGTCCGGCTTCGTGCCGAACGTGTTTCTCGCGCTCGCCCACCGGCCGGAGGAGTTCCGCGCGTTCTTCGCCTACCACGACGCGCTGATGGAGAAGGAAGGCGGCCTCAGCAAGGCCGAGCGCGAGATGATCGTGGTCGCGACCTCCGGCGCGAACAGCTGCCAGTACTGCGTGGTCGCGCACGGCGCGATCCTGCGCGTGCGCGCCAGGGACCCGCTGGTCGCCGACCAGGTGGCGATCAACTACCGCAAGGCGGACATCACCCCGCGCCAGCGCGCGATGCTCGATTTCGCGATCAAGGTGGCGCTCGAGGCGCAGGCGATCGGCGAGGCGGACTTCGCGCGCCTGCGCGAGCACGGCTTCTCCGAGGAGGACGCCTGGGACATCGGCGCGATCGCGGCGTTCTTCGCGCTGTCGAACCGCATGGCCAACCTCACCGACATGCGCCCGAACGACGAGTTTTACTTGCTGGGGCGGGTGCCGAAGTCGAAGTAGGCGTCTACCCCGCGATCGCGGGGCGCCGCTTGTAGAACTGCGTCTCCCGCTCGAAGGCGTGCGCGAGCTGCAGCACGCCGAAGTCGTCGCGGTAGCGTCCCACGATCTGCAGCCCCACCGGCAGGCCCTCGGCGGTGAATCCGGCGGGCACCGAGATCGCCGGGTGGCTGGTCACCGTGACGTAGTAGCAGGTCTTCATCCAGTCGATGTAGCTCGGCAGCTTCACGCCGTTGATCTCGGTGACGTAGGGCTGCGTGACCGGGAACGGGGGCACCTGGTTCACCGGCAGCAGCAGGAACTCGTAGCGCTCGAGGAATCTGCGCATGGCGTGATAGACCTTCGTGCGCAGGTTCAGCGCGCGCGCGATCCTCGGGCCGTCGAGCTTGAGGCCCTCCTCGATGTTCCAGACGACCGTGTCCTTGATCCGGGCGCGCTCGGTCTTGAGCAACTCGCCGTACTTCTGCACGAAGCCGAGCGCGCGCAGCACGTGGAAGGCCTCGTCGGCGTCCGACAGATCGGGCTCGGATTCCTCGACGATGCAGCCGAGCGACTCGAATACCTTCCTCTGCGCTTCGAGCACCCGGGTGACGCGCGTATCCACCGGCAGGCCGCCGAGGTCGCGGCTCCAGGCAACGCGCACCTTGCGGAAATCGCGCGCGAGCGGCCGCGCGAGCGCCTTGCCCGGCTCGTCGAGGGTGATCGGCGAGCGGCCGTCCGGGCCGGACATCGCGGACAGCAGGAATGCGGCATCCTCGACCGTACGCGCGAGCGGGCCGATCACCGACAGCGACGCCCAGGCGTCCACCGTCGGCCAGGAGGGGACGCGCCCGGGCGTTGGGCGGAAGCCGACCACGTTGCAGAAGTTGCCCGGGTTCCTGAGCGACGCGCCGAGGTCCGAGCCGTCGGCGAAGGGCAGCATGCCGCAGGCCACCGCCACCGCGGCACCGCCCGAGGAGCCGCCGCAGGTCATCGCGCTGTCGTAGGGATTGGGCGTGGCGCCGAACACCTTGTTGAAGGTCTGCGAGCCGGCGGCGAACTCCGGCGTATTGGTCTTGCCGAGGGTGATCGCACCGGCCGCGGACAGCCGCTCGACCAGGGCGTGGTCCTCGGACGGAACGTGATCGGCATAGATCGGCGAGCCGTAGGTGGTGCGGATCCCCCTGGTCGGCACCATGTCCTTGTAGGCGATCGGCAATCCGGCCAGCGGGCCGGCGGGGGCCTTCTTGCGGTCCAGCGCCTTCGCCTGCTTGAGCGCCTGCTCGGGCAGGAAGGTGACGATGGCATTGAGCTTGGGGTTCACGCGCTCGACCTGGGCGATGAACGCGCGCATCACCTCGGTGGCCGAAACCTTGCGCCCGCGGATCATCTGCGCGAGCTTGCGCGCGCCGGTGAAGCACAGCTGGGTGTCGCTCATTTGTTCCAGTCCTCCTCTACATCAGCACGATGTCGTACTGCTCCTGGGTGTAGCTCGCCTCCACCTGCATCGAGATCGGCTTGCCGATGAAGTCCGAGAGCATCGCCAGCGCCGGCGACTCCTCCTCCTGGAACAGGTCGATCACCGGCTGTGAGGCGAGCACCTTGTACTCCTTGGCGTGAAAGGCACGCGCTTCGCGCAGGATTTCGCGCAGGATCTCGTAGCACACCGTGCGCGCGGTCTTCACCTCGCCGCGCCCGCCGCAGGTGGGGCAGGGCTCGCACAGCACGTGCGCCAGCGACTCACGCGTCCTCTTGCGCGTCATCTCGACCAGGCCGAGCGGGCTGAAGCCGTTCAGCGTGATGCGCATGCGGTCGCGCGCCAGCGCCTTCCTCAGCTCCTCGAGCACGGCGGCGCGGTGCTCTTCGCTTTCCATGTCGATGAAGTCGATGATGATGATGCCGCCGAGGTTCCTCAGGCGCAGCTGGCGCGCGATCGCGTGTGCCGCCTCCAGATTGTTCTTGAATACGGTGTCGTCGAAGCTGCGCTGGCCGACGAAGCCGCCGGTGTTGACGTCGACGGTGGTCATGGCCTCGGTCTGGTCGATGATCAGGGTGCCGCCGGATTTCAGGTCGACGCGGCGCGAGAGCGCCTTCTCGATCTCGGGCTCGACGTTGTACAGATCGAAGATCGGCCGCTCGCCCGTGTAGTGCGCGAGCTTGGCGCGTACCTGCGGCGTGTAGGCCTCGGCGAAGGCGACCAGCTTCTGGAAGTTCTCGCGCGAATCGACCAGCACCTGCTCGGTGTCCTGCGAGACCATGTCGCGCAGCACGCGCTGCGCGAGCGACAGGTCCTGGTACAGCAGCTGTGGCGGCCGCGCGCCGAGCGAGCGCTCGTGGATATCGCGCCAGCGGTGGCGCAGGTATGCGACGTCGGCGGCGAGCTCATCGGCCTCCGCGCCCTCGGCGATGGTGCGCACGATGAAACCGCCCTTCTCGTCGGCGGGCAGCAGTTCCCGGAGCTTGTCGCGCAGCGCCTGGCGGCCGCTTTCGTCGCCGATGCGCTGCGAGATGCCGATGTGCGGATCGTGCGGCAGGTACACCAGCAGCCGGCCGGCGATCGAGATCTGCGTCGACAGGCGCGCGCCCTTGGTGCCGATCGGGTCCTTCGCCACCTGCACCAGCAGCGGCTGGCCCTCGGCGAGGATCTTCTCGATCGGCTTGTCCGGCTCGCCGTTGGGCCGGCGGTGCTCCCAGATGTCGGCGACGTGCAGAAAGGCCCCGCGCTCCAGGCCGATCTCGACGAACGCGGACTGCATGCCGGGCAGCACGCGCGCCACGCGCCCCATGTAGACGTTGCCCACCAGCCCGCGGCTCGCGGCGCGCTCGACCAACAGCTCCTGCACGGTGCCGGCCTGCACGACCGCGACGCGCGTCTCCTGCGGCGTCACGTTGATGAGGATCTCGTCGCTCATGCGGGCGGGCGACGGCGGAGTCTGGCGTCTTCAGTACGGCGCCCGGCGCTCACGCTGCGCGCCGAGCTTCTCGATCAGCTGCGCCGTCTCGTACAGCGGCAGTCCTGCCACGCCCGAGTAGCTGCCCCGGATCTCGGCGATGAACTGGGCCGCGCGCCCCTGGATCGCGTAGGCGCCCGCCTTGTCGTCGGCTTCGCCGGTGACGAGGTACTGCTGGATCTCCTCCGGCTGCAGGGCGCGGAACTGCACCTCGGTCACCGAGAGCGCCACCTCGAGCCAGTCCTCGTTCTTCAGCGCCACCGCGGTGAGCACCTCGTGGCGGCGGCCCGACAGCGCCGCAAGCATGGCGGCCGCTTCGCTGCGCTCGGCGGGCTTGCCGAGAATGCGCTCGTCGACTACCACTGCGGTATCGGCCGCGAGCACCGGCGAACGCAGCAGGTTCCGCTGCAGCATGCGCTTCCATCCGGCCTCGGCCTTGGTGCGTGCCAGGCGCTCCACGTAGGCGCGCGCCTCCTCGCCGGGCAGCACGTCCTCGCTCACCTCCACCTCGCCCTCGACCCGTGAGCGGAACAGCAGCAGGTGAAAGCGCACGCCGATCTGCGCCAGCAGCTCGCGCCGGCGCGGGCTGCGGGAAGCGAGATACAGGCTGCGGTCGAGGCTCATGGTCGTCGCGGCGAGAGGGCGGGGAATGGATTGTTGTTGGTCCCGCCCGCAGGAGACAACCAAGTGTAGCAGAGCGACGCCCGCCTACTCGCGGTGGTAGGGGTGGCCGGCGAGCAGGCTGGCGGCGCGGTACAGCTGCTCGCACAGCAGCACCTGGGCGAGCGCGTGGGGCAGCGTGAACGCGGACATCCGCAGCAGAAGCTCCGCTTCGTCCTTCAGTCTTGCGTCCAGCCCGTCCGGGCCGCCGATGACGAAGGCGGTCGGCGCACGCTCGGCGGCCCACGCCCGGACCCTGGTGGCGAACTGGGCGCTGGTCAGGTCGCGGCCACGCTCGTCGAGCGCCACCAGGCGCGCGCCGCGCGGCAAGGCGCCGCGGATGCGGCCGGCCTCGGCCTCGAGCAGCCGCGCGAGCGGTTTCGCGCCGGAGCGCGGCTCGGCCTTGAGCGCCACCACATGCGTTTCGAAGGCGTGCGGCAGGCGTGCCAGGTATTCCGAGCAGGCCGTGCGCGCCCAGGCGGGCTGCCTGCCGGTGACCGCGACGACAACGAACTTGTTCAGGGGTGGCGCGCGCGCGCGGAGCGCGCGCCGGAGCCGCGCCGGGGACGCGCGGTGGGCGCGGGCACGGAGGACTTGAGCTTCACTTCCTTGCCGCCCCAGATCTCCTCCAGGTTGTAGTGGCCGCGCACCGCCGGATGCATGATGTGCACCACGATGTCGCCGAGGTCTACCAGCACCCATTCGGCGCCCGCCTCGCCCTCGACGCCGTACACCTTGGCGCCCAGCGCCTTGAGCTTCTCCTGCACGTGGTCGGCGAGCGCCCTCAGCTGGCGGCTCGAATCGCCGCTCGCAATCACCACCCGCTCGAAGATCGGCGACAGCGCCGCCACGTTGAAGACCACGATGTCGTGCCCCTTGATGTCCTCCAGGGCGTGCACTACTGCGCGCTGCTTGCTGCGGATGTCCAAGAGCGGGGTTCCTCCTGTGGGGGCTCTAATCGCGGTACAGGCGATGCGATTCAATATAGTCGAGCACGGCATGCGGGAGCAAATCCGAGGCATCCTCGCCGCGCGCGATGCGGGCGCGAATCTCGGTGCCGGCGACCGCGAGCGGCGCCATCTCGACCACCACGATCGCGCCGCATGGGCGCTCGCGCCAGCGCCCCTCGGCCGCGTCGCGGCGCGCCGCGAGCGCCTCGCGCGCGGCGCGGTTGGCGCCCAGGTCCCAGTCCGGGCGCGCGAACACCGCCAGGTGGCACAGCGCGAACAGCTCGCGCCAGCGGTGCCAGGTGTCGAGCTTGGCGAACTGGTCGCTGCCGATCAGCAGCACCAACGGCAGCGCTGCGCCAAGATCGCGGCGCATGGCCGCGAGCGTGTCGACGCTGTAGCCGGAGGCCGCGGGGGCGAGCTCGCGCTCGTCGAGGGCGTAGCGCGGCTCGCCCGCGAGCGCGCGCCGCAGCATCGCTACGCGGTCGGCGGCGCTCGCGACCGGCGCGCGGCGGTACGGCGGCGTGCCGGTGGGCAGCCAGATCACCCGCGCGAGTCCCAGCGCCTCGAGCGCGCGCTGCGCGATCGCGAGGTGCGCGTTGTGAACCGGGTCGAAGGTGCCGCCGAGTACGCCGATCGCCGCAGCGGCCATCAGCTGCGCACTTCTCCGTGCCCGAGCACCACGAACTTCTGCGAGGTAAGGCCTTCGAGGCCCACCGGGCCGCGCGCGTGCAGCTTGTCGGTGGAGATGCCGATCTCGGCCCCCAGCCCGTACTCGTAGCCGTCGGCGAAGCGCGTCGAGGCGTTCACCATCACCGAGCTGGAATCGACCTCGCGCAGGAAGCGCTCGGCGCGCGCGCGGTCCTCGGTGACGATGGCATCGGTATGTTGCGAGCCGTACTTCGCGATGTGCTCCATCGCCTCGTCCAGTCCCTTCACTACGCGCACCGCGATCACCGGCGCGAGGTATTCGGCGTACCAGTCCTGCTCGGTCGCGGGCTTGGCCTCGGGCACGATGCGGCGCGTGGCCTCGTCGCCGCGTACCTCGACGCCTTTGGCGCGGTAGATCGCGGCGATCGGCGGCAATACCCGCGGCGCGATCGCCTCGGCCACCAGCAGCGTCTCCATCGTGTTGCAGGTGCCGTAGCGCTGGGTCTTGGCGTTGTCGGCGATGCGCACCGCCATGTCGGGATCGGCGCGATCGTCGACGTAGACGTGGCACACGCCGTCCAGGTGCTTGATCATCGGGATGCGCGACTCGCGCATCAGGCGCGCGATCAGCTCCTTGCCGCCGCGCGGCACGATGATGTCGACGTACTCGGGCATGGTGATCAGCTCGCCCACCGCGGCGCGGTCGGTGAGCTCGATCACCTGCACGGCGGCCTGGGGCAGGCCGGCGGCCTCGAGCCCGGCGCGCACGCAAGCCGCGATCGCCTGGTTGGAATGCAGGGCTTCCGAGCCGCCGCGCAGGATGCAGGCGTTGCCCGCCTTGACGCACAGGCCGGCGGCGTCGGCGGTGACGTTCGGGCGCGACTCGTAGATGATGCCGATCACGCCGAGCGGGACGCGCATGCGTCCGACCTCGATTCCGCTCGGGCGCTTGACGACGTCGGTGATGCGACCGACGGGGTCGGGCAACGCGGCGATGCTCTCCAGGCCCTCGGCCATCGCCTCGATCGACGGGGGGGCGAGGGTCAGCCGGTCTACGAAGGCCGCGTCGCGGCCGTCCTTCCTGGCCTGCTCGACGTCGGTGCGGTTCGCCGCAAGCAGCGCCGCGGCGCGCGCCCGCAACTCGGCGGCCATGGCGTGCAATGCGCGGTTCTTGGTCCCGGTGTCGGCGCGCGCCAGCACGCGCGCCGCGTCGCGCGCCGCGCGGCCCAGCCCGTGCACGTACGCCTTGACGTCAACCTTGGCTTCCATTCAACAATCTTAACCCAAGCTTCACGAACTCATCCCAGGGCTCGCCGTGCGCCACGCCCTTGATCATGCGGTCGATCAGCGCGGCGCGCCGCAGCGCGGCGCCGAGCGCCGCGCGCGGAAAGCGCTTGAGCGCCGCCTTGATCAGCTGCTGGCGCGGGCCCCATACACGGTTCTCGCGCAGCAGCTGCTCGAGCGGGCGCGACTGCGCCAGCCCCTCGTGGACGCGCTCGAGCGCGCGCAGGTCCTCGGCCAGCACCCACAGCACGTAGCTCGGCGTCTCGCCCTCGCCGCGCAGGCCCTCGATCACGCGCACGTAGCGCGCCAGGTCGCCGCCGAGCAGCGCCGCGCCGCCGGCGTAGCCGTCGTAGCGCGCGACGTTGGCCACCGCCTCCCACGCCTGCGCGAGCGCGATCTCGCCCTCGGGCAGCAGCAGGCCGAGCTTCTGCACCTCCTGGTGCGCCGCCAGCAGGTTGCCCTCGACGCGGTCGGCAAGGCATTCGAGTACCTCGCGGCTCGCGCGCTGGCCCTGGCGCCCGAGCCGCTCGCCGATCCATTGCGGCAGGCGCGCGCGCTCGATCGGGAACACGTTGATCACCACGCCCGCCGCGGAGAGCGCGCCGAACCACCCCGACTCCTGGCCGGCGCGGTCGAGCCGCGGCAGGGTGACCAGGGTGAGCGCGTCGGGGCCGAGCCGCGCGCAGTAGGCCTGCAGCGCCGCGGCGCCGGCGGTCCCGGGCTTGCCGCCCGGCAGGCGCAGCTCGATCAGCTTGCCGCCGCCGAACAGCGAGCGGCTCGCGCCGGCGTGCGCCAGCTCGCTCCAGTCGAAGTGGCGCTCGGCGACGAACACCTCGCGCTCGACGAAGCCGTGCTTGCGCGCGGCGGCGCGCACCGCGTCGGCGGCCTCGAGCGCGAGCAGCGGCTCGTCGCCGTGGATCACGTACAGCGGCGCGAGCGACTTGGCGAGCTGCGCCTCGAGCTGCTCCGCGCGCACTTGCATGAGTTGCGGTGCCTCCGCCGGGAGTGGGGCCTCGCGCGCCGCGCGCTACGCCTTCGGGGCCTTCGACGCCGCCAGCCGCCGCATGATCTGCTGCACCATGTCGGTCTGCATGTCGCGGTACAGCAGGGTCTGCTCGGCCTGCTTGGCCAGGATGTCGGCGTCGTTGTAGGTGACGTCGCGGCCGAGCTGCACCGTGGTCGGCGGCACGAAGTCGCCGCCCTTCGGATCCACGACGCGGAAGCTCACCGTGTACAGCAGCCGCAGCTCGCGCACCCGGCCGTTCACGTCGAGCGCCAGGATCTGGCTGCCCTGCGTTTCCTGAGTGATCTGCAGCTGCGCCTGCGCCTGCTTCGGGTCGTCGACCACGCGCGTGTGCGAGCCGGCCTCGATCTCGCGCTTGACCTCGAGCGCGATGCCGCCGGTGGCGCCGGGCACGTAGATGGTCTGAAACGGAAGATCGGCGGTGCCGCGCAGCTGGAAGCCGCAGGCGGCGAGCAGGAGGGCCAGGACCGAGGCGAGCGCGGCGCGCATCAGACCACCACGTTGATCAGCCGCCCGGGCACCACCACCACCTTCTTCACCGCCTGCCCGGCGATCGAGCGCTGCACGTTCGGGCTGGCGAGCGCCAGCCCCTCGATGGTCGGCTTGTCGGCGGCCTTCGGCACGCGGATCGAGCCGCGCAGCTTGCCGTTCACCTGCACCACCAGCTCGACCTCGTCCTGCTCGAGCGCCGCCGGGTCCGGCTCGGGCCAGGCAGCGGCCATCACGTCCTCGCCGAAGCCCAGGCTGCGCCACAGGTGGTGGCACAGGTGCGGCGTGATCGGCGCCAGCACGCGCAGCAGGATCGCGAGGCCCTCCTCGGCGACGCCGTCGCCCGCGCCCGGCAGCCGCTCGAGCGCGTTCAGGATCTTCATGCAGGCCGAGGCGACGGTGTTGAACTGGTGCTTGGCGAGGTCGTAGTTCGCCTGCTTGAGCAGCGTATGGATCTCGTGGCGCGCCTGCCTGGCCGCGGCGTCGAGCGCCGCCGCGTCCGGGCGCGCGCCGCGCGCCTTGCCGAAGCCGAGCGCGTAGCTCCACAGGCGCTTGAGGAAGCGGAACGAGCCCTCGACGCTCTCGTCGGACCACTCGAGCGTGTTGGTCGGCGGCGAAGCGAAGATGATGTAGAAGCGCGCGGTGTCGGCGCCGTACTTGTCGATCAGCGCCTGCGGGTCGACGCCGTTGTTCTTCGACTTCGACATGGTGCCGATACCGGCGAACGCCACCGCCGCGCCGTCGGCGCGGCGCGTGGCCGCGACGATCTTGCCCTTTGGATCGCGCGCCACCTCGACCTGCGCGGGATGCACCCACTCGCGCCGCCCTTCGGGCGTGTCGCGGTAATAGGTCTCGGCGAGCACCATGCCCTGCGTGAGCAGGTTGGTGAACGGCTCGGACACCTCGAGCAGTCCCTCGTCGCGCATCACGCGCTGGAAGAAGCGCGAGTACAGCAGGTGCAGGATCGCGTGCTCGATGCCGCCGACGTACTGGTCGACCGGCATCCAGTATGCGGCGCGCGCGTCGAGCATTGCGCGGCCGTTGTCGGGGCAGGCGTAGCGCGCGAAGTACCAGGACGAATCGACGAAGGTGTCCATGGTGTCGGTCTCGCGCCGCGCGGGCTTGCCGCAGGCCGGACACGTCGTGTCGACGAACTCCCGCAGCTTGTTGAGCGGGTTGCCGGTGCCGTCGGGCACCAGGTGCTCGGGAAGCACCACCGGCAGGTCTGCGTCATTCACCGGCACGTCGCCGCACGCGGCGCAGTGCACGATCGGGATCGGGCAGCCCCAGTAGCGCTGGCGCGAGATGCCCCAGTCGCGCAGCCGCCACTGCACCTGCTTGCCGCCCAGGCCCCTGGCCGAGAGGTCGGCCGCGATCGCGTCGACCGCCGCCTTGAAGTCGAGGCCGTCGTACTTGCCCGAATGGATGCAGGTGCCGTAGGAGGCGTATTCCGCCTTCCAGGGCTCGGGAACCCCGTCGCCGAGCGGGTGGCGGATCACCGGCTTGATCGGCAGGCCGTACTTGAGCGCGAAGGCGTAGTCGCGCTCGTCGTGCGCCGGCACTGCCATCACCGCGCCCTCGCCGTAGCCCATCAGCACGTAGTTCGCCACCCACACCGGGACCTGCTCACCGGAGAGCGGGTGCGTGCAGGTGAGCCCCGTCGCCATGCCCTTCTTCTCGAGCTGCGCGAGGTCGGCCTCCGTCACCGCGCCGCGCTTGCACTCCTCGACGAACGCGGCGAGCGCTGCATTGCCCCGCGCCGCGTGCGCGGCGATCGGGTGCTCGGCGGCCACTGCGCAGAAGGTCGCGCCCATCAGCGTGTCGGCGCGCGTGGTGAACACCCACAGCAGCCGCTGCTCGCCGTCGAGCTGGTAGGGAAAGGCGAGGCGCACGCCCTCGGAGCGGCCGATCCAGTTCTTCTGCATCAGCTTGACCTGCTCCGGCCAGCCGGGCAGGCCGTCGAGCGCCGCGAGCAGCTCCTCGGCGTAGGCGGTGATGCGCAGGAAGTACATCGGGATCTCGCGCTTCTCGACCGGCGCGCCGGTGCGCCAGCCGCGCCCGTCGATCACCTGCTCGTTGGCGAGCACGGTCTGGTCGACCGGGTCCCAGTTCACCACCCCGGTCTTCTTATAGGCGAGCCCCTTCTTGAACAGGCGCGTGAACAGCCACTGGTTCCACTTGTAGTACTCCGGCCGGCAGGTGGCGAGCTCGCGCTGCCAGTCGAGGGCGAAGCCGAGGCTCTTCAGCTGCTTCTTCATGTACGCGATGTTGTCGTAGGTCCACTTCGCGGGAGGGACCTTGTTCGCCATCGCGGCGTTCTCGGCGGGCAGCCCGAACGCGTCCCAGCCCATCGGCTGCAGCACGTTGTAGCCGCGCATCCGGTAGGTGCGGGTGAGCACGTCGCCGATGGTATAGTTCCTGACGTGTCCCATGTGCAGCTTCCCCGACGGATAGGGGAACATGGACAGGCAGTAGAACTTGGGCCTGGCGGGATCCTCGACGACGCGGAACGAGCCGCGGTTTTCCCAGAAGGCCTGGGCCTCGCGCTCGACGCTTTGCGGATCGTAGCGTTCTTGCATGCCGGCTTGCGGGTACGACGCAGTTGGCGGGGGACCGCGAATTATAGCCGCATCACCCGTGGCGCCCGTCGCGTTCCCGAGGCTGCGGGGACGCGCACAGGGAGGAGCTCATGAAAGCCGTTTCGAGCCTGCTGCTCGCTGCGTGCCTCGCACTGGCGCTGCCCTATGCGGCCGCCGCCGTGCCCGCCGCAGTGGTCGAGGGGGTGCAAATGCCCGCCTGGGTCGAGCGCGACGGCGCGCGCGCTCCGCTCGCGCCCGGCATGGCGCTGCACAGCGGCGACCGGCTGAGCACCGGCGCGGGCGCGCGCCTGCTTCTCAGGCTCGGCGAAGGCAGCAGCGTCAAGCTGGGCGAGAACGCCGGGCTCACGCTCGAGCGCATTGGCCGCGAGCGTGACGGTGTGTTCGGCGCTGCGCTGCGGGTTCTGCAGGGCGCGTTCCGCTTTACGACTGCCGTGATCGCCAAGCACCGGCGGCGCGACGTGCGCATCACCTTACATACCGTGACCGCTGGAATCCGCGGCACCGACGTGTGGGGCCGCTCGACCGAGCCCAAGCAGATCGTCTGCCTGATCGAGGGCCGGGTCGAGGTGCAGCCGCAGGGCGAGCGCGCGATCACGATGGATCAGCCGCTGCAGTTCTACCAGCGCGAGCATGGCAAATCGCAGCCGCTGGCGTCAGTGAGCCGCGCGCAGCTCGCCAAGTGGGCCGCCGAGACCGAGATCGAGCGCGGCGCGGGCGCAGCGCTGCGCGGAGGGCGCTGGCAGGTGACGCTGCTCGCGGCCGACACGCAGGCCGCCGCACTCGCGGTCTACGACCGGGCGCGCGCCGCGGGCTACGCCGCGGAAATCCATCCGCAGCGCGCCGCGCTGCGCTGGCGCTACGAGGTGCGCATCCGCCACCTGCGCTCGAAGACCGACGCCGTGACGCTCGCAACCAGGCTGGGCGGCGATCTCGGCGTGGTCCCGCGGGTGTCGAAGTAGCGCGCGGCGAGGCTGGAACGCGGCGCGCGGCTTATAATGCGCCTGCACTGCTCGCCTCTCCTGCTTTGTCGCTGCATCTCGAACATCTCAATCCCGAACAGCTTGCCGCCGTCACGCTGCCGGACCAGCACGCGCTGATCCTGGCCGGCGCCGGCAGCGGCAAGACGCGCGTGCTCACCACGCGCATCGCGTGGCTGATCAAGTCCGCACGCGTCACGCCCTCCGGGGTGCTCGCCGTCACCTTCACCAACAAGGCGGCGCGCGAGATGTACACGCGCCTGACAGCGATGCTGCCGCTCAACCCGCGCGGCATGTGGATCGGCACCTTTCACGGCCTGGCCAACCGGATGCTGCGCGCGCATCATCGCGAGGCCGGGCTGCCGCAGACCTTCCAGATCCTCGATTCGCAGGACCAGCTGGCCGCGCTGAAGCGGCTGCTCAAGTCGCTCAACGTGGACGAGGACCGCTTCGCGCCGCGCGAGGTGCAGTACTTCATCAACGCGCAGAAGGAGCAGGGGCTGCGCGCGCGCGATGTGCCGCTCGCCGACGAGATGACGCGCCGCTGCGCGGACCTGTACGCCGCCTACGACGAGCAGTGCCAGAGGGACGGGGTGGTCGACTTCGCCGAGCTGCTGCTCAGGAGCCACGAGCTGCTGGCGCGCAACGAGATCCTGCGCGCGCACTACGCCGGTCGCTTCCGTCACATCCTGGTGGACGAGTTCCAGGACACCAACCGGCTGCAGTACCGCTGGCTGAAGCTGCTCGCCGCTGCAGCGGCGGCGGTGTTCGCGGTCGGCGACGACGACCAGTCGATCTACGCCTTCCGCGGCGCCAACGTGGGCAACATGGCCGACTTCGAGCGCGAGTTCCGCGTCGAGAAGGTGGTGCGCCTGGAGCAGAACTACCGCTCGCAGGGCAACATCCTGGATGCCGCCAACGCGCTCATCGCCAATAACCGCAACCGCCTGGGGAAGAATCTGTGGACCGCGGACGGGCGCGGCGATCCGCTGCGCGTGTTCCAGGGCGAGTCGGACACCGAGGAGGCACGCTGGATCGTGGACCAGGTCCAGGCGCTGCGGCGCGAAGGCGCGAAGCTGTCGGAGACCGCGGTGCTGTATCGCTCCAACGCGCAGTCGCGCGTGCTCGAGCACGCGCTGTTCAGCGCCGGCATCGCGTACCGCGTGTACGGCGGGCTGCGCTTCTTCGAGCGCGCCGAGGTGAAGCACGCGCTCGCCTACCTGCGCCTGGTGGCTTCCGCCGCCGACGACAACGCGTTCCTGCGCGTGGCCAACTTCCCGCCGCGTGGCATCGGCGCGCGCACCCTCGAGCAGCTGCAGGACGCGGCCAAGGCGCGCGCCGGCAGCCTGTGGGGCGCGCTCGATGCGCTCGCCGGGCGAGCGGGGCAGTCGCTCACGGCCTTTCGCATGCTGATCGAGAGCCTGCGCGCCGAGACCGCCAAGCTGCCGCTCGCGGAAGCCGTCGAGCACGTGGTGGCGCGCAGCGGCCTGATCGAGCATTACCGGGGCGAGCGCGAGGGTGCGGACCGCGTCGACAACCTGGCCGAGCTGGTGAACGCGGCCGCGGCGTTCGACGCGGAGCAGCACGACACCGGCCTGGAGACCGGCGAGGGCGGCGCGGAGCCGGTGGCGGTCGATCCGCTGAGCGCATTCCTCGCGCACGCCGCGCTCGAGGCGGGCGAGCACCAGGCGGGCGAGGGGCAGGACGCGCTGCAGATGATGACGGTGCACTCGGCCAAGGGGCTCGAGTTCGGCGCGGTGTTCATCAGCGGGCTCGAGGAAGGGCTGTTCCCGCACGAGCAGAGCGTGGCCGAGCGCAACGGCCTGGAGGAGGAACGGCGCCTGATGTACGTCGCGATCACGCGCGCGCGCCAGCGGCTTTACCTTTCGTTCGCGCAGACGCGCATGCTGCACGGCCAGACGCGCTACAACCTGCCGTCGCGCTTCCTGGAGGAAATCCCGGAAGCGCTGCTCAAGTGGCTCACGCCGCGGCTGCGCGAGCCGCGGCACGCGCCGGCGGGCGCCGGATACGCGGCGCCGGCCTGGGGCGGCCCCGCGCGCAGCGCCGCGCCGCGCGCGAGCGCCTTCGGGCGCGGCACGACTTCGGGCGCGGGCGGCTTTCGCGTCGGGCAGAACGTGCTGCACCCGAAGTTCGGCGCCGGGGTGATCGTCGATGCCGAGGGGCAGGGCAATGATGCGCGCGTGCAGGTCAATTTCGGCAGGCAGGGCCTCAAGTGGCTGGCGGTGAGCGTCGCCAAGCTGCAGGCGGCCTGAGCCGAACTCGGAAAAGGGGAAACGCATGGACTTCAGCAAAATCGGCGTCGTGGGCGCCGGCACCATGGGCAACGGCATCAGCCAGGCGTTCGCGGTGGCCGGCTTCGACGTGGTCATGACCGACGTGGCGCAGGCGCAGCTCGAGCGCGCGAGCGCCGCGATCTCGGGCAGCCTGGACCGGCTGGTGAAGAAGGACAGGATGAGCGCCGCGCAGAAGGCGCAGGCGCTCGCGCGCATCCGCACCGCGACCGACCTCGCCGCGCTCAAGGACTGCGAGCTGGTGCTCGAGGCGGCGACCGAGAGCCTCGAGCTCAAGCTGAAGATCTTCCGCCAGCTCGACGAGCTGGCGGCGCCGCAGGCGGTGATCGCCTCGAATACCTCGTCGATCTCGATCACGCGCCTGGCCGCCGCCACCAGGCACCCCGAGAGGGTGATCGGCATGCACTTCTTCAACCCGGTGCCGGTGATGGCGCTGGTCGAGCTGATCCGCGGGCTGCAGACCTCGCCGCAGGCCTATGCGGCGGTCGAGGCGCTGGTCAGGAAGATCGGCAAGTCGCCGGTGCAGGTGAGGAACAGCCCGGGGTTCGTGGTCAACCGCATGCTCTGCCCGATGATCAACGAGGCGGTGTTCGCGCTCGCCGAGGGGCTCGCCAGCGCCGAGCAGATCGACGAGGCGATGAAGCTCGGCGCCAATCATCCGCTCGGCCCGCTCGCGCTGTGCGACCTGATCGGGCTGGACGTCGAGCTGGCGGTGATGCAGGTGCTGTTCGAAGGCTTCAAGGATCCGAAGTACCGGCCGGCGCCGCTGCTGGTGGAGATGGTCGAGGCGGGCTACCTCGGCCGCAAGACCAAGCGCGGCTTCTTCCAGTATCCGTAGCCGGGGCAGCCCCGGCGCAGACCAGAGCATTGCAACAGGAGAACAATGAATGTCACGCGCCAAAACGCTGGCTGCGCTCGCCTTCGCGTCGTTCACGGCGGCTTGCTGGGGCGCCGGCGCGGAGCAGGTTCCGCAGCAGATTCAGAGGGCGGTCCAGTCGGGCGCCAAGATCGTCACCACGTTCCAGGCGGCCTCGCAGCTGAAAGGCTGGGTGCTCTCGCGGGGCGGGCGCTACACGATGGTCTTTTCGACGCCGGACGGCAAGACGCTGCTGGCCGGAGAATTGATCGACGAGGCGGGGAACAACCTGACCGAGCAGTACGCCGGCAAGTACATTCCGCAGCCGGATCGCGCGGCGCTGTTCGCCGAGCTCGAGCACTCGGGCTATATCGCGGAAGGCACGCTGCAAGCGCCGAAATCCGTCGTTTACGCGCTGTTCGACCCGGACTGTCCGTTCTGCCATCTGGCGTGGATCGCCTTGCAGCCGTACGAGAAAGCCGGCCTGCAGGTGCGCTGGGTTCCGGTCGCCTATCTGATGCCGAGCTCGCCCGGCAAGGCGGCGGCCATCATGGAGGCGAAAGACCGCCGCGCCGCCTTGCGCAGGAACGAGGAACAATACGATATGCAGCGCCATGAAGGCGGAATCGTGGCACTGGCCAAGCCGGAGGCCGGCACGCTGAAGCAACTGCGGGCCAACAACGAGCTGATGCAGAAATTGGGCGCCAACGGCACCCCGGCCCTGGTGTGGAAGGGCGCCCATGGCGCGATCAAGATGAAAGTCGGCCTGCCGCGGCTGCACGAGCTGCCCGGAATTACCGGCCTGCCGGAGCAGCCGGAAAGCGATCCGGAGCTGGAGCGGTTCCGCTAGCGCGAAGTCGCGCGACGCAGCCTGCGTGACGGCGAGCACGCGCAGCGCGCCGCCGTCACGGGTGCCACGGCCGGTCAGCTGCGCGAAACCTGCTCCCGGATCTTGGCCACCACGTCCGGGTTGGCGAGCGTGGTGATGTCGCCCGGGTTGCCGCCCGTGGACAGCGCCGCCAGCACGCGGCGCATGATCTTGCCCGAGCGCGTCTTGGGCATGTCGGGAACGATCCACACCTTGCGCGGCCGCGCGATCGGGCTGATCTGGGTTTCGATGGCCTTGGAGACGCGCTGCGCCAACGCCTCGTCGCCAGTCACGCCCGGCTTGAGCGATACGTACACTTCGGGCACGCGGCCCTTGAGCTCGTCGGGCACCGCAATGACCGCGGCTTCCGCGACCTCGGGCACGGTCAATGCCGCCGACTCGATCTCTTTGGTACCGAGACGGTGGCCCGCGACATTGATTACGTCGTCGATGCGGCCGAGGATGCGGAAATAGCCGTCCGCCGCGTGCACCGCGCCGTCTCCGGCGAAGTACGGCCAGTCGTGCCAGTCCTTGCTGTTTTTGTTCTTGCAGTAGCGCTCGAAGTAGACCTTCGTCATCCGATCGGGGTCGCCCCAGATGGTCTGCATGAGGCCGGGCCACGGGTTGCGGATGCAGATGTTGCCCGCCTTGCCCGCTCCCGCCGGGATCTCCTTGCCGTCGTCATCGTAAATGATCGGGTAGATGCCGGGCACGCCGCGTCCGGCACTGCCGGGCTTCATGGGCGCGAGGGCCGGGATGGTGCTGCACAGGAAGCCGCCGTTCTCGGTCTGCCACCAGGTATCCACGATGGCGGCCTCCCCCTTGCCGACGACGTTGTAGTACCAGCGCCAGACCTCCGGCTCGATGGGCTCGCCGACGGTCGTCATGTGCTTGAAGTGGTAGTTGTACTTCTTGGGTTCGTCGGCGCCGGCGCGGCGCAGGGCGCGGATGGCGGTCGGGGAGGTGTGGAAGATGTTGACCCCCAGCTCCTCGGCGATGCGCCACGGGCGGCCGGCATCGGGATAATTCGGCACGCCTTCATACATAACGGTGGAGCCGCCGAGCGCGAGCGGGCCGTACACGATGTACGAGTGGCCGGTAATCCAGCCGATGTCCGCCATGCACCAGTACACATCCGTGGGGTGGATGTCCTGGATGATCCTGGAAGTACCCGCCACATAGGAGAGGTAGCCGCCGGTGCTGTGCTGGCAAGCCTTCGGGCGCCCCGTGCTGCCGCTCGTGTACATCAGGAACAGAGGGTCCGTGGCCAGCATGCGCTCGGGCTCGACGCGCTGGCCGCGATACTTCGGCAGTAGATCGTTGATGACAAAATCGCGGCCTTGCACCAGAGGTGTCTGGGCGGAGTACTTGCCCGGATGCCTCTGCCAGACCAGGACTTTTTCGGGGACCACCTTTTCTTCCTTGGCTTTCTCGAACGCGATGTCCGCCGCCTTCTTGTGGTCGAGCAGGGTGCCGGCGCGGTAGTAGGAATCCGCGGTGATGAGCACGCGGCTCCCCGAATCGGCGATGCGCTCGCCGCAGGCCTGGCCCGAGAACCCGCTGAACACCTGCGAGTGGATGACGCCCAGGCGCGCGCAAGCGAGCATGGTGATCGGCAGCTCCGCGATCATGGGCAAGTGCAGCGTGACCCGGTCGCCGCGCTTCAATCCGCAGAAATCGCGAAGCAGCGCAGCGAGCTCGTTCACGCGGACCCAGAGCTCCTGGTAAGTAATGTGCTGGATGCGCTCGTTTTCGAGTTCAGGGACGAAGTGAATCGCCGTCTTGTTCCTGTTTTCCGCCAAATGCCGATCCACGCAGTTGTAGGAAGCGTTCAATTCGCCCCCCACGAACCACTTCCAGAACGGAGGGGTCGAAGTGTCCAGGGTCTTTTCCCAGTACTTGTACCAGGTCAGGAGATCGGCGTACTCCTTGAAGCACTCCGGGAAGTTCTTCTCTCCGAACCGCTCCAGAATGGAGCCGTCGGTCATGTTGGCCTGTGCAATGAAACTAACCGGAGGGTAGTAGTACTCCTCTTCTTTCCAGTGCACCGCGAGTTGGGCCTCGGTCGGTTCGTCGCTCTTCGGGTTGCTCATAGCCAAGCCTCCTCCACGCCGGCGGGGGTCAGGAGCGCGGTCCCGGCATGTGACGGACGTCTAGTGCGCTTCTGCAGGTCCAATTCCCTTCCTGCGGCCGAGTGCACGGCCGCAAGAAGGGTCGCGCGTGGTCCCTCCTAGCCGCCGGGTGCGCCGAGCGGCACGACCGTCTTGCCGAAGGTGGAGTTGGTCACTACGCCGAAGCTGGTGTACATGGCGAGCAGGCCGCAGATCAGGCCGAGCCAGCCGCCGAGCAGCGACAGTCCGTGCACGCCCAACAGGGCCCCGAGGCCAAGCAGGAGGAAGGTGACCCACAACGTGAGGAACACCCACCACAGCGCCTTCGACAGCTTGAACGTCGGGATCCACATGTACAGCGTGAACACGCCCCAGGCGAGCAGCGTCACGCCGATGGTGCCGCCCGACTTGGAAAGGTCCAGCACACCGTGGTCGGCCCCCAGGATGAGCAGCGCAAACCACCACCAGAACGCCCCGTAGCTCAGGAACGCGGTCGTGCCGAAGGTGTTGCCGGTGCGGAACTCGAGGATACCCGCGATCATCTGGATCAGGCCGCCGTAGGCGAACGCCAGCGGGAGTATCACCTGCTCGCCGCCTTGCGGCAGCACCCCGGCGTTGACCAGGCTCAGCATCACCGTGGTCAGTCCGAAGCCGACCAGGCCGAGCGGAGCGGGATTAGCGAACACAGGTTTTGATTCTTCTGCCATGGGACTCCTCCTTTGGTTGGTTCGACAACTCGTTGATGGTGTTCAGCCGCACACCGTGACGCTTTGGGAATGCCTGCGTTCGTGGCCGGCGGCGATTGCCGGCCAGTCCGCAGAGTGCTGTCGGGCAACGCCGTGGCGGGTTTGTGCTCCGCTCTAGTTCGACGCCACGCTCGCACTGCGTAAGTGCGGAGAGGCATCGGCGCAGCATGATCTGCGGCGCGCTCGACGGTCGCAATAATCGTACTCCGGAGGCGATCGTCAAGCGAAGCGAATTGAGCAGCGGTGCACGAACAGGATGCGCAAGCCCGCAGAATGTCAGCTAGCAGCAACTATCATGAAGGCTTCGACGGGCAATAAGACGGATACCTGATTTGTTGCTGACGTCATCGCGCGGGCCGAAAGCCCGGCTCCGTCGCGCGCTCAGAGCATCGCCCCCTCGGCGATCGCGAGATAGCGCGCGAAGCGCCCGATCGCCATGAACACGAGCGCGTCGAGCCAGGCAATGCGCAGCCAGCCCGCGCCCAGGGCGAGCCCGTCACCGACGATCGGCAGCCAGGCGAAGAACGTCACCGGCGCGCCGTGGCGCCGCAGCCAGCGGAGCGCGCGCGGGTCGAGCCTGGCCTGCGTGCGCTCCGGCACCAGGCGCCCCAGCAGATAAGTCGTCATTCCGCCCAGCGTGTTGCCGAGCGTGGCGAAGCCGAGCGCGGCGGCCGCGTGATCGGGAAAGACCCTGAGATAGCCGAACAGCACCGCCTCCGAGGACAGCGGCACCAGAGTCGAGGCGATGAAGCTGGCGGCGAACAGTCCGATCAGTCCGCTTTCGGGCGAGAGCAGGGCGTGCAAGCGCGTCCTTGCCGGGGGTGAGGCGGTGGGCTAACCTTCGCCCCTTTCCGGAGCGCAAGCGTGAAGCGTGACGATTACCTTGAGCGCATTCTGCGTGCGCGCGTCTACGACGTCGCCGTCGAGTCGCCGCTCGAGCTTGCCCCCGGGCTTTCCAAGCGCCTCGGCAACCGGCTGCTGCTCAAGCGCGAAGACCTGCAGCCGGTATTCTCGTTCAAGCTGCGCGGCGCGTACAACAAGATGGCGGGCCTGCCGGCGGCCAGGCTGGCGCAGGGGGTGATCGCCGCCAGCGCCGGCAATCACGCTCAGGGCGTCGCGCTGGCGGCGCAGAAGCTCGGCTGCCGCGCGGTGATCGTGATGCCGGTGACCACGCCGCGCATCAAGGTCGACGCGGTCGCCGCGCGTGGCGCCGAGGTGGTCCTGCACGGCGACAGCTACTCGGACGCCTACGCGCGCGCGATGCAGCTCAAGCGCCGCCGCGGCCTGACCTTCGTGCATCCGTACGACGACCCGGACGTCATCGCGGGCCAGGGCACGATCGGCATGGAAATCCTGCGCCAGCACACGCGCCCGATCCACGCCGTGTTCGTGCCGGTGGGCGGCGGCGGCCTGGTCGCGGGCATCGCCTCCTATATCAAGCGCCTGCGCCCCGGGGTGAAGATCATCGGCGTCGAGCCGACCGACGCCGACGCCATGGCGCGCTCGCTCAAGGCGGGGCGGCGCGTCAAGCTCGAGCAGGTCGGCCTGTTCGCCGACGGCGTGGCGGTGAAGCAGGTCGGCAAGGAGACCTTCGCCCTGTGCCGCCGGCTGCTGGACGGCATGGTGCTGGTCGATACCGACGAGATCTGCGCCGCGATCAAGGACGTGTTCGAGGATACGCGCGTGGTGCTCGAGCCCTCGGGCGCGCTCGCCATTGCCGGCGCCAAGGCCTACGTCGAACGCGGCGCCGTGCGCGGACGCACGCTGGTGGCGGTCGCCAGCGGCGCCAACACCAACTTCGACCGGCTGCGTTTCATCGCCGAGCAGGCCGAGCTGGGCGAGCACCGCGAGGCGATCCTGGCGGTCACCATTCCAGAGCGCCCGGGCAGCTTCAAGAAGTTCTGCGCCACGCTCGGTGCGCGCAGCATCACCGAGTTCAACTACCGCATCGCGGGGTCGAAGGAAGCGCATATCTTCGTCGGCATCGAGGTGCAGCATCGCGAGCAGACCGCGCGCATCGTCAGAAACCTGGAGCGACACGGGCTCACCGCGCTCGACCTGTCGGACAACGAGATGGCGACGCTGCACCTGCGCCACATGGTCGGCGGACGCGCGCCCTGGAGCGGCGAGCGGCGCGCGACGCGCGCGGCGAACGAGCTGCTGTACCGCTTCGAGTTCCCCGAGCGTCCGGGCGCGCTGATGCGCTTCCTGTCGAGCCTGCGCAGCGACTGGAACATCAGCCTGTTCCACTATCGCAACCAGGGCGCCGACTACGGCCGCGTGCTGGTCGGCATCCAGGTACCGCCCGACGAGATGCGCGAGTTCCGGCGCTTCCTGGCCGAACTCGGCTACCCGTTTGCCGACGAGACCAGGAATCCGGCCTACCGGCTGTTCCTGGGCTGAGGTCTTCGGATTGGCTCCGCGGGGCCCGGTTTGGGCCTTAGGCGGGGTCGGCCGCCCTCAGCGCTTGCCGAAGTACTCCGGGTCGATCTCCCCCGCGTAGCACACCGGCGAGGCCATCGCGCTCGGCGTGCCGGCGGGCGGAGCGCCCAGAAACACCAGCCCCTGCGCGTCGCGGCGGTACACGCCGCGCTCGGTGACCACGTAATCGAGCGGCACGTCCCAGCTCTGGGGCTCGATCGTCGCCATGCGCGCCAGCTCGTAGCTGATGCCGATGGTCACCGGCTTCTTCGCCAGGCTCGCCAGGGTCCGGTCGAAGAACCCCCCGCCGTAGCCGAGCCGGTAGCCGCGCTCGTCCCAGCCGTTCATCGGCAACAGCACCACGTCGGGCTGGATCTCGCGCGAGCCCACCGGATAGGGGATGCCGAGCGCGCCTTCGGCAAGCTGCACGCCCGCATGCCACTCGCGGAACACGAGCGGCGCTCCGCGCGCGACCACGACCGGGAGCGCGGTCACGGCGCCGTGCTCGCGCAGCCTCCTGGCGAGGTGGCGCGAATCGTACTCGTTACGGATCGGCCAGCAGAAAGCGACGCTCGCCTTGAAAAGGCCGGGGAACGAGCGCTCGAGATGCATGTCGATGCTGTGGCGGTATTGCTCGACTGTTTC
>Ga0307374_10004835_pt1 | contig 22249 bp, 22 predicted proteins | sample OX3MG_FD_202532 | JGI IMG/M metagenome (GOLD analysis project Ga0307374, IMG submission 202532) | Soil microbial communities from Risofladan, Vaasa, Finland - OX-3 | ecosystem: Environmental > Terrestrial > Soil > Coastal area > Acid sulfate soil | place: Finland: Risofladan, Vaasa | collected...
CCGAGCAACCCGCTGCGCGTGAAGGAGGCGCTGCTGTCGGTGCTGTCGGGCGACATCTTCGGCACCACGCCGATCTGGCATTCGCTGCGCGCCTTCAAGCTGCTGTATGCGCTGCGAGCGCTGCTGCATCCGGTGCGCAGCGGCGCGGATCTGCGCCGCCATCGGCGCAACATCCGCCCGGCGTGAGCGCCACTGCCACAGCTTCGGTGGCGGCCGCAGCTGCGCTGCAGGTCGAATACTGCGCGCCGCAGGCGCTGCGCCGGCACGAGTCGACGGGCTGGCACGACGTGCTCGCCGTGGTGCGTTTCGGACCGGACCTTGCCACGGCGGTGGCCGGGACCGATCCGCTCGGCCTGCCGGGAATATACGGCCCGCAGGTCATGACCCCGATTCTCGGCGGCGGCGGGGCGTGCGCGGAGGTGTGGCGCCTGGCGGGCCCGATGCGATCCGGCACGCGCGGCCGGGTGCAATACCGCCGCCATGAGCGTCTGCTGTTCGCCGCGCTGTGCCTGCCTGAAGTGCAATTCGGCGCCGGCGGCGCCACGACTGCGCAGCGGCTGCGCGCCGCCACCGCCAGTGCCTACAACGAGCTGTTTGGCGCTCTGGAACAACTGCGCTTTCCGCACCCCCTGCGCATCTGGAACTACCTGCCGCAGATCCACGACGCCAGCAGCGGCGTCGAGCGCTACTGGCATTTCAACGATGCGCGCCGCGATGCCTTCATCGGCGCCGGACGCGCCACCGGCGGCGATGTGCCGGCCGCCAGTGCGGTGGGCACCGCCCCGGGCGCAGCGCTCACCATCTATTGCATCGCTGCCCGCACGGCACCGATCGCGCTGGAGAATCCGCGACAATGCAGTGCGTGGCAGTATCCGCCGCAGTATGGGCCGCGGCGCCCGATCTTCGCGCGCGCCTGCCTGGACCCCGGCGCCGGCCAGACGCTGTTCATCTCCGGCACGGCCAGCATCGTCGGGCACCGCTCCACGCATCCCGGCAATGTCCTCGCCCAGACCCGTGAGACCCTCAGCAACATCCGCGCGTTGATCCAGGCCGCCAACCATCGCCTCGGCGTCGAGCGCCATGCACTCGAACGGCTGCATTACAAGGTCTACGTGCGCCGACCGGCCGACCAGGACGCGATCGAGCGCAGCTTGCGAGCGCAGGTGGGAGCCGCCGCGCCGGTGCTGTTCCTGCAGGCCGATATCTGCCGGCGCGAACTGCTGGTCGAGATCGAGGCCGTGGGCGTCTGAGCCGCCGTGCCTGTCGTCCGATCCCCGCTCGCCGGGCAGAGCGCGCCGCCGGCCGGACCCGCGCCCCCCGGGGCCACCGCGCCGTCGCTCACGCACCTGGTGCTGATCCCGAGCTATAACCCGGGCACGCTGGTGCTCGATACGGTGCACGCCGCGCGCGCGCATTGGAATCCGGTCTGGGTCGTGGTCGACGGCAGCACCGATGGCAGCGCCGAGGCGCTGCGCGCGATGGCCGCGCTCGATTCAGGCCTGCGCGTGCTGGTGCTCGGCCGCAATAGCGGTAAAGGCGCCGCGATCCGGCATGGCGCGCGCGCCGCCCACGACGCCGGCTACACGCACGTGCTGACGATGGACTCGGACACGCAGCACCCCGCCGCCCTCATCGGCCACTTCATGGCTGCCTCGCAGGCCGATCCGCCAGCCCTGATCCTGGGCGAGCCGCGCTTCGATGCCAGCGCCCCGGCGCTGCGGGTACACGCACGCAAGCTGTGCAACTGGTGGGTCAACTGCGAGACGCTCTGGGCAGGCATCCACGATTCGCTGTTCGGCTTTCGTGTCTATCCCCTGGCACCACTGCTGGCGGTCATGCGTCGCCGTGTCTGGATGCGACGCTTCGATTTCGACGCCGAATGCGCAGTGCGGCTGTGCTGGCGCGGCCTGCCGCTGCATAACCTGCCCGCACCGGTGCGCTATTTGCGCGCCGACGAGGGCGGCGTATCGCATTTCAATTACTGGCGCGATAATGCGCTGCTGACCTGGATGCACCTGAGGCTGCTGCCGGAGGCACTGTGGCGCTTACCGGTGCTGCTGAGGCGCCGGGGCTGCGTGGCTCGACTATAATGCGGCCCCGAGGACTTCCCCTTCCAAGAATGCCGGAGCAAGCATTGCCACCCCAGCAGGCGCCACCGCACACAGACGTGCCGGCGCTCGAGCAGCAGATCGCGCAATTGATCGTGCAAGGCTTGAACCTGCCGATGACGGCGGCGCAGATCGATCCGGAGGCACCACTGTATGGCGCGGGTCTCGGGCTCGATTCGATCGACATTCTGGAGATCGCGCTGATCGCCTCCAAGCAATACGGCATCCAGTTGCGGGCCGACGATCAGGAGAATGACCAGATCTTCCGCTCGTTGCGCCACTTCGCACGCTACGTGGCCGAACAGAGAACCAAGTGACGACAGGTGCGGCCGCGCGCGCTGGCGCTGGCCGCACGGGTGCGGGCCCGCGCGGCATGCAAGCCCTGCCGCTGATCGCGCACCGGCGCGCCGATGCGGTGATCGCCTGGCGCGAGGGCCGGCCGATCACGGCCGCCGCGTTCGTGGCGGCCGCGCGCGCGCTGGCCACGCACCTGCCTGGCGCGACGCACGCATTGAACCTGTGCGCCGACCGCTACCACTTTGCCGTGGGCGTCGCGGCCGCGTTGCTCGCCGATTGCTGCAGCCTGCTGCCCTCGACGCATGCGCCCGAGGTGATCCGTCATCTGCACGCGTTGGCACCCGGCATGATCTGCCTGACCGACGGCGGCGCCGCAGACGACGTCCTGACGCAGCTGCGCTGTCCGGTGCTGCCGGTTCACGCGCTCGCGCTGACTGAGGCGGGCCTGGGCGGTGCGCAGGCCTGGTCGGTGCCGCAGATTGCCGCCGATCGGCTCGCGGCGCTGATCTTCACCTCCGGCTCCACCGGCTCGCCGCTCCCGCATGCCAAGCGCTTCGGCTCGCTGGTGCAGTCGGTGCAGGCCGGGGCGCGGCGCCTCTGGCGCTGCGCCCGTGGTTCGATCGTTGCCACGGTGCCGGCGCAGCACATGTACGGCTTCGAATCCAGCGTGCTATTGCCGCTGCAAAGCGGCGGGGCGCTGTGCGCTGAGCGGCCGTTCTTCCCGGCCGACATCGCCGCGAGCCTGCAGCGTCTGCCGCGCCCGCGCATCCTGTGTTCCACGCCGGTGCATCTGCGCGCGTTGATCCAGACCGGGATCAGCCTGCCGCCGCTCGACCGGGTCATCTGTGCGACCGCGCTGCTCGAACCGCAGCTGGCGCAGCAGATCGAGCGGCGCTACGGCGCACCGTTGCTCGAGATCTACGGCTCGACCGAAACCGGACAAATTGCCAGCCGCCGCACCACGGCCGGACAGGCCTGGCACCTGTGGCCCGGGGTGCGGCTGACCTGCAGCGCGCAGACCTGCCGGGCGCAGGGCGGCCATGTACAGCAGCCCACGCCCATGGCCGATGTGCTCGAGCCGCTCGACGCACGTCATTTCCTGCTGCATGGCCGCGCCGCCGATCTGGTCAACGTTGCCGGCAAGCGCAGCTCACTCGCCTACCTCAGCCACCAGCTCAACGCCATACCGGGTGTGCACGATGGCGCGTTCTTCGTGCGCGCGGACGCGCCGGCCTCGCTGTCCGGGATCACGCGGCTGGCGGCCTTCGCGGTCGCCCCGCAGCTCGATAGCCCACGCATCCTCGCCGCGCTGCGCGAGCGCATCGATCCGGTGTTCCTGCCGCGACCGCTGCTGCTGCTGGAGCGATTACCGCGCAATAGCACCGGCAAACTGCCGCAGCACACGCTGCGCGCACTGGCCGCGCAACTGGCCGCCGGCGCACCGGAGCTGTTCGAGTGAACGCCGTGAACGCGCCGGTGTGCATCGCGGCGGACCACCCGGCGCTGCCGGGCCACTTTCCCGGCCGCCCGATCGTGCCCGCGGCCGTACTGCTCGACGAGGTGCTGTACGCGATCGGCTGCGGGCAGCCAGCCGGCTGGCGAGTCGACGCCGTCAAATTCCACCGGCCCGTATCTGCCGGGCTGGCACTGCAGTTGCAGTGCCAGCGGAGCAACGGCGGCCGCTATGTGTTCGAGTTGCAGGCCGGCGGTGAACGCTACGTCAGCGGTACGGTGAGCATCGCCGCGGGCAGCGACGATCGATGAGTGCGACGCGCACCGAGGGCCCCGACGGGTCGTTGCCGTCGCCCGCTCTCGCCACCGAGTGGCGCCGCCGTCCCGAGCGCGGCAGCCGCACCCTGATCGGGCTGATGGCGGCGCTGTCGCTGCGGCTCGGGCGCCCCTTCGGCAGGCTGCTGCTGCACGGGATCGGCGCGTATTACTTCCTGTTCGCCCCGCGAGCCGCCCGTCATATGCGCGCCTACCTGCGCCGCGCACTCGGGCGCGCGCCGCGCGGGCGCGATCGCATGCGCCTGATCATGAGCTTTGCCAGCACGATCCACGATCGACTGTACTGGCTGTCAGGCCGCCAGGAACTGTTCGACGTGACCGTGGCAGGGGAGGACATGATCCGCGCCGCCATCGCCGGCGGCGGCGCCTTCCTGATGGGCGCGCACGTGGGTAGCTTCGAGGTCCTGCGCACCGTCGGACGGCGCAAGTCCGGCTTTGAAGTGGCGATGGCGATGTACGAAGACAACGCCCGCAAGCTCAATGCCATCCTGGCCGCCGCGGCGGTGCGCGATCCGCCCGAAATCATTGCGGTGGGGCGATTGGATTCCATGCTGCGCATCCGCGAACGGCTCGAGCAGGGCATGCTCGTGGGCGTGCTGGCCGACCGGCTGTTCGGTGACGAGCCCTCGGTGTCGGTCCCCTTCCTGGGCGCCACCGCGCGGCTGCCCGTCAACCCGATGCGGGTGGCCGCGGTACTGAGGCGCCGCGTGATTTTCATGCTGGGCCTGTACCGTGGCGGCAACCGCTACCACGTCGTGTTCGAGCCGCTGGCGGATTTCTCCAGCACTGCACCACATGAGCGCGCCGCGGCGATCGAGGCAGCCATCACCCGCTACGCGGCGTTGCTCGAATGCCATTGCCGTCGCGATCCCTACAATTGGTTTAACTTCTTCGATTTCTGGGGCGGCGCTCCCCGATGAGGCGCTCGCGCAACGCGATGACCTGCCTGCGCAAGCGCACCGGTGCGTGGGTGACCGCCGCGTGCCTGGTGCTGTCGCTGTCGCCGGCGTTCGCCGCAGCAGCCCCCGGCGCGAGCGCCCCGTGCGGCCTCGACCAGGTGATGGCCCTGCTCTCGCAGCAGCGGCACGCCGAGGCGGCTTTTGACGAGCGCCAATACCTGGCGGTACTGACCCGCCCGCTGGTGAGTTCCGGCATATTGATCTACGACGCGCCGGCATACTTGGAGCAGCGCACGCTGCATCCGCGCCGCCAGACGATGGTGCTCGATCACGGCACGCTGACGCTGCAGGTCGGGCGGCACCGGCGCAGCGTTTCCCTGGCGCAGTACCCGCAGCTTGCGCCGCTGATCGACAGTATGCGCGCCACGCTCGCCGGCGATCGCGCCGCGCTCGAGCGGCACTTCACGCTTCAATTCCACGGCGACCCTGGCCATTGGCAGCTGCGGCTCAAACCCCGTGCACCGCAGCTCGCCGCCCGCATCCGTGACATCCAGATCGATGGCGCGCGTGCGCAGATCACCGCCGTACGAGTGCGCCAGCGCGATGGCGATCATTCGGTGCTGCTGATCCGGCCGCGCCGATGAGCCCTCCGCCGGCCCTGCGTCACGCGCTGCCCGTCGCTATCTGGCTGCTGGGGCTGGTGCTCGCCGGCGTGGTCGTCGCGCGGGCACGCTACAGCGCCGACCTGTCGGCGTTCCTGCCGCGTGCGCCCTCGCCGATGCAGCAGCTGCTGGTGCAGCAGCTGCGCGACGGCCCGGCGTCGCGGCTGATTCTGATCGGCATCGACGGGCAGGACGCAGCCGTGCGCGCCAGGGCTTCGCATGCGTTGGCGCGCGCACTGCGCCAGCGCGGCGCTTTCAGCGTCGTCGCCAACGGCGAGGCCGACGCCAGCGAACGCGACCGCCGCTTTGCCTTCGTGCATCGCTACCAGCTCAGCGCCGCCGTCACCCCGGCGCGCTTCAGCGTCGAGGGGCTGCGCGCGGCCATCACTGCCACCATGGACCTGATGGCCTCCCCGGCCGGGCTGCTCGCCCAGTCGCTGTTTCGCACCGACCCGACCGGTGAGACACTGCAGGTCATCGATCAGCTCGGCAGCGGCGCCCGGCCGCGCATGCTCGGGGGAGTGTGGAGCTCGCGCGATGGCCAGCGTGCGCTGCTGCTGGCGCAGACGCGCGCCAGCGGCGCGGACACTGATGCGCAGCAGCGCGCCGTGCAGCTGGTTCGCAGCACCTTCGATCGCATCTGTGCTCCCGGCGCACTGACGCTTCGGCTCAGCGGTCCCGGTGTGTTTGCGGTGCAGGCGCGCTCGAGCATCGAGCGCGCGGCGCTGCGGCTCTCGGTGCTCAGCACCGCGCTGATCGTGACGCTGCTGTTGATCGTGTACCGTTCGGTGCCGGTACTGCTGTTCGGACTGCTGCCGGTCGCCTCCGGCGCGCTCGCAGGCGTCGCCGCCGTGGCGCTCGGTTTCGGTGTGGTGCACGGGATCACGCTCGGCTTTGGCATCACGCTGATCGGCGAGTCGGTCGATTACCCGATCTACCTGTTCGTGCAATCGCGCGGCCGCGAATATCACGACGTGCTGTGGCCGACGATCGGCCTGGGGGCGCTGACCTCGATCTGCGGCTTCGCCTCGCTGCTGCCCTCGGCGTTCCCCGGACTCGCGCAGCTGGGGCTGTATTCGGTCACCGGCCTGGTGATTGCCGCGGCCGTGACCCGCTGGGTACTGCCGCGGTTGCTGCCCGCGCGGCTGGCGGTCATCGACCTGGCGTCGCTGGGATCGGCCGCCCGGCGGGCGCTCTCGCACCTGCATCTGCCGGTGGCGCTCGCATGCGCGCTGGCATTGGTGTGCGCGCTGGTGCTCTACCAGCACCGCCATCGGCTGTGGACGCACGACCTGGCCGCGCTGAGCCCGGTGCCGGCCTCGAGCCTGCGGCTGGACGCGCAGATGCGCGCGGGACTGGGGGCGCCCGACGTCAGTAACCTGGTGATGGTCAGCGCCGGCAGCGAGCAGGCCGCGCTGCGGTGGGCCGAAGCGGCTGGCCGCGCGCTCGACACGCTGGTGGACAGCCACGTCATCGGCGGCTATGACAGCCCGGCCCGCTACCTGCCGAGCCAGGCGACGCAGGCCGCGCGGCTTGGCAGCCTGCCGGACGAGGCCTCACTGCGCGCGCGCCTGGCGGCGGCGACCAGCGGCCTGAACATAGCCCCCGGCGCATTCGAGCCATTTCTGAGCCAGGTGTCCGCGGCCCGGCAGGACGGCCCGATCACGCGCGCATCGCTGCGGGGTACCTCGCTGGCGCTGGCGCTCGACGCGCTGCTGTGGCATCAGAACGGTCAGTGGCGCGCGCTGCTGCCCCTGCATGCGGCGAGCGGCGCCGCCGGCAACATCGATGCGGCCAGCGTGCGCGCGGCGCTCGCCTCGCTGCCGAGCGCTCACGTGGTGATGCTGAACGTCAAGCAGCAGAGCGACGCGCTCTATGCCGGCTACCTGGCGGCGGCTCTGCGCCTGTCGCTGCTGGGGCTGGCTGCGATCGTGCTGCTGCTGGCGATCGCGCTGCGCCGGTCGCTCCGGGTACTGCGCGTGATCGCACCGCTGCTGCTCGCCGTGCTGGTCGTGACCGCGGTGCTGGCGCTCGTCGGTGTCGAGCTGACGATACTGCATCTGATCGGGATGCTGCTGACCGTCGCGGTGGGTTCCAATTACGCATTGTTTTTTGACCGCAGTGCTGCGCAAGGCGATCTGGCCGGCCTGCCGCGCACGCTCGCCTCGCTGATGGTCGCCAATGCCAGCACCGTCCTCGGCTTCACCGTGTTGGCGTTTTCGAGCGTGCCGGTTTTGAGCGCACTGGGGATGATGGTCGCCCCCGGTACGCTGCTCGCGCTGCTGTTCGCAGCGCTGCTGGCGCCACGCAGCCTGTTCGCCGCGCCCGCGCCCGCGCCCGCGACGGCGGGCGCGGCATGAACGCTCTGCCGCGACGCTGGCGGCCCTCGCCCTGGCGGCCCTCGCCCTGGCTGCGCGCGTCGGTAGCGTGGCACGCGCTCGCCCTTGCGCTCACGGCCTGGCAGCCGCGCTGGTGGCCGTGGACGCTCGCGGCAATGCTGGCCAACCAGTTGCTGCTCACCGCCTTTGGGCTCACACCGCGCAGCCGCGCACTCGGCTCGAACTGGAGCCGCCTGCCCGAGCACGACGCCCAGTACGGCGGCGGCGCCGTTGCGATCACGATCGATGATGGACCGGACCCGCTGGTTACGCCGCGGGTACTGCAAATACTGGCGCAGTACCACGCGCGTGCCACCTTCTTCTGTATCGGCGAGCAGGTCGCGCGCTTCCCGGCGCTGCTGCGTCAATGCACCGCGGCCGGCCATGCGGTGGAGAATCACAGCCACACTCACCGATGCACCTTTGCGCTGATGGGCCCGGGACAGCTGCGGCGCGAGATCGAGCGCGCCCAGCAGATCATCCTGCATGCCGGCGGCGCGCTGCCGCGCCTGTTCCGCGCTCCCGCCGGGCTGCGCAGCCCCTGGCTCGATCCAGTACTGCAGCGACTGGGGCTGCAGCTGGCAAGCTGGACGCGCCGCGGCTTCGACACCATCTCCTGCGAGCCCGAGCGGGTGCTCGAGCGCCTCACGCGCGATCTGCGCGCCGGCGACATCCTGCTGCTGCACGACGGCCATGCCGCGCGCAGCCGGCGCGGTGAGGCGGTGATAATCGAGGTGCTGCCGCGGCTGCTCGAGGAGCTCGCGCGCCGCGGCCTCACCGCCGTGACGCTGCGCGAGCTGCTGCCGCCGGTGGCACAGTCCGCCCCGATCAGGCAGCATCTGCGCCTCCCATGACAGCGCTGTTGCTGATGCATTACACGGCCACGAGCGGCCTGGGCCGCGGATGCGCTGCGACGTTGGCGGCTCTGGAAGCGGGCCGCAGCGCGCTGCAGCCGTGCCGCTTCGGCACCGCGCAGCTGGATACGCAGGTCGCCCAGATCGAAGGGCTCTCGCAGGTGAGGCTGCCCGCGCCGCTGCAGGCCTACGACTGCCGCAACAACCGCCTGGCGCAGCTGGCGCTCGAGCAGGATGGCTTCGATGCGCGGGTGCGTGATCGCGCCGGCCACTGGGGTGCCCGGCGCGTCGGGGTCTTCATCGGCACGAGCACCTCCGGGATCCTGCAGACCGAGATCGCCTATCGTCGGCGCGATGCGCGCACCGGCGCGCTGCCACCGGGCTTCGATTACCAGCACACTCACAATGCCTTTTCGGTCACCGATTTCGTGCGCCGGCGGCTGGACCTTGCGGGCCCTGCGGTCACCGTGTGCACGGCCTGCTCCTCCAGTGCCAAGGTTTTTCCCGCCGCGCAGCGCATGATCAGCGCCGGGCTGATCGATGCCGCGGTCGTCGGTGGAGTCGATTCGCTCTGCCTGACCACGCTGTATGGGTTTCATTCGCTGCAGTTGACCGCGCCCGGTCCCTGCCGCCCGTTCGATGCCGGGCGCGACGGATTGTCGATCGGGGAGGCCGCCGCATTCGTGCTGCTCGAGCGCAGCCCGGATAGTGCCGATGCGGCGGACATCCTGCTGCTGGGCGCCGGGGAGTCGAGCGATGCGCATCATATGTCCAGTCCGCATCCCGACGGCCGCGGCGCCGCGAGCGCGATGCAGGCCGCACTCACCGCCGCAGGTACCGCCCCTGAGGCCGTCGATTACATCAACCTGCACGGCACCGGCACCCCGGGCAACGACAGCGCCGAGAGCCGCGCCGTCGGGGCACTGTTCGGCAGCTCGACGCCGTGCAGCTCCACCAAGGGGGCCACCGGCCACACCCTCGCGGCTGCCGGGGCACTCGAGGCGGTGATCAGTGCGCTCGCGCTGCGCACGGGACTCATGCCCGGCGGACTCCATACCCGCCAGCTGGACCCCTCACTGCCGTTGAATTACCTGCTGGACAATCGCCACGCGCGCATCGAGCGCGTGCTGAGCAATTCCTTCGGTTTCGGTGGCGCCAACTGCGCGCTGCTGCTGGCGCGCGCGGACTAGCGCTGCCGATGCTCGCGGCGTATGTACAGGGAATCGGGGTGCTCGGGCCGGGACTGGCAGACTGGGCCGCCTGTGCCGCGGCGCTGCGGGTACCGGGCAGCTACCACCGCACCGGCACGATGATACCGGCGTTGGCGGTGTTGCCTGCGGCGGAGCGGCGGCGCGCCGGCCGCGTGGTACGGGTGGCACTGGCGGTGGGCGCGGAGGCGGTCGCGCACGCGCGTGCCGATGCGCGCTGCCTGCCGAGTGTGTTCACTTCTTCCGGCGGCGATGGCGACAACTGTCACGCGCTGTGTGAGACCCTGGCCGGCACCGAGCGGCTGATCTCCCCGACGCGCTTTCACAATTCGGTGCATAACGCGGCGGCCGGCTACTGGGGCATCGCTTACGGATGCACGCAGCCGTGCACCGCGCTGTGTGCGCATGACGCCAGCTTCGGCGCCGGACTGATCGAGGCACTCTCGCAGCTCGCGGGCGGCGCGCAGGCCGTGCTGCTGGTCAGCTACGACCTGGACTATCCGCCGCCACTGCGTGCGCACCGCGCCATCGGCGATGCCTGCGCGGTCGCGCTGCTGCTGCGCAGCGCGGCCGCCGCCGCGACCGCCACCGGGCCGCGGCTACGTGTGGATTTCACCGATGCGCCAGCCACCGCGCTGACGGATGGCGCGCTGGAGAGCCTGCGGCTGGAAATCCCGGCGGCGCGTGCGCTGCCACTGCTGGGCGTGCTTGCCGGTGGGTCTGGCGGCCACGCCGTGCTCGATTACCTGGAGGATATGCGGCTTGACGTGCACGTCGATGCCGGGGCGGCCGGCGAGGCCGCGCCATGAACCTGGATCGACGCTGGATCGCCGCCCACATCGCGCACCAGGGCAGCATGTGCCTGCTCGAGGAGGTGCTGTCATGGGATTCGCAGCAGCTGGCCTGCCGTGCCGGCAACCATCGCGCCGCCGATCACCCGCTGCGCGCGCACGGCCGGCTCGGCAGCGCCTGCGCCATTGAATATGCCGCGCAGGCGGTCGCCGTACACGGGGCGCTGCTGCAGGCGTTGCCCGATTCGCAGTCCGCCCACGCCCTGCGCGTTCTGGCCAGCGCCCGCGCGCTCGAGCTGTGCGTGGGGCGCCTGGATGACCTCAGCGGCGATCTGCTGATCAGCGTCCTGCGGCTGCACGCCGAGGAGCGCAGCGCACTGTACTCATTCGAGCTGAATGAGGCGGCGGATGCGCTACCGGGCACGGCGGCGGGCGCGCTGCCGGGCACGGCGGAGGCCAGCGCGGCCGGCGCGGCCGGCGCGGCCGGGATACGACGCCGGCTCGCTCACGGCCGACTGAGCCTGTGGCTGGACATATCGGCCGGCCGCGGGCGCGGCAGTCGATGAGCGCGCGCCGGGCATTGGTCACCGGTGGGGCCGGTGGCATCGGCAGCGCGATCTGCCGGTGCCTGGCCCGCACCGGGCATCACGTATTCGTGCACGCTCATCGATCGCAGGCCGCCACCGAGGCGCTGGTGCAGGAGCTGCGGACCGCCGGTGCCAGCGCTCAGGCCGTGTGGTTCGACGTCACCGACGCCGCCGCCACCGCCACCGCGCTGCAGGCCGTGCTGCTGGGCGGACCGATCCAGGTGCTGGTAAACAATGCCGCCATCCACGACGATGCCGCCTTCCCCGCAATGAGCGCGCTGCAGTGGCAGGGCGTCATCGACGTGTCGCTGCAGGGGTTCTTCCACGTGACGCACGCGCTGCTGCTGCCGATGATCCGCACACGCTGGGGGCGCGTGATCAACATCAGTTCAGTGGCCGCCCTGAAGGGCAACCGCGGCCAGGTCAACTACGCCGCCGCCAAGGGCGCGGTCAATGCCGCCACCCGTGCATTGGCACTGGAGGTGGCCACCCGCGGCATCACCGTCAACGCAGTTGCTCCCGGGATCATCACGACCCGCATGACGCAGGAGAATTTCGACGCAACCGTGATCGGGCGCCTGGTGCCCATGCAGCGTGCCGGCACTGCCGACGAGGTGGCCAGTCTGGTCGGCTTCCTGGCGGCCGACGCGGCCGCCTACATCACCGGGCAGGTCATCTCGATCAACGGCGGCATGTACTGAACGCGCGCAGCGCTCAGTGATACAGCCGGACCGCGGCGAGGCGGCCGGCCTTGCCGCGCTCGTACACGGTCAGCGCCGGTCGCCCGGCGCCGCGGCACGTTTCCAGCACGGTGCGCGCGCCGTCATCGAGGCGGCTGCAGGCGTCCAGCTCGATGCCACCGCTGCGATAGCGGTCGGCAAAATACGCGCGCAGCCGCTCGTGCCCCTGGAAGACCTCGCCGTTGGAGCGCTGCAGGTAGGCGTCCGCCTCGAACAGGGCGAGCGTGGCCGGAAGCTGCGCGGCGCGCAGCGCCACGCAGTAGCGTTCCAGCACGTCATCGGGGCTGCGGCCAATGCGCAGATGCGGGTCCTGGCCCAGCAGCGAAGCGCGCTGCTCGACCCACCCATCGGCGGAATACACCCGCGCACGTGAAGCGCCGTTGGGTGAGCGCTCGAACAGGATCGCGACCGGCACGCCCGGACCGTGAAACTGCGGCAGCGCGGCGGCGGTCACTGTCGCGGTCGCTGCCGCGGTCGCCGCCGCTGCCGCGTCCGGGATGAAGCGATATTCCTCCAGTCGGCGTGCGCCGCCGTCGCACACGTGCAGCAGCTCGAGCAGGGCCCATCGGGGCGATTGTGGCCACAGCGCGCTGCGCGCCTCGACGTCCAGCGGATCGGTGGCGCCGGTGATCGGATCATCGATTTGAGTCTGTTGGCGAAGTCGCGCACCCAGTACGCCTGGGTCTACCGGCCCTGCCTGCATCACTCGCTCCACGAGGAGACGGGGTGGCCCCCGGGGTGGGGCATCATAGCGCCTCTGTCAACGACCACCCTAGCGTGTTGCAGGCTGCACTTCGGATAGCGGGCGCGGGCAGATCAGCTTCCAGCGCCGGTGCGTCCAATTCCAGTCGGTCGGGTGCGCGCGGATCAGCGTCTCGAGCAGCTGCGCGTAGCGCTCCGTGAAGCTGGCCGGCTCGAGCCGCTCGGCGGCGGCGCAGATCGGCTGGAAGTCCAGCTCGTACCGTCCACGGGCGGTCCGGCGCATCGCGACGAAGAAGGCGGCGTAGCCGGTGGAGCGTGCGATTTCCCCCGGGCCGGGGTAAAACGCGGTATCCAGTCCGAGGAAGCGCAGCCACAGGCGCCCGTCGCTGGAGGAGGGCACCTGATCGGCGATGAGAGCCACCGCATGGATCTCGTGGCGCCGGCGCACCACTTCGCGCAACAGCCGCTTGGCCGCAACCAGCCGGGCGCCGAAGCGGCAGCGTAGTGCCCGCAGCTGCCGATCGGCGCCGGGCGCATGCAGCGGCTTGTAGGCGGCATCCATCGGTACGCCCAGGTTCAACGCCACGGCGTGCAGCGACCATTCCCAGTTGCACTGATGGGCGCCGAGCAGCAACACCGAGCGGCCGGCGCGAAACTCAGCATGCACGCGCTCCAGGTTCACCAGCGCCACGCGCGAGTTGAGCTCCTCGGCCGACATCGTCGCGGCCTTGAGGAACTCCACCGCCACCTGCGCCAGGTGCCGGTAGTAGTGCCGCAGCAGGCGGTTGATCTGGCCGGCGGAGCGTTCAGGAAAGCAGCGGCGCAGGTTTGCGCGCGCCACCGCCACGCGATAGCGCAGCAGGTAGCGCAGCAGCAATGCCAGCATCCCGGCCAGAACATACAGCAGCGTAAAGGGCAGCCACGATATCGCCCGGATCCAAAGCGCGATGTTGCGGGCGTCGCTTGCGCGCCCCGCACCACCGCACGACGCAGCGTTGGCTGAACCCGCCCCCACTTCCCCCGCGGCGTCAGTGCTCATCACGTCACGTTGATCATTCAGGATGAGTGTAGCCAGTTCGAACCCCGGCAGGGGCGCCAACTGGCGTGATAGAGTCGATCTCCGTCATGAATGCTGCAAGACCGCGTTAATTCATCATGCTGTGGGTCAAGGCATTGCACGTGCTGGCCATCATCGCCTGGCTGGCAGGTATATTCTATCTGCCGCGCATCTTCGTGCACTACGCGGAGGGTCGCGCGCAGGGCGAGGACGTGCGGCGATTGATAGTGATGGCGCGACGGCTGTTCGGCTTCATGACGATGATGGCCGTGATCGCGATGGCGTTCGGGCTGTGGCTTTGGTTGGGCTTCCACGATACCGGCCTGTGGCTGATGGTCAAGCTCGGATTCGTGCTGCTGCTGATCGGCTACCACATCGCCTGCCGCGTGCTGCTGGCTCGGATGATCCGGCAAGGGCCCATGCCCAGCGGGCTGGCGCTGCGGCTGTTCAATGAATCATCCCTGCTGATCGTGGTGCCGATCGTCCTGCTCGCGGTCGTCAAGCCCTTCTAAGGCAAGGGGCCCGCGCGCCGTTTCGCCGGTGCGGTTGAATAGTGGCTTCTCGGGCATGCGTCGCGCCAGGCGGGCGTCGAACGCCATGCAGATGTTGCGCAGAAACGCGCGGCCCCGATCGGTGACGCGGCAGTGGGTGGCATCGAGTTCGACCAGCCCGTCGGCCGCCGGCTCCGCGAGCCGTTCGATCGCGCTCGAAAGATAGCCGGTGACATCGGCACTGCTATCCCACCGCGTCTGCAGCCGCGTCGTCAGCCGCAGGATGTGGCCGCGCAGGACCAGGTCCTCCGCATCGAGCATATGGCCGCGCTGGATCGGCAGCTCCCCGCGCGCGACGCGTTCCTGGTAGCGCTGCAGGTCCTTCTCATTCTGTGCGAATGCATCGCCAGCGTCGCCGATTGCCGACACCCCCAATCCGATCAGCGGCCGGGTGAAGGCGGTCGTATAACCCATGAAGTTACGATGTAACGTCCCCTCGCGCAGTGAGCGCCACAGCCTGTCGCTCTCGAGTGCGAAATGATCCAGGCCGATCTCGCGGTAGCCCTCGCGCCCGAGGCGTGCGCGGGCCAGCTCGTAGAGCGCGCGTTTCTCCTCGCCCCGTGGCAGATCGACCTCGGTAAAGCGCCGCTGGCCGGGCTTGATCCACGGCACGTGCGCGTAGCCGTACAGCGCGACGCGGTCCGGACGCAGCCGGCTCACCGCGTCCATGGTCGCCGCAACACTCGCGCGCTGCTGCAGCGGCAGCCCGTAGATCAGCTCGTAATTGACGCTGTCGAAACCGCAAGCACGCGCTGCCTCGGTGATCTCACGCACCTGCTGCTCGCTCTGGACGCGATTGACGATGTCCTGCACGCGGGGATCGAAGTCCTGTACACCCAGGCTGATACGCGTGAAGCCGTAGCGTGCGAGCACCTGCAGCTGCTCGCGCGTGGTCACGCGCGGATCGGCCTCGATCGAAGCCGCAGCGCCCGGACGCGGTCGCGCGCGCGCGTACAGGCCCGCGAGCAATGTCTCGAGCTGCGCGGGCGTCAGGAACGTGGGTGTGCCGCCGCCCAAATGCAGCTCGCCGAATTCGATCTGCGAGACGCCCAGCCGCGAGCGGTACAGGTCGAGCTCGGCCAGCAGCGCCTGAGTGTACGGCGGCACGAAGCCGTGGCTGCGCGTGATGCGAGTGTTGCAGCCGCAGAAGGTGCACAGCGAACGGCAGAATGGAATGTGCAGGTACAACGCCGCGCCGTGCTCGCCGCCTGCCGCCAACGCCCGGCGCACATGCTCGAGCCACTCGTCCTGCGTGGGGCTGCGCTCCCAGAAAGGCACAGTCGGGTAGCTGGTGTAGCGCGGCCCGGCCACATCGTACTTCGCCACCAGCGGATCGGGTCTCACCGCGTTCATCCAAACATTTCCCGCTGGATCTGCAGCACCAGCTTCACGTTCGCCTCCGGGGTGTGCTGCAGCACACCGTGTCCGAGCCCGCACACCCAGCCGGCACGCACCTCTTCGGGCTGATCACGCACCCGCGCGAACACGCCGCGCACGCGCCGCTCCAGCTCATCGGGGGGCAGCAGCAGCCACCTCGGGTCGAGGTTACCCTGCACACTCCAGCAGTCGTGCTGTTGCCGCAGGGTCTGCGCCAGATCGCACCGCCAGTCAACGCCCAGGCATTGCAGCCCGACGTGCTGCAGTGAACTCCAGTGAGCCGGCCCGGTGTCGCGCGAGTAGTAGATCACCGGCGTATCCGGGCACGTCGAGCGGAACAGGCGCATCACCTCGCCCACCGGACCTGCAGCCGCGTGTGCGAACCGATCAGGGTCGAGCGTACCGGCCGCTGTGTCAAAGATCGCCACGCAGTCGGCACCGCCCTGCACCTGCAGCACCATGTTGGCGGCCAGCAGCTCGCGCAGCCGCTCGAGGAAGCCGTCATACAGCCCGTCGTCCAGACCGATCGGACCGGCACCGGCGAACCCCTCATGCGAGCCGGCCACCGCATAGGCGTACAGCGTGAAGGGGCCACCGACGAAGCCGATCAGCGCACACTGCACCGGCAGCCGCGCGCGCAGCAGCGCGAGCGCCTCGGCCTGGAATGCCATGTGCTGCGCGCAAGCGGCACCGCCATGCAGCCTGGGCAGATCCGCCGCCTGGGTCAGGTGCCAGTCGAGCTGCGGAGCAGGCCCATAGCGCAGGCCCATACCCATGGCCTCGAGCGGAAACAGCAGATCGGAGAACAGGATCGCCGCATCGAAACCGAATTCCTCGACCGGACCGAGGCTCACCTCGGCGGCGAGCCCCGGCTGCTTGCACAGTTGCATGAACTCGTGGCGCGAGCGCAGCTGTTGATAATGGTGATGATAGCGGCCGGCCTGGCGCATGAACCACACCGGCGGGCGGCCGTGATTGCGCCGCGATAGCGCCCGCAGCAGCAGCCCCTCGTCACTCACGGTGCAGCTGCGTGAGCAGATAGCCCACCCCACGGATGCTGCGGATCACGCGCGGATCGGCCGCATCGAATTCGACCAGCTTGCGCAGCCGCACGATGAAATTATCCACGGTGCGCGAGGTCGGGAATTCATCGGCGGACCAGGCGCGATCGAGAATCTCGTCGCGGCTCACCGCCTTGCCCACGCGCTCGGCCAGCAGCCGCAGCACCGCGCACTCCTTGTGCGTGAGCGCGCGGTTCTCGCCGTCAGCGATGGCAGAGAAGCGCTCGAAATCCACCAGCGCGCGGCCGATGCGCACCTGTCCGCGTATTTCCCCCGGAACGCTTGCCAGGTCCTGCGCACGCTTGAGGCAGTTGTGAATGCGCAGCAGCAGCTCGCGAAAATTGAACGGCTTGCCGATGTAGTCGTCGGCGCCGAGTTCCAGTCCGCGCACGCGATCCTCGGCGCTGGCATGCGCGGTCAGGAAGATGATCGCGGTGGCCGGTGCGCGTTCGCGCAGCGTGCGCGCGAGCTCGAAACCGCTGCCATCGGGAAGCCCGACATCGATCAGCGCCAGGTCGAAGCGCGCCTGCGCGAGCGCGCGCCGGGCGGCAGCCATCGACTCGGCGCGCAGCACCTTGAAGCCGGCGCTGCGCAGGCGCTCGGACAGTGTCTCGGCGAGATTGGTCTCGTCCTCGACCATCAGCAGGCTGGCAGTCATCGGGGACTCACTCATCGGCTGATCCGCAGGCGCAGCTCGCAGTGAAACCCGGCGCCGCGGGCGCGATCGAAGTGCACCTGCCCGCCCATGCGCTGCATCAGCCGGCGCACCAGGTACAGGCCCACGCCGGCACCGCTGGAACCCGGGCCGCGGCCGAACAGCCGCCCGAGCCGCCCGGCGCCCGGCGGCACCCCGCAGCCATTGTCACGGTAATCCAGCACGATGTGGCCGGCACGCGCCACCGCGGTTAGCCGCACGCTCACCGGCGCGACCTGCGAATGGCGCACGGAATTGTCAATCAGATTGCGCAGTACCATCTGCAGCGCGCCCGCATCGGCCTGCACCGGCGGCAGCGCGGCATCGACCTCGGTGTGCAGCTGCAGCCGCGCGGCGTGCACGGTCATGATGCCCTCGAGCGCGCGCGCCAGCCACGCGTGCAGCGGGATCGCCTGCTCGGACAGCGGCCCACCGCCCTCGATGCGCGCCAGCTCGAGCGTCTTGTCGATCTGCGACTCCAGCCGGTGCGAGTCCTGCAGCAGGCGGCGGGCGAGCGGGGCGCCCTGCTCGCCCTCGGCGATGGCCTCGGCCTGCAGACGGATGCTGGTGAGCGGCGTGCGCAGCTCGTGTGTCACCGAAGCGAAGAACGCCTGCATGCTGCGCGCGCGCCGATGCTCGCGCCAGTACAGCCACGCCAGCAGCACCGACACCGCCAGCAGCAGCGCGAAGAAGACGCTCGATTCGCCCACCAGCATAAAGCGTGTGCGCGACCACTGCGCCGCGTTGATGCCGTGATCGGCGCCCTGCAGTGCCTGCAACTCGGCGATGCGGCGCGCCTGGTGGCTGATCACCATCGCCCACCACACCACCAGCGCGATCTGCATCGCCAGCCACGCGCACACCGCCGCGGCCACCAGCACCGTGCGCCGCGCCGGCATGATGCTCAGGCTGCCGCGGCCGGCGCGGCTTCTCATTGCCGCAACCATTGACGCCACTGCTCGACCTGCGGAAAAGGATGCAGATTGTGCACGCCAGCGCGGCGCAGGTGCTCGAAGGTCTTGCCGGGGCCGCAGCCGTGCTGCACCGTCGCGCCCAGCCGGCGCCCCCAGCGCTCGAACTGCGCACTGCTGGCCCAGAAAACATGGGTGACATCGATCGGCGGGCCGCCGTCGTCCGGCGGGGCGGACTCGTGTGGCCGGGCGGCGAACCCGCCCTGCCGCGGCTGCATGTGCCGGTAGGTCGCAATCGCACTGCCGGCGGGCCAGCCGCTCACCGCCTGCTCGTGCGTGAGCACGGTCCACTGCTGCAGCGGCGGCAGCCGCAGCCAGGGCTCCTGCAGCAGCGTTGCGATCTGCGCGATGCCCAGCCCCTCCGCGCAGCCCTCGACCCAGATACCGCGCGCGGCCAGCGAGCGCCAGGTCGGAATGCCCGGAACCCATACGTGGGTATCGATGCCCCCGCGCAACCGATCCGCTGCCGCCGCGGGCAGCGCACGGCCGTGTGCGATGAATAGCGCCGCGGTATCGGCCAGCCGCAGCACAGCCTGCGCCAGCCCCGCGTCGACTGATTCGATCGCGCCGCGCTCGGCGCGGCTGCCGTCCCAGGCATTGACGCGGCCCGTAACCGCAGGCAGCGGCGTCTCGGGCATCCACTGCAGCTGCACCGCATCGATCTGCAGCTCACCGTCGCCGCGCTCATGGGCCTCGCGCCAGTACAACAGCGTGCCCAGGCCCTCGACATGCGTCTGCACTGCACCGAAGCGCTGCTGGCAACCCCCTCCGCGCTGCGCCAGCAGCGCGCGCTCCACCTGCGCCGCCGCTCGTGTCGGCGGGTGATCGAGCGCGCCCAGAAGCGCGGCAGTGTCGACATCCTCGCGCCGGCACTCGATCGCGAGCGCTGCCTGCCCCGGTGCGCTGGGACAGGCCGACAGCGGCAGCACCATGTGCGGCAGCGACAGCAGCGGGGCGATCTGCGCGCGGCTCGCCTCGTGTGCCCACAGGCGCGCGATGCCGGCAAATGCCAGCACCACCCCATCGAGCTGAGGGGCACTGCCGCGCGGCTCATGCAGGCGGCGCAAGCGCGAATCCACGTTGCCACGCAGCGGCACCAGCCGCACGCGCGCCTCGCCGGCCGCCGATGCATCGGCATCGTCGCGCGGCCGCTGCGGCAGCACCTGGCGCAGAAACTCCGGCACGAAGCTCGCGCGGCGCGGTGAGGAACTACCGATGAGCAGCTCGTGCCCGCCCGCCAGCCGTGCGGGCACGTCCGGCGCAAACAGCACCACGTCGCGGGGCTCGGCACGACGCGGGACCGCCGCCAGCAGCAACGCCGTGGCGCGCTGAAGGCTCAGGTCCTTGTAGGAGTGGACGGTGAAATCGACATCGCCGCGCAACAGCGCCGCGTCGATCTCGGCGGTGAAGAACTCCTTGCCATCGACCGTGGACAGCGGCTGGTCCCGGATGCGGTCGCCGCGCGTGTCGATGCCGATCAGTTGTACTGACAGCCCTGGATGCAGATGCTCGAGCTCTCGGGCGATTGCGGCACTCTGAGCGCGCGCGAGCGCCGAACGGCGCGTGCCGAGCTTCAATGCCCGTGCCATGGCGTCAGATGTTCTGGAAGGCGGCGAGGTCTTCCCAGCTGTGCGAGTGCGAATGCGAGGAGCCCGCATCCAGCGAGCGCAACACCGCCTTCTCCGCGCAGGCATGCTGCGCCTGCTGCAGCGCGCGCGAACGCTGCTGCGAGTGCGTGCGCAGCAGCCCGAACACGCTGCCCAGGCTCACCAGTTCCGGCAGCTCGCTCCAGGGGAAGGACGCCTGGGCGCCCAGTCCCAGGTGAATCACGCGTCCACCGGCCTGGCTGCGAGCACGCCACGCGGCCACACGCTCGCCGTCGCGAGCGGCATCGGCCGGGATGCAGGCCACGACGTGGCTCGCGTCGCGCCAGGCGGCCAATTCCGCCTCGAAGCCGCCGTCGATGACCCGAACCGGCCGCTCGCCCCAGCGCTTGACGAGCTCACGTGAGAGCTCCTGCGCCCGCTGCGGGGTACGATTGCACAGCCACAGTGCCGAGCCGCTCAGCCAAGGCGCGACCGACTGCGCCAGCTGGCCTGCGCCCAGCAGCAGCGTCGGGCCCTGTGGCACGGCCTCCTCGCCGAGCAGGCGGCGCACCAGTGAGCCATAGGAGGCACTGCCCAGGTGCACCAGGTGCTGCGCGCGAATGGCCTTGACGTCCTGAAACAGCAGTTGCATCCACGGGGAGAGCTGCCGGGCGAGCGGGGAGATGCGGCCGGAGAACTCGCGCCAGGCTTGCTTGATCTGGCCGAACACCTCGGTCTCGGCCACCAGCTTGCTCTCCAGCCCGCACGCGAAGCGCAGCAGAAACGCATAGGCGTCGGTGCCCTCGAAACTCTCGAGCGCACCATCGAGCGGGAATTCGCGGCGCGCGAGCGCAATCGCGTCCCGTCCCTGCAGTACCGCGACGCGGCGCTGGCAGGTGTCGATCAGAAACAGGTCCTGTCCTGTGCTCGGCTCGGGCGCAGTGGCCGGGGCCACGTGTGCGCCGCGCCAGTGCAGGACGTTGAGCTCTTTCAATTCCACGAGTGACAGGCTAGCGCGCAGCGCGACCGGTGTGTCACGGCCGTGTCATCGCGCGGCCCGCCGGGGCTGATCGGAATTGGCAGTCGCGCCGCCACCGTACCGTCCATCACTCGCCCGCAACGGCCATGGCAATCGGGGGGCGCTGCGCGCGGAACAGCCGTCCCTTCTCGGCCAGCAGCACGAACACCAATGCGGCGGCGCCGCAGGCCGCGCTACCGAGCGCCAGCGGCAGCACCGAGCCGTGAAAGCCATAGCCGATCGCCGCCCCCAGAGCAGCCGCTCCGAGAGTGCTGATGAATCCCTGGAGCGAGGCGGCGATGCCGGCCACCGCGCCCATCGGCTCCATCGCCAGCGCGCCGAAGTTGCCCACCGTCAGGCCCACGCCTGCGAGCGTTGCCGCCTGCACCACCACGAAGCTGATCATGCCCTCGTGCCCGAGCAGCGCCAGCAGCACGTGCGCGACAGTCACCAGCACCAGCAGCAGCACGCCGGTTTGCGAGATAGCCGCCATGCCCAGCCGCGCAACCAGGCGCGAATTCAGGTAGGAGGCTGCACCCATTGATAGCGCGCACAGCGCAAACATCGCGGGCATCAGGCGGGGACGGTGGAAAACCTGCCCGAAGATCTGCTGCACCATGCCGAGGTAGGCAAACAGGCAGCCCATCATGAACGCGATCGCGAGCGTATAGCCCAGCGAGATGCGATTGCCGAGCACCAGCTTGGCCGCGCGCTGCAGTTGGGCGCGGCCAAGCTCGCGCCGGTGTTGCGCGTGCAGCGTCTCCGGCAGGCGCAGCAGCACCCACAACCATACCAGCGTGCCGACTGCGCCGAACGCGACGAACAGGAACCGCCACGGGGCCACCAGCAGCAGCAGCTGACCCAGGCTCGGAGCCAGCACCGGGGACATCAGGAAGACGATGAAGGTCAGTGACATGACG